>JGI12451J12833_1000370_pt1 | contig 14881 bp, 20 predicted proteins | sample A23E3SouthBayCA_2_FD_12833 | JGI IMG/M metagenome (IMG submission 12833) | reverse complement strand
GGCATATCAGGGTCGTCGTCGGGGTGGTCGTTCTGGTCGTTCTGACCTGGTTCGTCCTGGTCTCCGTCCTGTTCCGGGTGGTCGTCGGAGCCGTCGGGGTCGCTACCGGGGTCGTCATCCCCCTCTGTAGGGTGGTCGTCACCCCGGTCGTGACCCTCGTCCGAGGTCTCGCCGTCCCCTGATTGGAGGTCGGATTTGACCCCCTCGTCGAGGTCGTTCCAGTTCGGATGGTCCGGCTGGGCCCCCAAGTGGCCCTTGAGACCCTTGACTGTACCACGGTAGTCGCACCCGTCGATCGGGCAGGGTTGCGTGTCGCTCATGCGTTGATTTCCCAGTTGAGTTGGTCCGGCGTCAGTTCGCGATCGCCGAGCTCTTCGAACGAGACCGGATCGTCACCGTACTGCTGGTTGATCTCGTTGATCGCTGCTGCTGCTTCCTTCGCGTTCGCGAGACCGACCTGGTACTGCGTCCACAGCTGAGAGCGCGCGCCTTGGATCCGGCCCGGCATATCCTCGGAATCGTCGAGGATCGTCTCGACCTCGTCCTCGTCGAAGCCGCAGCGCTCCTGGAGGAACTCGCACGCCTCGGGGTCGCCGTGCTCGCAGTGGCCCCGAGCGTGATCGCACTCGTTCGATTGGGCTCGTCGCGAGTGCTGTCCAGCCTTCTCGATGGCGCTATCCTCGGCGTCCATCCGCTGACCCTGGTCCTCGCGAGCGGCTTTTTCCATCACGTCACGGTGTTCGTCGACGGTCAGCGTCGGGTCGACGTGAGCCGTCCAGTCGTCGACGCCCGCGTCCGTGGCGATCGCCTTGATCGACTGTGCCCAGGGGACGTTTGCCCGTCCCTTCGAGAAGTCGATCTGGTCTTTCTCGTGGTCGGTCAGCTCCGCCTGGCCGGGCCCGCTGGCTCGCTCGTCACGCGAGTCGGCGGCCTCGAGCTCGGTGCGCTCGATGACGCGATCGGGGACGTCCTCGATGAACGTGACCGTCTTGAGTCGACGGTCATCGTCGGGACATAGATAGTCGGCCCACTGTTCGCGAGCAGCGTCGGCGGCTGACTTGCTGCCGAACTCGACTGTCGGGCTCATTCGTCGACGATCCGTCCCCCCGTTGCCTGCTCTGCATCTGATTCGTTCGCGTAGATCGAGACAACAGACTCGTCGGTGCGTTCATCGGGCTCGAAGTACTCCCGGTTCCAGTTGACGACTATCGCCCCGGACGGCAGCCGGACGCCCGTCGCTTTGGTTTGTCCTTCACCATCCATTACGTCGATCGGGGTACCGACGAGGATCCCGTGCAGCCACTTGGCGGCTTCTTTGAGGTGCATCTTGTGATCAGTCTCGACTGACATACAGGTCGGATATTCCCCCGTCGCCTGATACCTCAGTCGCAGGTTCCCCAGTCTCCGGGGGACTGGCTGGTAGGCTGATTCCCCATCTCTTGGGACATTGATGTGGGTGAGGCGTCTACGATCAATCGATGAGCCAGGCAGACGCACAACGTCGCGTAATGACCCAGATGATCGACTCTGACGCGCTGAGCCCCTACGGGTCGGCAAGCGTTCAGAACCGAGGCGGCACCGCCTACGTCGCGATCCCACGCCGGCTCGTCGAGCATTACGGGATCGAACCAGGGACATCGCTGTCACGGGCCTTCGATCCTGCGAGTAGCTGTCTGATTATCCCGCTCAACGACGATGTCGACCTGTTCGAGTGATCAGCAAAACGCTTACTACTCCGTATAATCGAATTATACACATGGGAAGCACGATCCGAGTTTCCGATAACACGAAGGAACTTCTCAACCGGCTCAAACAAGAGAACGAAACATACGACGACCTTCTGGCGCGGCTCGCTCGGGAGAGCAATACGATGAATGCCGGCGTCTGGGACGACGAGCAGGCTGAAGCCGCCCGTGAGGTGCTGAAACAGTCCCGACAGAGCTTTGAACAGGACCGATGAGTTTTCTGGACACATCTACTATCATCGACTATCTGGCTGGCGTCGATGATGTGGTTGCGTTCGTAGACAGTCAAGACACGCTTTTAACGTCGAGTATCTGTGTCTATGAGGTTCTCGCAGGCGAAGTTCTCGGTCCTGGGCCGACCGATGTCTACCAGCGTCGGCAGGACTTCGGCCGAGTCCAAGCGCTCGACTTTTCGGAAACGATCGCGATCGAGGCCGCGCGGCTGCAACAAGAGTTGATGGGAGATGGTGTCCAGCTCGCCGCCAGGGATATGATGATCGCTGCGACCGCTCGCTCAACCGGCGCGGAGTTGGTCGTCGCTGACTCTGACTTTGAAGTGGCTGGCCTCAAATCCTATATGGCCGTTCGTAATCTTCGAAACGAGTAATGTCCCGGTTCTGTCCCCAGACTCGGACGACCTCCGGATTGGTAGAGACAGGAGAATTATTCCGCAGTTTCGCGGCGCATATACGCTCCAATACCGCCACCTACCAGTGGAAGTACTACCAGAGGTATAATTCCTTCACGTATTGGCTCAAAGATTCCTGCAAAGATAATGTGCATAAGTCCATAACCAGCAGTGATGCCAAGCAGTAGATTTCCAACTGCGAGTACCACTGAGGCTATCAAGGCGACAATTCCAGCCATCACCCCGACACGAGAACCCGAGCGCAGGTCTGAGTCTTCCAAGTAGCCTGCTAATGCTCCACCGATTAGTGGCCCACCAGCATAGGCCGCGAACACGAATGAGACAATAGCCCCGACAACAATATTTCCCTTAGTTTGACTATCCATATATAGTACCAATATCCCAATCTGATAAAGATGAGTGCCAGTCAGAATGAACACTTTTCGCAACGATGTTCCATTCGCATTCTCCATCTAGCAGCCAGTTCTTCCAGAAGTTCGTGAAACGAAGATCAAAAACAGTGTCCGGTTCTCGCCTCAGACTCGGACAGATCCGGCTCGATCACGCCGAGATTACCCTCGAATCACGTCGACAACCCGCTCATTTGGGACCTTTTTGTCCGGTTAGGGTAACATTCCGGACGTGAATCTCGACGACTACCCCGACCAGGACGGAAAGAAAGTGTGGCTCTCACAGGACGAGGTCGACCAGCTCCTCGACGCGACCGACGACGCGATCACTGATGTCGCGTTTCGGCTGGCCGTCCGTTGTGGACTTCGCAGCGAGGAGGTCATCGGTGTCGCTCCGAACGACGTCGTCGATACTGACGCTGGTATCATGCTCCGGATCTGGAACGGCGCGAAGACCGGCGAATACCGCGAGACACCAATCCCCGAAGCGCTCGCGAACACGATCACCACGATCGCCGACGTGCGCGACGAGCCGGACGACGAGCCGATCGTCGATGTCTCGAAGCGGACCCTTCGCCGACGGATCGCTGCGGCTGCCGAGCAGCTCGAAGACGAGACTGGCGACGCTGGCTGGCAGTATGTCGGCATGCACGATCTCCGGCGGACCTGGGCCACGCAACTACGTAGCGCCGATGTCGACGCGATGGTTGTTCTCGACTGGGGCGGCTGGAACGATCTCGATACGTTCCTCGACCACTATCGCGGGACACACACGCCCGAAGCGCAGCGGAGAGAGCGTGGCAAAGTTGACTGGTTGTGATCAACCAGTAGCAGAGGTTAAAAATCGTCTAGAGTGGGTTCCTGATCGCTGCTGAAATCCATGTAGTCGTCTACTCTTTCCTCGCTGACGATCCTTTTCACATCGAGAAAATTTCTCTGATGCCCCTGCTCAAAGACGTACTTCTCATTGTCAAATCTACATGCACCAACTTCATCGAGAAAGTCGAGCACATGAACGATGTCATCAAGCTCAACGGCTCTTCTCGGATAAATATCTTCGACATCCGTCGGCGAGAGTTCGACACGTCCATGTTTGAGTTCTCGAATTACGTGGTCGAGGCAGATCGAAACTGCGAGCGATTCTCTCTCAAGCCCCTCTGTTAGGTAGATCGTTGGTGGTGGGACCTCAGGCAAGGGGACACCATCCGCAAAAAATGAGTCAAGTGCGTTCTCTCCAAAACTACCCCTCTCAATAGATAACTTACCACCTTTGGATTGAGATAAAATTGGAGAATAACTTGCGATATCGTCTAACCGATCGTCAGCGTACGGTTCGATCTCCTCTTCATAACGAGATTTGTCATAGACGATCGCAGGCTCAATGTTTTCCAAATCGTTATGATCCATGCCGTATCGCGTAACCTGTGCGTTTTTCAGCCAATTTATCCCATCTTCGATAGTCACGCTATCACAGTGCTCCATCTGCTCTAAGTGGGATTTGTTGCAGTTTTTACCAGACTTTATTTCAACTAATAGCAATACCTCTCCGTTGAATATAGCTACATCTGGCTCAGCAGGCTTGTTTCGGTTACGGATCGGAATTTGGGGGAAGCGATAGGGGTTCCTGAATCCTAGTGTCTTCAGCGTCGGACCCCCATCAATACCGTGGAATGCAGAATAGAATATATTGTAAGACTCAATTTCCCTTTGCTGCCTTTCCCAGTGATCTGCATCCCCCATGTAATCACTCCTTGAGATTAGTAGATCGACTTTGGATACCGTACGTTGATCGGAACTCCTCCAAGATTATTTGACAGAAGTCTTTTATAGTGATTGGAGTTGTTTCCGGCCTCGCATTGACGATCAGGTCTCTGTTATCAATTCCTAAATGGAACGTTTCAGACCTGTTCTTATCCATCACTATAAACTCGTCCTCACCCCAATTCGTGAAGTCATATCGTTGTTTCTTGTCTAGTATATCTTCTTTTAGAGCGCCCAGAAAGGTCTGATCCTCATGGAGTAAACCGCCACCATCCGCAAGAGCCACTTGGTTCTCCGAATCTGTGTCAGTAAGCCTAACAGTAGTGAAGCCGTCAATCTCCAAGCCACCAGATGTGTTCTCCATTTCCGGAGAAGCAGGAATATCAAAGTGCTCGTGATCACGATCTTCAAAATGGCCAGCAAGAGATGAGAGCGTCTCAGCACCTAGATCTTCAGACCCAGCTCTAACACCAGGAATATTCACTCGTGCATTCCTCGTGATCGCGCCGGTCACCGCGTCGGTCGGGCTATTTTTTTGTTTGAACTCTACTCTTGTCGGCTTAGCATCGAATTCCTCTTTTACATTCTCTATATCATTCTCATCCCCTCCATAGAACTGGATGCTAATTCTACGATTATCATCATATGACCGGTATTTTGAGGTGAATCCGGAGATCCGTGTCTCGGTAATTTCCTCCAAATTGTTAACTATGCCATGGATATCATCTGCTGAGAGATATAATCGGCTGAGTCCTGGCAAGTAGTCAATTACTCTTTCGATTGTTTTCTTGGTCCAGTATCTTCTCTCAGTCGTGAAGATTCGTAGATACTCACCAGCGTCAACCAATATGGAATAGTCCTCTCTGTTGTAAGACGGTGTCCGAATTTCCAGTAGAGTAGCTTCGTCGTTCAGTCTTGTTTCGGTAAAGCCGTGCTCATTGATGAAATCGCGAGTATACTTGTGAGTCGATTCATCGGTCGCTAACGATTGCAGTCGCTCCTCAACTGTACCCAGGGAGAATCCCTCTTTTCGTGCAATGAACAGTTTTAGATCGGTTGTTTTCTTTCTCTCTTCTTCCGCTTCCTCTTGAAGCTCTTCTTCTGTTTTTGACACATGAGATATTAATCGATCTAATATCGCACTGGTTTCTTCCTGTTTGAGCGTCTCTGGGTTGAAGTCCATTGTTGGTCCCTACCTGTTGCTGGCTTACAATTGAATGGTTATGATGTTAAATCGTATCCTCGTGGCGGAAGTGATATTTGATCTCATATGGCAAGGCTAATAGTGCCGAGAAATCCGATCTGTTGATATAGCAGGTCTATCCTTCACACCTTACTGGGTGTCGATTTAGGATAGCGGTTCGCACCAACTTTTGTCGTGATCGTCTTTTAGAGAGTACTCACCCAGTTGGGCTGGGGTTAGTGCTTACATATATCGTCTCAGAACCTCGTTCGCGACCGCCGTTCAGCCCGTCGCTTGTTGAGCAGTCGCTGTAAGTCTGGTGTTGGCTGCTCGCGGACGTCCAACTCCTCGGCGAGATACTGCTCGCCGGCCCAGGTGAGTTCCCAGTGTTCGCGATCGGATGTCAGCGAGTCGATCAACTCCGCATCGGCGAGCATGTAACAGCGCTCGCGAACCCGTCCAGTGCTTGCGAAGAGCTCCACCTCGTGAGCGATGTACTCCGCTGTAGACAGCCCGTCCTCGTCGAGTAGTTCTAAGATCCGTTCGTCTAGCGGCACCATCCAGGGGGCCGGCTGTCGCATGTGTTAGATCCCCGATTCTGACCCGGTGGCCGTTGGTCCCGACTCACCGTCGTCGATATACGCCTCGTTTTCAGCGTCATACTCGCCGTCGAGATACGCCTCGCCGATGTCTGTGAGTGCGAAGACGCCGTTCCCGAGATCGACGAGCAGGCCGTGGTCGGAGAGCTTTCCACAGCGCCGAGAGACGTGAGCGTTGGACACGTGGATCGATTCGCTCTTCGTCAGCTCGCCGACTGACGCGGAGTTCGTATCCTTTTCCTCGATGTATTCGAGGATTCGATCGTCCCACACAGTCATCCAGGTTCCCGAGTGTCTCATTACTACAACCTATCTGTATCGCGGCCCCTACTTGTTCGGAATGCTACTATATAGTAGAGAATAAGACGATAAGAAGTACCATTACATATTTGTAGAGGGGCCACATTGGACGACATACGGAGCCACCGACTCGCTCGCAGATGACTCTCGTCGGTCGTTGAAGCCGGGCCAGCGCTGCCACGCTGGCCCGAAAAGGTGGTTTCGTAGGACTCGACCATGTCCGAAACCACACGAACGGGCCGTAAGGCCCGTACTGAGAGTGACGTATCGGATCGGCAAAAGACTCCCGTCTCTGATAACGATCGGGCCGACTGGCAGGACAACCGGGCGGACAGTACCCCAGAGAATCCCCCAGTCGCGCCGGATAGTAGTGCCGTCGGCGACGATCAGCGTGTCATGGCTGACGGCGGACGCGACGCGCTCGACCCGCGACGCTTTACGACCAACTGGTCGCCGGCCGTGATCTTCGGCGAGGTTGATCGGCTATTCGTCGCTGATGTCCAGACGCTGCCGAACGGCTGGGTGCGCGCGAAGCGCTGGGATCAGTCGAAAGTGAAGATCCCGCCTCACGCCGTGCATCGGATCGAATACGTCGAGACTGAGACCTACACTCCCGATGGAGAGCCGCAGACGTATCGACAGCAGCGGATCGTCGACGACGATGCCCTCGAAGAAGCCCACCGGCTCGCCCAGCCGACCGTCGAGGCCGACACCGACCAGGAGGCGATCGCCGATGACTGACGGCAAAACGGTTCGACTCTCGCGTCGCGATCTCAAGATGCTCGCGAACGGGCGACAGGCGAAAGTCCGAGCTGACGACGGAACCACTGTCTGGGTTCGGTCGCCTCGAGGAGGGTTGCCCGAATGAGCGCTGCCGAACAGACGACCCTCGCCGACCACGAGCCCGACCTGAGCAAGCTCTCGCCGGCCGAACGCGACGCCTACGAGGCCGTCTACGAGCAGGGGATGAGCGGCCGCGAGTACGCCCGTCAGACCGATCGCTCCTGGGGGACCGTCAGCAACCTGCTGATGCGCGCTCGCTCGAAGCTCGATGTCTTCCCGGGCGGTGGTCGCAATGGGTGAGACCGTCTGGGTCTCGACGCGAGCGACTGGCAGACAGGTCTATCACACTGATGAGGACTGTCGGATGCTCGCGCAGGCCGAGAACTACACAGATCGCGATCTCGACGACCTGCCGGAGCACACACCGTGTGACCATTGTGCCGGCGAGTGGGACCCTTATCAGGGCCACGAGAGTACGACCTGCGAGTACTGCGGACGCGAGTTCGAGACGCAGAACGGCGTTTATCGCCACATTCTGAGTGAACACCGTGATGTCGTCGAGCGAGCGCTCGGGAACGACCCGACCGCGTCGACCGACTTCGGGAGGGCGATCGCCGATGACTGACGACCAGCAGTGGTCAACCGACTGGGGTGAAGCATGACTCGCCGTCGGCGAGACCCCAGACAGCTGGCACCCGCTGATGCGGTCGAGAGGTACCTCCGACGCCGGCGATCTGACTCAACGGAGAAGAGCGTCCACGGCTGGGAGTATCGGCTGAAGCTTTTCGTTGAGTGGTGCGATGCAGTCGGTCTCGATGAGGTCGGACAGCTCGAGGGCTACGATCTCGACGAGTATTACGAGGTGCGAAGTGCCGATGTCGCGCCAGCCACGTTGGAGGGCGAAATGTGGACGCTCAAGACGTTTCTGGAGTTTCTTGAGGATATCGAGGCTGTCGATGAGGGGCTTTCAGAGAAAGTGCGCATACCCGATCTCGACGCAGAAGACCGCTCCAACGACACCAAACTCTCGACTGATGACGCAGTCGCGCTGATTGAGTACTATCGGAACGACGAGGTGGCCTATGGAAATCGCCAGCACGTGTTTTTGGAGTTGGCTTGGTTCACGGGAGCTCGTCAGGGTGGTCTTCGCGCTCTCGATCTTCGTGACGCCTCGCTCGACGAGAATCCGTATGTCGAGTTCCGTCATCGACCGAGTACTGGCACACCGCTCAAGAACAAGCGTCGTGGCCAGCGCCCGGTCGGATTACCTGAAGAGACTGCCGACGCTGTGAAGGAGTATATCGACGAGTACCGCTACGACGTCTTGGATGAACACGGCCGTTCGCCGTTACTCGCGAGCTCGCAGGGACGGCCCACTACGAACACAATCAGGGTCTGGTCCTACCTCGCGACTATTCCGTGTCTTCACGGCCCCTGCCCTCACGATCGGGATCAGTCCGCTTGCCAGTGGACGGAGTACGCTCATGCCAGCAAGTGCCCGTCAAGTCGATCACCACATCAGATCAGGACGGGGACGATCACCTGGCTGTTGAATGAGGGCTGGCCGCCGGAAGATGTCGCTGAACGCGTCAATGCGAGCGTGAAGACGATCGAGCAGCACTACGACAAAGCAGACCCTGAGCAACGCCGTCGTCGACTCCGCGAGCGGATGGAGAACCGCCGTCGACCGCTGCTGAAGAACCTCACCTTAACCAATGAGTGACATGTCCTTTATAACCCCGAAAACCGCAAGAAGGCACCGCTTCGCGAAAAGCGATATCAGATCTGCGCCGGCCCATTCCTGCCCGCGTTTCACAAGACCGCGAGCGTAGCGAGCAGTCCGAAACACGAGTCTGAGTGAGGACCGTGTCTTATGTTGTCCCGGGTGAACCAACGCATATGGTCACAGTTAGTCGATCAATCCACATCGATGCCCCCGTCGAGGACGTATTCGCGTATCTGGATGACCCTCGAAACCACGCGGAGGTGACACCGAGCCTGGCGGAAGTCCGCAACGTCGAGGCGCTCGACAACGGCGGCAAGCGAGTCGAACACACCTACAAGATGGCCGGCGTGGGACTCGACGGCGAACTCGTCGAACGGACTCACGAGGAAAACAAACGGATGGTCTTCGAGATGCGCGGCGGTCTCGAAGGTGAAATCGAGATCGAAACTGTCGAAGACGACGGCGGGACAGAGCTGCGCTACAGCGCCGAATACGAACTCCCGGGCAGAGTCCTCTCGGCGGTAGCGACACCGTTCGTCCGGCGGTACAACGAACGAGAACTCCGGACGACCCTCGAAAACACCAGGACTCGGATCGAAGCCGGCGAGTGAGCGCTCGGAGGAGGCGACGAAACGACTTGGAGCGGACAACGGGGGTTGCAGCAGGGTCGTCGTGCTCGATGTCCCGAAGCCGTCGTCGCCTCGGCTACAGCCGGAACGTCTCGTCGCCGTCGAGCACGTGCACCTCGGCGAGGCTGCCGGTCGCCTTGACTTCACGGACGAACTCGTCAGTATCGATCTCGATGGGCGGGAACGAGTCGTAGTGCATCGGGAAAGCGTGATCGACGTCCAGCCAGTCGACGGCGATGGCGGCCTGCATCGGCCCCATCGTGAAGTGGTCACCGACGGGCACAGCAGCGGCGTCGGGTTCGAGATACGGCGCGATCACCTCGCGCATCTCGGTCATCAGGCCCGTGTCGCCGGCGTGGTAGAACGTCGTCGAGTCGGCGTCGCTCACCTGCGTCGGCTTCGTATCCGAGACGACGAAGCCGGCAGGCATTCCGCCGGTCGAGCCGTAATCAGTGTCCATGCCGTTGGTGTGGTCCGCGCGGTGCATCGTCACGAACGCGTCGCCCAACTCGATGGTGCCGCCGAGGTTGAACCCGATCGTCTCCGCGACGCCGTAGTTGTCCTCGACGTAACCCGCGACTTCGGGCGTCGCCGCGACCGGCGTCGCCTGGAAGTGATCCACGTCGCCGATATGGTCGGTGTGGCCGTGCGTGAGCAGGACGTAATCCGGGTCGAGCGTCGTCGGATCGACGTCTGTCTTCGGGTTTCCGAAGAACGGATCGATCAGCAGATCCGTTGAGCCGACCGATACGTGCCACGTCGAATGGCCGTGCCAGGTGAGTTCCATAGTTCAGTCACGTCTACACGACCCGAACACTTAGAATCACCTCTCTTTTAGGTGAGTGCGCCCCCTCGATCCACTCGATGGACCCCTTTCCGACGTGCGTCGATATGGCCGAGGACCCGACGACAGGAACAGGTCACCACTGGCTCCTCGAGTACGTCGAGGGGGAGCCGCTCAGATTCACGCTCCAGACGGACGGACAGCTGCAATTCGGCGGCGCACAGCGATACGAGGACGGCTCGGAACCCCCGGCTATCGGGCCCGCAATCGAGACGGTTCGGTCGGCGTTTCGACGGGACGCCTTCCGCGAGGCGGTCGCGGAGCCGGCGTCGGTCACCTTCTACGGGGTCGCGACGTGCCAGCATCGCATCGATTACGACTGGGATCGGCTACCTTCGTTTCTGGGCTACGACGTTCGCGTCCCCGCCCGGGGCGGGCTACTCGCGCCCGAGAACGCCAACGCGAGCTTCGACCGACTCGGCCTGACGCCGGCACCGCCCCTCGATCGGGAACGCAGAGCCGACGCGATCGACTCCGGTCGCGAGACGTTTCCTGACAGCGACTGGGCCGACCGGGCGGTCGCCGGGATCGTCTACGCCGACAAGCACGGCTGGCGCGGTCGACTGCTCGATCCCGATCGGCCGTCGAAACCAACGGCGTCGTTCGAATCGCCCGAGTCGACGGCCGAAGCGCTCGTTACCGACGAACTCGCGACCACGGCCGGCGTCGAGGCGGCCCTGCGCCGGATCGCCCGCCGCCACCGTGCTACGCTGGCTGCTGCCGGTGTCGACCCCGCCTCGCCGGCGTTTCGACGCGCGGTCGCCGAGGTCCTGCAACGACGCGGTGACAGACGCACGTCTGACTGACCTTTAGGGAGTGTGGGACACACGCCCAAGCAATGGCACGGCTCACTATCGAGATGCCGACCGAACTCGCCGTTCGGGGGCGATCACGGCCGGTAGAACGGGACACTCCGTGTTCGAGCGTCGGTGCGGACGAACAGCCGGTTTCACCGGACGTTCGGCAGTTTCTGTCGTGGTTCGCCTGCTGGTCGCCAATCAATCGCTGAGTCGCTCGGCGATCCGCTGGGCGCCAAGCGTCGCGGCGAGCGCCGGTTCCTCGGGCGCGACCGCCTCGATATCGCGGTTGAGTTCGTCGCTGGCCCGCTCGGCAAATTCGTCGACAATGCCCGGGATACAGGCCATCCCGCCCGTGAGCACGACCGGTTTCTCGAGCGCGAGGTTGTACACCTTCATATGTTCGTTGGCCAACTCGGGCAGGAAGGTGTTGGCGAACTCGTCGACCACGTCGTCGACGTACTCGTCGACGGCGTCCATGACGCTGCGCTCGATGGTGAACTCGTGGGACCCGCCGCCGGGCTGCTGGATGATGTCGGTAAAGGGCTCGTAGTCCTCGAAGTCCGCGTGTTCTTCCTTGTACTCGCGGGCGGTCTGGACGTCGATGTTGACCCGCCCCTGTGTCTCTTCTTCGACGTAGTTGGCGATCACTCGGTCGACTTCGTTGCCGGTGACGGCCCCGGTGGTGAACGGCGCGAGTTGCTCGCCGCGGCGGTAGGCCGATGCCTCCAGGTTCGTCGATCCCAGATTGACCGCCAGCAGGATCTCGTTGATCGCTTCCAAATCGTCCCCGAACGCCGGGATCGTCCCGCACAGCGACTCGGGGTAGCTCTCGACGAGTGCCTCGCCGATCGAACTGTTCTCGATAACCTCGTTGAGGTTCTCCAGTCCGGCCTCGTTGTCGATCGTCGGAATCGCGTAGACGACGGTGCTGTCTTCGGGGATGTCGTTGGCTTCGATGACCTCCTCGAAGAACGTGCTCGTCAGCTCCGCGCGCTCATCGTCCTCGGGCAATCCGGACCGGAGCATGAACTCCACGCGGTCGGGATACTCCCGGGCAGCCTCCTCTCCGTAGAGAACCTGCTCTTCGCCGGTGAGCGCGTCCTCGTAGGTCGCCATGCAGGTGAGCGTGTTCACGATTTCGAGATCCCCGTCACCGTCGGGGTAGGCGATCACGGTCCTGGTACTGCCGAGTTTGACCCCGACCGGAACAGGTCCGTCCGTCGAACTATCGACCGCGTCGTCAGTCTCGTCGTCCTCACTCATACGCCTGCGTGATGGGACCCCCGAAGTATATAACCGCCCGGAAAAAGTAAGCGACCGAACAGTTCGATCAGTGCATCGCGGCCAGTTTCGCGATATAGACGAGGCTCAACAGATGGTCGTCGACGTCCAGCTGCGATCCCTCGCTGGCCCCGGTTTCCTCGATGCCGAGCAGGTAGTCGTTCAAATCCGACTCGACGCCGTCGGTGATCCAGTCGATCGACTCGTAGTAGTTGAGCGCGTCCTGAGCGCCGCGGTACCCGCCGTGCAGCAGCAGGAACTCGAGCCACTCGAACAGCATGAACTCCGCAGCTTGGGTCTCCGGGAGCGTGGCCAGGTACGGCTTGGACGCGTCGTCGCTACCCGCCATCAGCGGCATCAGTTCGCGATAGAGTCGTGCCCGAAACCCCTCGTCGGTCACTGCACCCTCGCCGTCGACCTCGCCCCACTCCAGGTTCGGATCCGAGTCGGGCACCCGCTCCTCGTCCGGGACTGCGCCCGGTTCGCGGTCGCGTGCCATCTTCCGTAGCTCTTCGAGGTCGTAATCCCGGGGGTTGATCGTCATATCTGTTGATCCAATGTTAGCCCTGATACGTGTTAAATCTTCCACACTGTCAGACAATGTTCGTATAGTTGTCCTGTCTACTGAGATACCAAATACGCTCACGGGCGGAGAGCGGTCTGTCCGTGATCGCGAGTCACTAGATCCGTCGCTTGAGCTCGCCGACGAACAGCTTCCCGGCCAGCCGCGCCAGGGTCGGCACGCTCCTGAGGCCGTCGTTTCGCCACCAGAGCTCGTCCTCGCCGGCGATGCTGTACTCGCCGAAATCCGGCACCTCCTCGGCGATCGCCCGCAGCTTCGCTTCCCGCTGTCCCTCGGGTGTCGACTCGTAGATCTCGTCGACGCGGTCGACGACCCACCTCGAGGTATCGAGTCGATCAGTGACCGTCCGGAACGTCCCTTCGTCGAGCAGCCCGTACTCGTACTTCAGTCGGTTCATCCGCTCGGCCGCCTCGTAGGTCGCTTCGACGATGTCGTCCCGGGAGAGTTCGTCCGTCTCGTAGCTCAACATCCGCTTCCAGCTGGGTTCGAGCAGCAGCTGTCGGTGGTCCTCGAGCGTCTCGGCGAGCGGCTCGTACCCGTACGCCTGTGGGTTCTCGAAGGCCGGGCTACCCGGATCCAGAAACGGTGCCAGCGGCGCGACGAAAGGGACAATGCGATCGTCGTCGATCTCGGTCAGCAGGTGCTCGGCGTACTCGACCGCACCGACGGCGTCCGCGTAGCTCTGGTCGGGAAGCCCGATCATGAAGAACACGTCGATGTTCCGACAGCCGTTGTCCAGCGCCGCCCGAAGCGTGTCCTCGATGGCGTCGTTCGAGACGGCGAACTTGCCCATCTTCTCGCGAATCTCGGGCTTGTGTGATTCGGGGCTGAGTTCGAGGCTGTAGCGTTCGACGGCGTCGTCGATCAGTTCGAAGTACTCCGCCGGCGCCGGGCCGAACAACTCGAAGACGAACTCGTTCCCGATGTCCTCCTCGGCCAGCAACGCAAAGAACTCTGTGGCGTAATCCCAGCCGCCCTGCCGGAGATCGTGAACGATGAAAATCGGGCCCTCCGAGAACGCGGTGATCGTCCGAACGTCCTCGATGAGGCGTTCCGGGGACCGGAACGCGGGCCCCGGACGATCGTGGACGTCCGCGTAGGAGTCGGCACCGCCGCAGAACGAACACGCGTGGCGACAGCCCCGTGATGTCAACAACATGGTGATCGGCTTGTCGAGCCATCCCTTGTGCGGCAGCACCTTCCGCAAGCTCCCGTACTTGAGCACGGATTTGATGGTGTAGGTGTACGACGGTACCGAGATATCGTCGAGATCGGCGGGCCGGTACGTCAGTGGGTTCACCGTCGTCTCGCCGCCCGTCCGATAGGTCAGGTTCGGCACGTCCGAGACGTCACCGTCGGTCGTCAGCGCGTCGACGAGTTCTTCCATCGGCCCTTCCGTCGAATCCCCCCGGAGGACGTAATCGACCGACGGGTATTCGACCAGTTCCTCGTGGTAGTACGTCGCACTCAGACCGCCGAAGATGACCGGTGCGTCGGGGTGGTGTTGCTTGACGAGTCGGGCGACTTCGATCGCACCGTGTGCGTGGGGCAGCCAGTGGAGGTCAATCGCGTAGATGCTTGCCGTACAGGCTGCGATCTCCGTCCCCGG
>JGI12451J12833_1000361_pt1 | contig 15047 bp, 14 predicted proteins | sample A23E3SouthBayCA_2_FD_12833 | JGI IMG/M metagenome (IMG submission 12833) | reverse complement strand
TCGTCCGACATTCACGTCTGGCGAGCGCGCTGCTGGGCCACTTCGGCGATGCCGGCGTTTGCCGAGCAGTTGGGACACGCGAGAATCTCGCCGAACTCGTTGGCGAAGACTCGCGCGAACTGGTCCGAGACGTGTGCATTGCAGTGATTACACTTGGGCATTCGACTCCGCCGGTCTCTGCCGGCAAACTCCCATTAGAGATACGGGGGCAATACCCTTGGCCCGATATAGTTGGGTATGCTGGCCGGATCTGCATACCGCACAGTTCAAATTCGGTGAAGCAGCATGCAAACAGGCGCGAGCGACTCCGAGAGCGGCCGGAAACGGGAACGCTTATAAACTCCCCTCTGGAATAGCTGTCCTGTATGGCAGACCTAATCGTCAAAGCCGCTGTCAAGGAAGCGCTCGATGATATGAACGTCGCCTCGGACTTCTACGATGCCCTCGACGAGGAAGTCGACGAGCTGCTGGAAGACGCCGCTCGTCGCGCCGAGGCCAACGACCGCAAGACGGTGCAGCCGCGCGACCTGTAAGTCGGGCATCGTACTCCATTCCGTTTTTTATACGCTAGTGCACCAGCAGCTGCTATCGGATCGTTGCCGCCGCGACGATCCAGTCATCGTCCGTCGTCGTGGACGTACAGCAGTTCGCAGTAGTACTGTTCGCCGTCCGTTCGCTGGCGGCGTTGTTCGGGGCATGTATCGACGCGATCCGGTCCCATACCCAAAATACATTATCGAACGTTATAGATCTTGGCCACTGCTGATACTGGTGGCTATAGCATTTCGAACTGATTCGGCACGACGGTGTACCGGATGTCTGTACGAACTATACCAGTATGCGACGGGATCGAAGCGGTCGAACAGAGGCAGAAGAGATATGCGAACAGTGCGGAAAACGCGGGACGTACGAGATCGCGGCCAACCGGGGGACGCTACTGACCCATTTAGGCGTCCAAGCCGAGGTCCTCGGCCCGTTCGTCGATCCAGGTCTGTAGTTCCTCGATGGCTTGCTCGCCTTTTTCCTCGTCCTTGAAGAGGTGCTTGAACCGGCCCTGAGGCTCGAGCCACTCATCGACCGGTTCGCGGTCGCGGATCTTGTTGACGCTGGTGATCTCGCCGTCTTCCATCTCGAAGACCGGGAACAGACCAGTTTCGACGGCTTTTTCGGCCAGATCGACGGTCTTCGCGGAGTCGAAACTCCAGCCGACCGGACATGGCGCGTAGACGTGGAGGAACTTCGGCCCCTCGATTTCGAGGGCCTTCTCGACTTTCTGTTTGAAGTCGTGCGGGTTGGAAATCGACGCCGTTGCGGCGTAGGGGATGCCGTGGTCGGCGGCGATCGAAATCATGTCCTTCTTGTTGGTGTCGTTGCCGATGCTCTCCTTGCCAGCGGGTGAGGTGGTCGTCGCCGCTCCGAACGGCGTCTGGCTGGAGCGCTGGACGCCAGTGTTCATGTACGCCTCGTTGTCGTACATGATGTAGAGAACGTCGTGGCCGCGCTCCATCATGCCCGACAGCGCGCGGAAGCCGATGTCGGCGGTCGCGCCGTCACCACCGATTGCGATGATGTTGAGGTCGTCGCTGTCCTCGACGTCGAGGTGGTCCGGATCACGCCGGTCGAAGGACTTGTAGGCGGCCTCGACACCGGCCGCGACCGATGCGGCGTTCTCGAAGATGTTGTGGATATAGCTGGTCCCCCAGGCGCTCTCGGGGTACGGCGTCGAAACGACTTCCATACAACCCGTCGCGTTGGTGACAATGGTGTTCTCGCCGGCGGCTTCGGTGATGTATTTCATCGCCAGCGCTGGGCCACAGCCAGCACACGCGCGGTGGCCGGGGTTCCACAGTTCCTCGCCGTGCTCGAGTTCGTCGGTGTAGTCCTGGTCTTGTAGGTCGGAGCTCATTGGTCGTCCCCTCCGTTGAGAAGTTCCGGACGCAGTTGCGGCCACGATTCGCTCTCCTTGAAGCCCATCTCGGGAGTCGCCGTCTTGACGTCCTCGATGATCTCGGCGATATCTTCGGGCTTGACGTCACGGCCGGCCATCCCGAGGACGTAGCTTTTGATCGGGGGCTGACTCTCGGCGTGATAGAGCGCGCCCTTGATCTCGCCGGCGAAGGCACTCTCGTAGCCGGGCGACATCTCCTTGGTCAGCACGGCGACGCTTTCGGCGTCGGCCAGCGCGTCCCGGAGTTCGGGAGCCGGGAACGGTCGGAAGACCCGGGGTCGGACCATCCCGACCTTCTCGCCGTCCTCGCGGTAGGCGTCGACGACGTTGCGGATCGTCCCGGCGATCGACCCCATCGCGACGACGATGTGATCGGCGTCCTCGGCGTGGTAGGTGTCAAGCATCCCCCCATACTCGGTGTAGTCCCGACCGAACACGTCGTTGAACTCCTCGACGGCGTCGGCCCAGACCTCGCGGGCGTCCATCATCGCGCGCTGGATCTCGTAGCGGCTTTCGGTCCAGTGTTCCGGCCGGGCGTACGCACCCATCGTCTTCGGGTCCGAGGGATCGAGGGTGTACTCGGGGTCCCGCGGCGGGAGGAACTCGCTGACTTTCTCCTCGTCGGGGATGTTGGCGGGTTCCTGGACGTGAGTCAGGATGAACCCGTCGAAGTTCGATAGCGCCGGCAGGTTGACCTGTTCGGCGACCCGGAATCCCAGCAGCACGTGGTCGATCGCTTCCTGGACGTCCTCGGCGTGGAACTGAAGCATGCCGCCGTCGCGCTCCGCGAAGGCGTCGGTGTGGTCGGCCCAGATAGAGAGGGGAGCCGACAGCGACCGGTTGGCGACCGCCATCACGATCGGGAGGCGCATCCCCGCGGCCGTGAAGAGGGGTTCGCTCATCAGCTTCAGGCCCTGACTGGAGGTCGCGGAGAACGCGCGAGCGCCGGCCGCCGACGCGCCGATACACGTCGAGGCAGCGTTGAACTCGCTGTCGACCTTGATGAACTCGCTGTCGAGTTTCCCGTCGGCGACCAGTTCGGAGAGTTTCTCGACGATACCCGTCTGGGGCGTGATCGGATACGCCGAGACCACGTCGGGATCGGCAGCCATGACGCCTTTCGCGACTGCCGACGTCCCCTTCATGACTTCCTGTTCGTCCGAGGGGTTCTCCTGTTCTGAAGGTTCAGCTCGCGCCATATTATGCCTCCTCCCGTACCATTTCGATGGCGTCGGTCGGGCACACGTCCGCGCAGATGCCACAGCCCTTGCAGTAGTCGAGATCGAACGCGTAGAAGTCCTCGCCTTCGACCGGCTTGGCGGCCTGGTCGGGACAGTACGTCTCACACTGTCCACACTCGATGCAGGTGTCCGGATCGACGACCGGTTTGAGCTCCCGCCAGGAACCGGTCTTGTTCGCTCGGGACGTGTTCGGTTCCGCGACGGCACCGGTCGTGATTTTCAGGTTCTCGTATGGGTCCTGTGTGTCGCTCATGCGTGTACCTCCGTGAACGCGTCAGTCGTTGCCGCAACGTTCTTCTGGCCGATCTCACCCTCGAACTTGCGCGTGATGACCGCCTCGAGGCTCTCCGTACTCAACTTCTCCGTCGCGCCCGCGAACGCGCCCAACAGTGCCGTGTTCATGATCGGGCGCCCGAGGTTCTCCAGCGCGATCTCGGTCGCATCGACGGTGACGATCTCCGCTTCGGTGTCGATATCGACGTCGTCCGGATCGGCGTCGGTATTGACCAGCAGCGTCCCGTCGTCTTTGACCCCCTTCGTCACGTCCACGTACTCGAGCAGGCTCGTGTCCTGAACGATGACGAAGTCCGGCTCTTCGACGTGGCTTCGCTCGGTGATCTTTTCGTCGCTATAGCGTACGTAGGCCTCGACGGGAGCACCGCGTCGCTCGACACCGAACGACGGTGTCGCCTGTGACCAGATGCCCTCTTCGTGGCCAGCCTGTGCAAGCAGCTGGGCAAGCGTAACTGATCCCTGCCCGCCGCGTCCATGAATTCGTATCTCGTACATTGTGTGTCCCTCCGGGAATGGTCCCTGACAGCCATACCGACGCAAACCGTCGGTATCTGGACCACCGTAGACACTCCTACGTCTTCCATCCACTCACCTGTTTACCCCCAAAATACGGGGTGTTTAAGAGATTCGGGGATATGGTTCAGGAACGTTCATCATCGTAGGGAAAATCGTTACAGATTTTCGAATTATCAATCATCAACTTTTCCGAGACGCTCGACCCCTGTAATACGGGATGCGCGGTCGGAGACGCCGTGGCGCATCGGCCGAAGTGACCTTCGGATCGATCGCGCCGATGTGCGTTCGACCCCCAATATTTGGGCATGTGGATTGCCAATCTATGTCAATCGAAGTAGCGGCCACTGGGTGAGATATTATAATAAGATATATTATATTAGGATCGGTCGATCGTCCAGAAATGCGTGCATGGGGCCAAACGCCCGGTATTGTTACCCACTGAGTAGTATCTTTAACGAACAATACTATGATACATCCATCCCGATCCGCCAACGTTATACCCTAGCCCCTGTCAGAGAGTGGTATGAATTTGCACGCCAGAGAGATCAACCAGGACGTCAGGGAACTGGGAGAGCTCCTGGGATCGGTAATCAAACACCAAAGCTCGGAAGAAGCGTTCGACCTCGTCGAGACGATCCGGAACGCGGCCATACACTACCGACGTGGCGAGGCCGACAGTCGCAAACCGATCCACGACACGCTCGATCGCCTCTCACCCGAGAAACAGGACGTCATCGCACGTGCGTTTACTACCTACTTCGAACTGATCAACCTCGCTGAGGAACGCCAGCGCGTTCGGGAGATCCGAGAGGGGACTCAGGACGGGACGCTCGACGACAGCGTCCAGGAGGCCGCCGAGTACCTGCACGAAAACGACGTCGACCCGGAGACCGTCGAGTCGATCCTGGATGATATTCTCATCCAGCCGACGTTCACGGCCCATCCGACCGAAGCACGGCGGAAAACTGTCAAGGCGAAGCTCCGGGACATCTCCGAGAACCTGGAAGAGCTCGACGAAGTACGACTCACCGACAACGAGGACAGACGAGTCCGTCAGAACGTCCGCGCGCAGGTGACGAGCCTCTGGCAGACGCCGCAGGTCCGTGATCGGCGGCCCGAAGTCACCGACGAGGCCCTGAACGTTCAATGGTACCTCGAAAACGTCCTGTTCGATGTCATCGACGAGATCTACGAGGAGTTCGAGTGGGCGCTGGACGACATCTACGAGTCCGAAATCGACGTGCCCAAGCTCTACGAGTTCCGTTCGTGGGCCGGCTCCGATCGCGACGGCAACCCGTTCGTGACGCCCGAAGTCACCGCCGAGACGCTCGAACGACAGCGTGACGTCGTGCTCCCCCTGTATCGGGACCGTCTCAAGGAACTGTCCGGCGTGCTGACACAGGACGGGCGACAGATCGACGTCGGGGAACGCTTCCAGGAGCGGCTGGACGCCCACTGCGATCGACTGCCGGGTGTCGCCGAGGAAGCCAAAGATCGCTACCCCAACGAGCCCTACCGCCAGAAGCTCAAGCTGATGCGCGAGTCGGTGCTCCGGGTTTCGGACGTCCGATCGGGTGGCTACAGCGACGAAGAGGAGTTCCTCGAGGACCTGCAAGTCATCGCGGAGAGCCTCGAACAGAACGGCGCAGGTCAGATCTCGGAGCGGTACGTCGAGCCGCTGGTCCGGAAGGTCGCAACCTTCGGCTTCAACCTCGCGAGCCTCGACCTGCGTGACCACCAGGAGATGCATACCAACGCCGTCACCGAGGCCCTCGAACAGCAGGAAAACATCGATTACGAGGGTATGGACGAACAGGAGCGTCAGGAGTTCCTCACCGAGTCGATCCTGCAGGACCGACCGGTCATCGACATCGAGGACACCGAGGGCCTCTCCGACGAGGCCGAGCGCGTGCTCAGGCGGTTCGACGAGACGGCCGACTGGCAGAAGGAGTTCGGCGTCGACGCCATCGACACGTACGCGATCAGTATGTTCGAGGAGCCGTCTCACGCGCTGGAAGTGCTGTTCCTCGGCGATCAGGCCGGTATCGTCGATCTGCCGGGCTACTGCGGGTTCGATCTCGTCCCGCTTCTGGAGACCGAATACGCCCTCTCGGGCGCACGCCGGATCATGGGGACACTGTTCGAGAACGAGGCCTACGCTAAAGCCCTGGAAGCGCGGAACAACACCCAAGAGATCATGCTGGGCTATTCTGACTCCAACAAGGAGAACGGCTATCTCGCGGCCCAGTGGTCGCTGTACCGCAACCAGAAGCGGCTAGCGGAGATCCACGACGATTTCGACGTCGAGATGCGGCTGTTCCACGGTCGTGGTGGTTCGATCTCCCGCGGTGGCGTGCCGATGCACGAGGCGATGCAGGCGCTGCCCAACGAGACCTGCAACGGGCAGATCAAGTTCACGGAGCAGGGCGAGGCGATTGCCGAAAAGTACGCCGAGGACAACATCGCCGAACGGAACCTCGAACAGATGGCCAACGCGCAGATCAAGGCGCGACACACGGCCATGCACAACCCGATCGAGGAGATCCCCGACGAGTGGATGTCAGCGATGGAGACCGCGTCCGATGCCGCTCGCGAATCATACCAGGGACTGCTCGAGACCGATGGGTTCGTCTCCTTTTTCGAGCAGGCGACGCCGATCACCGTCATCGAGAACCTCAACCTCGGCTCCCGGCCCGCCTCCCGGAGCGAAGAGCGCAGCGTCGAGGATCTCCGTGCGATCCCGTGGGTGTTCTCCTGGACGCAGGCCCGCTGTATCATCCCTGGCTGGTACTCGCTGGCCTCCGGGTTGAACGCCTATCTCGACGACGGTGGGGATATCGAGACGCTCCAGAAGATGTACGAAGAGTGGCCGTTCTTCAATACGATCCTGGACCACGCGGCGCTGGCGCTGGCTCGGACCGACATGGAGATCGCCGAGGAGTACGCCGACCTGGCCGACGACAACCTCCGCAAACGGATCTTCCCGACGATCCGTACCGAATACGAAAACGCGGTCGACGTCGTGCTCGAAATCACCGGGCGCGACAGTCTCACCCACCGCGAGTGGCTCGAAGAGAATCTCGAACGCCGTAACCCCTACGTCGACCCGCTGAACCTCCTCCAGACCCGTCTGCTGGCACAGAGCCACCTCACGGAGACCGAAAAGCAAACCCTCCGACTGACCGTCCACGGAATCGCTGCCGGCATGAAAAATACCGGATAGCCGGGTCCTTTCCTGGTGGCGACGGTGTCGATTATCAGCTATTTATCACGTTTTCGGGGGACTATTTATTTATGTTCGGGTAGACATGTTCAACAGGAATGACGCTACACACGATCCTGCTGGCAGTCGGACCGGAGGACAACGACCGCGCGGAAGAACTCGCAGAGGCAGTCGTCGAGATCGGAAAGCCGGCCGACGCAGAAGTGGTGATCGCACACGTATTCACGGAAAGTGAGTTCCAGCGAGCCACCGAGCGGCTGGACTTCGACGGCGACATGGCAGACCCGAACGAGGTCGCGAAGCGCCACCAGACCGTCCGATCGATGACCAAGTTGTTCGACGAAGCCGGGATCGATTACTCGATCCGGGGTGAAGTCGGCGAACACGCCGAAAAGATCGTCGACCTCGCAACAAAAGTCGGGGCCGATCGGGTCGTCGTCGGTGGCCGCAAGCGCTCGCCGACCGGCAAGGCCGTCTTCGGCTCGACAGCCCAGGCCGTCATGCTCGATGCGCCCTGTCCGGTGACGTTCGTCCGCGGCGCAGACAAAGAATAGAACCGTCGCGAGGTTTTTCGGCCGAAACGATCACTTGATCAGCGCAGCCTCGATCAACTCGAGCGGGTGACGGATGTCGTAGCCGGTTCCGTGTTCCATCTGGCTCGCGCAGGTGGGACACTCGGTCATGCCGGTCGTCCCCTCGGATTCCTCCATGTGTTCGAACATCTCCGACCCGATCTCCATCGACTTCTCGTATTTCTCGGACTTCCAGCCGTACGTGCCCGAGATGCCCGAGCAGGAATCGCCGACNTCCTCGACCGAGACGCCGTCCAGGTTCCGGAAGAGTTCGATCGCCTGTCGCTCGAGCCCCTGNTTGCGNGCGTGACACGGCGCGTGGTAGGCGAATTCGTCNGCGAGTTCGCCCGANATCTCGGCCTGCTCGAGTTCNTGNCGGACGTCNGTGTGGATACGGAGGTACTCGATGGCGTCGTACGTGTGGGCAGCGAGGTCGTCGATNCCGTCGATGTCGAACANCTCGGGNTACTCGTTNCGCAGCGCCATCGAACAGGANGTACAGGAGGCGACGATGTCCGCACCGTCTTCGATCGCTGCGGTGAGGTTCTCGACGTTGGTCTCGGCGTGNCGNCGCGCGTCGTCGAGCATCCCGTTTGCGAACATCGGCGTCCCCGAACACTTCTGTTCNGGCACCATGACCTCGTAGCCGAAGTACTCGTAGATGCGGACTANGGCCTTCGCGACTTCNGGNGTNTTGTAATTCGAGTAACAGCCGTGGAAGTACGCGATCTTCTTGTCCTCNGAGTGGACTTTCGCGCCGCCGCGTTCGGCCCACCACTGACGGAACGTCTGTGTGGCGAACTCGGGGAACTCCCGTTCGCTGGGGATGTGCATGACCTTCTCCATCGCCCACCGGACCGGCCCGAAGTTCATGAAGAAGTTGGCCGTCCGGGGGACCATGCTCGCGAAGTACGCGGAGGTCCGGTAGTTCGCGAGGATCCGGTTGCGGACGTACTTGACGGAGAACTTCGAGACCTGGTTGTCGACGTACTCCCCGCGGGCGTGTTGTGCATCTGGGCCAGGTTGACGCCCGACGGACAGGACGTATCACACCGAAGACAGTTCGAGCATTCCGAGATCGACGGATCGATCTCGTAGTCGTCGTCGGTCTGTTTGAGCCGCCACTGCTCGGGGCCCTGGAACTTCGGACCCGGGAAGTCGTCGTCGACTTCCGCGACCGGACAGTTGGTATCACAGGTCGAGCATTTATAGCAGGAATCCGCGCCGGGACGGAGGTCGAACCCCTCGTCTTCCGGGAAGACTTCGAGCGGCTCGTATTCTTCTCCTGTGTTCGGTACGACTGGGTCGAACTGCGTCGGGTCTCTAGCGTCGCTCATTGTGCCTCCTGTGCCGCGATTCGGCCAGCATGATATCCTGTTGCGATCGAGACGCCGCTGCCGGATTTCTCGGCAGCGAAGTCATACCCGCCGAGGACCGAGCCGGCGGCCCGCAGGTTCTCGAACTCGGGTGATCCCGAGCCGTCGAGTGGCCGCAGTTCGGGATCGGGATCGACGCCGAACCCGGCGAACGGATGGTCGCCGAAGACGTCCTCGTCGAACCAGTCATACCGGTCCTCGGAGTGGGCGACGTGGCAGTCGAAGATCGGTTCGTAGACGTGCTCGCGATCGGACTCGACGCCCTTGCCGACGAGTCCGCCGGTCGCCAGCACGTACTGCTCGGCGCTGAACGGGATCCGGGCGTCCTGTTTGTCGACGTAGACGGTCTCGACGCGGTCCTGGCCGTCGAAGGAAACGACCGGATTACCGCTCTCGAAGTTGCCACCGACCTCATCGAGGGCCTCGAACAGTCGGTCCTCCAGTCGGACGCCGGGTAGGGACGGCGGCGTCGCCGGCACCTCGAAGACCTCTGTGCCGAGCTCCGCTTCCAGGGCCGCCCGCACGCCGGCGGCGTCTGCGTCGCCGAGGACAGCCGGCAGACCGATGCGCTGTTCGTTCTCGATCAGCGGGTTGAGGCGCTCAACCAGGGCGTCTCGGGCCCCGCGCTCGCGGCCCCGTACTTCTACAGGGCCGTTGTTTTCGAGGAGTTTGGCGTAGCGAGTGACCTTGGCGTCGTCCATCAGGTCCCCGGGGAACTGAATCGTCTCCCCGCGCACGTCGAACGGAACGCCGGCAGCCTCGAGGTGGGCCGCGACGTGCGGTGCGTCGAAGTCGGGCATCGCCTCGAACCCGACCAGCAGAAGGTCGCGGTCGTCGCTGGCGAGCCCGGCGGCCGCGCCGTCGGGGTATCGGGCGGTCGGCTTGACCGTCCCGCCGTAGGTCGGCAGCAGGGCATTGGTATCCGTGTGTCCGCCCCGATACGTGTCGACGACCGCGTCGAACATCGACATCGCGTCTCTGACAGTGTCCTCGCCGACGATGCGGTACGGGTGCTCTTCGGGGAGTTCGGGGATAGCGTCGTAGGGGTCGGTGAGCGGGCCCTCGCCGTTGGGCGTGTACCCGAGCACGTCGATCAGCCCCGAGGCTTGCCGGAGCGTACTCTGCTTGTAGGTTACCAGACGCACGTCCGCGCCCTCGCGGGCGGCCGAAATCGCGCTCGATAACCCGGCAAGTCCGCCACCGATCACCAGTACGTCCGACTCAATAGCCATCTCGCTCACCCCCGTCAGCCGCGACGTCTGCACCGCCAGACTCACCCGGCTGATCGGCTCCCGTATCGAACGCCGCGAAGTCGACCGGCTCGCCGTCCGCGGGGTCGTTGTCGCGGTTCTGAGTCGTCGCGTGCAGCGCGTAGTTCAGCATCGCCTGTGAGAGCTGCTCGCCCCAGAGGGCGTGGCGCTGCCCCTTCCAGCGCTCCTGGAGGAGTTCGTCCCAGGCCTCGCGGGCGACTCCCTCGTCGAAGGTCTCCCCGTCGACGCGGGTGTCGTGGAGTTCGCTCGCCAGCCGATGGACGCACATCCCACCCTGGCAGTTGCCCATCGAGGCGCGGGTCCGGATGCGGACAGCATTGAGGTCCGATCCGGACTGCCCGATGGCGTCCTGCACTTCCGCGCGCGTGACGCCCTCGCACTCGCAGATGACCGGGTTCGGGTCGTCAGTCTTGAGCACCTCGTCCGCGCGCGAGCCGAGTCGTTCGACGCTGCGACGGCCGATCGGCGATCGGAGCCCGAACTCCTCCATGTAATCGCGCAGGACCGAGAAGTCCTCGCTACCGGGCAGCGGTTCGTCGGCAGTTCGGCACTCGCGCTCGATACCGAACTGCTCGCAGACGTGGTCGCTGATCTTCTCGGCCATCAGCCGGTAGGTCGTGAACTTCCCGCCGACGATGCTCGTCATACCCGGCAGGTCGTCGCGCTCCTCGTGATCCAGCAGGAAGAAGTCCCGCGTGATGTCGGTCGGGTCCTCGCTGCCGACGTCCGGCGGTTCGTACAGCGGACGCACGCCCCAAAAGGAGCGGATCGTCCGCGCCTCATCGAGCATCGGCACGAGTTCCTTGAGCGTGTCGATCATCAGGTCGACTTCCCACTGTTCCTCGGGGTAGTCCTCGGGATCTTCGACTTCCTCGTCGGTCGTCCCGAGGATCGCTGTCGTCTCGTGGGGAACGACGATATCGGCGTCGCCTTTCGGTCGACAGCGGTTGATGACCGTGTCGACCTGCCGGATGTTCATGATCGTCATCACGCCCTTCGACGGTCGGACCTCGATGTCGACGTCGGCCATGTCGCCGATCTGGCCCGCCCAGGCACCGCTGGCGTTGACGACGTAGTCCGCACGGATCTCCTCGGTCCCCCCTTCAGTGCCGTGGACGCGGATTCCCGGGCCGGACTTGTGTTCGACCTCGACGCCGACGACCTCCCCGTCNTCGATCANCAGGTCGGTCACCGGGGAGTGTGTCTCGATGCGCGCGCCGTGTTGCTCGGCNCTGGCGGCGTTCGCGACCACGAGTCGGAACGGGTCGATCGCGCCGTCGGGNACTGCGATCGCCTTNTCNATGTCCTTCGCGAGGTGGGGCTCGCGCTTGCGTGCTTCCTCGCCAGAGATTACTTCTGCCGGAATATCGCACTCTCGGCACCCTTCAAGTTTCTTCTGGAAGTACTCCTCTGTGTCTTCCGGGCGCTTGACGAACATGCCGCCGGTCATCTCGACACAGTGGCTTGCGATGTCCCGGAGGACGCGATTCTCCTGGATACACTCCTTCGCGCTGGCCTGATCGGAGACGGCATAGCGGCCGCCGCTGTGGAGCAGGCCGTGCATCCGGCCGGTCGTCCCGTGAGTGAGGTTCCCCTGTTCGACGAGCGTCACGTCCAGATCACGCATCGCGAGGTCACGCGCGATGCCGATACCGGTCGAACCCCCGCCGATCACGAGAACGTGTGGTGTGGAAGCCATCCGATAGAATGGAATCTGTCCCGAACGTACTTTATTGTTACCACTGTCCCCGAATTGCCCGTAAAGAACCGTCACTACGGATTGAGGTGGATATTTGTGAAGTAATATTTCATCGAAACGCGGCCACATGGCGGAATATTGGCGGATTTGTCAATGAGCTTGCGGCAGTTTTATAACGATTCACTGTGAGTTTTACTACCAACACGGCACTACTCGTAAAGTGTGCCGTGGGCACAAAATCACTAGCCATGTCAGACACATACGTCGGTGCGATCGATCAGGGGACGACCGGCACTCGCTTCATGGTCTTCGACCATGACGGGACGGTCGTCGCGAACGCGTACGAAAAGCACGAACAGATCTATCCGGAGCCGGGTTGGGTCGAGCACGACGCGATGGAGATCTGGGAAAACACCAAAGATGTCGTGATCAAGGCCCTCGGAAAGGCAGGTGTCGAGGCGAGCCAGCTCGACGCGATCGGGATCACCAACCAGCGTGAGACGACGATCGTCTGGGACGCCGAGACCGGCAAGCCGGTCCACAACGCGATCGTCTGGCAGGACCGCCGGACGACCGACCGCGTCGAGGAGCTCCAGGAAGAGGACAAAGTCGAGTGGATCCGCGAGAAGACCGGCCTCGAGGCCGACGCATACTTCTCGGCCACGAAAGTCGAGTGGCTGCTCTCGGAAGGCGACCCGGTCAAGATGCAGCGCGCGCGACCGCAGGATCTCCAGGAGCGAGCCCAGGACGGCGAGCTCATGATGGGGACCATCGATGCGTGGCTCACCTACAACCTGACCGGCAACAACATCACGGACGTGACCAACGCGTCCCGGACCATGTTGTACAACATCAACGACATGGAATGGGACGACGAACTCCTCGAGGAATTCGGCGTCCCCGAGAGCATGCTGCCGGAGGTCCGACCGTCCAGTGACGAGGATTACTACGGCTACACGGACCCCGACGGGTTCCTCGAAGCGGAAGTGCCGGTCGCGGGTGCGCTCGGTGACCAGCAGGCCGCGCTGTTCGGCCAGACGTGCTTCGACGCCGGTGACGCGAAGAACACCTACGGTACGGGTTCGTTCTTCCTGATGAACACGGGTAACGAGGTCGTAGAGAGCGAGCATGGTCTGCTGACGACCGTCGGTTTCCAGCGCTCGGGCGAGCCGGTCCAGTACGCACTGGAAGGGTCGATTTTCATTACCGGTGCCGCGATCGAGTGGCTCGAGGACGTCGAGCTCATCGACGACCCCACGGAGACAGCCGAACTCGCACGCTCGATCGATTCCACGGACGGCGTATATATGGTGCCCGCGTTCACCGGTCTCGGCGCGCCACACTGGGACGGGCGCGCTCGCGGGACGATCGTCGGGATGACTCGTGGCACCCGCCGCGAGCACATCGTGCGAGCGACCCTGGAGTCGATCGCCTACCAGACCCGCGACGTCGCCGAAGCGATGCAAGACGATTCCGGCGTCGAACTGACCAGTCTCAAGGTCGACGGTGGGGCGGTCAAGAACAACTTCCTCGTCCAGTTGCAGTCCGACATCATCCAGACGGACATCGCGCGTCCACAGGTCGACGAGACGACAGCGCTCGGCGCGGCCTACGCGGCCGGGCTCGCGGTCGGCTACTGGGAGACGCTAGACGAACTCCGTGACAACTGGCAGGTCGATCGTGAGTTCAGTCCGGAGATGGACCCGAACAAGGCGGACAAACTACACGACCGCTGGGAAGACGCAGTCGAGCGCTCGCTCGACTGGGCACGGGAGGAATAAACGATGCCAGCAGAACTACTCGACCCGGCACTCGCCGCGGCCAATCAGGCTGACGTGGTACTGGAGACCTCACACTCCTGGGGTGACGTCGATGCTATCACGAACGTCCTCATAGACAACTGGTATATCCTGGTCGGTGCGGCAGCCGGCGGTGCGTTCGGTGCTGCGATCGGCGCGTTGCCCGCCTTCGTCTTCACTGGGTTCCTCGTCCTCGCCGGTGTCGCCGGTGGCGGTCCGGGGGTCGGTATCGGGTTCGGCCCGGTCTTCGGCCCGCACATTTCATTCGCCGGTGGTGCGGCAGCGGCCGCCTACGCCGCGAAGAACGGGCTGATGGAATCCGGGATGGATTACCACAACGGGAAGGACATTACCTTCGCACTCGGGAGTCGGCCCGATATTCTGGCAGTCGGTGCGGCGTTCGGTGTTTTCGGTATCGTGTTGGAGGAGATCCTCCGGCAGGCCGCGGTCCCGACCGATCCGATCGCCTTCACCGTCGTCGCCAGCGCGTTTGTCCACCGAGCGGTCTTCGGCTACTCGGTCCTCGGTACCGTTAGCGACAAGGCCAGCGGACGCTTCGACATGGGTCCGTTCGAGCGCGAAGAAATGGGGAACAACCACAACTTCGGCGACGGCGAGAAAGATAACTCAGATATGCTCGCCGTGGAGCCGTGGCTGCCGAACATGTACAAGTGGTCCCACGTCGCCTCGATCGGACTGGTCGCCGGTGCCGTTGCCGGGTATATCGGTCTCCAGATAGCAGCAGGTGGCCTGGCCAATTTCATGGTGGTCCCAGACGGGACGAATCTCGCAAACGCACCTGCGGCCCCAGCAGTCTTCTTCGGGTTCGGTATCAGCGCGGCGTCGCTGATCTTCCTGAACCTGGGTGTCGCCCGGATCCCGGTCACCCACCATATGACGCTGCCCGGTGCGACCGCGTTCTTCGCAGTCACCCAAACCGCGGGTAACGACGCGATCCTCGCCGGTGTGGATCCGATCGTAGGCTTGGTCGTCGCCGCTATCTTCGGCATGATCGGCGCACTCGTCGGTGAGGCCGGCCAGCGTATCTTCTACGCGCACGGCGGAACCCACGTGGACCCGCCCGCATTCGCGATCTTCGTCACGATTT
>JGI12451J12833_1000355_pt1 | contig 15201 bp, 16 predicted proteins | sample A23E3SouthBayCA_2_FD_12833 | JGI IMG/M metagenome (IMG submission 12833) | reverse complement strand
TCCAAGATATGTCCACAATACTCGTCAGGCGCGTCCTCACAGATACCCATAGCATCTGATAGTGTAACCCGGATGATTGAATCTTACCCGAGCCTATCAGGGAAGACAGCGGGAAGGGGGCGAGGTAAGCCACAGCACGTTCGCTCCGTCAGATCGACCCAGCGACTACCCCTGCTTCCGAACAAAATCCCGCCAGCCCGCATAATCGGTATTCGCCCAAATGTGCGTACCTGTGCCACTTCCGCTTACGTGACGTGCCACCGACGCCGCTGAACGATGGCTGTATTGACAACCATCAATAGGACAGACGATCCGATCTCTCGGCTGTCCCATATTGTCCAGCATCTCGCCTATCAGCCCATCCGTCTCTTCCTGATCCGACTGATCTCCAATTTCCTCCTCATCGACATCGATCAACGGCGAAGACACCGGATCGTCCGACTCACGTAACCGCCGCTCCTGAGAATCCACCTCAATCCGAGGGTGGAGACTCAAGACAGTTGCATAGGGTTCGGCATTCGGTGGGAGACGGCCAAATTCGAAACCATCGCGGGTGTCCTGTATCCGGTCGTATAGTCCCTCGAACTTCTCACGCTGAAGCGAAGCCGTATCCTCATCGTCTCGATATTCGATCAGGATTCGATCATTCTGTACGTCGGTTATCCGAAAGACTCGCCGCGAGAGTGGAGTAAGGTGGATCGCCTCGGAGGAAAGCTCGGTCGCGTTCTCGGTCAAACGTTGCCAGCGGGAAGGGGCGGGCATACCCCAACCGTTCGCAGGTTCGTCTCAAAAACTGAGTGGCCAATCGGGTGAGACTACTCCCCCACCCGCACCACAGCACATAACTCAGTCCAATCAGTTGAGCCTACCATGTCCCTCTCGCTGGAAGACCTCGATTCCCACCTCTTCAAATGCGCCGACATCATCCGCGACGCCGTTGACCCCACCGACTACAAGGAGTACATCCTCCCGCTCGTCTACTACAAGACCATCTCCGACGAGTTCGAGAAACAGTACGAGGCAAACGTCGAAGAGTACGGCGAGGAGTTCGCCCGCCGCGAGAACCTCTACGACATCCCGGTCGTTCCCGAGGGCTATCTCTGGGACGACCTCCGCTCCGTCAACGACAACGTCGATCAAGCCCTGAACGAGGCCTTCGACGCCCTTACCGAGGAAAATCCCGAACTGCAAGGCCTCTTTCGCGCCGACTACATCGACGCCGACGCCCTCGACGACGACCGCCTCGGGAAGCTCGTCGAACACCTGAACAAGTACGACCTCGACCGCGACAGCATCCCGCCGGACATGCTCGGCGAGGCGTACATGGACCTCGTCCGGCACTTCGCCGAAGAGGAGGGGAAATCCGGCGGCCAGTTCTTCACGCCGCCCCACATCGTCAATCTCTGCGTGCGACTCGTGGACGAATTCGAGGACGGCATGACGTTCCACGACCCGACCGTCGGCTCCGGCGGGATGCTCATCGAGGCCGCTCGCTACTACCGCGAGGAGCAGGGTGGCGACCCCGAGAAGCTGACCTTCACCGGACAGGAGATCAACCCCGACATCGCCGCGATTGCGAAGATGAACCTCTCGATCCACGGGCTGAACGGGGAGATCGAACGCGAGGACTCCCTGTCGAATCCGGCGTTCACCGACGACGAGGAGAACGAACTCACGCGCTTCGACCGCGTTCTCGCCAACTTCCCCTTCTCCGCGGATTGGGCGAAGAGCGACCTACAGGACGACCCGTGGGGGCGCTTCGACTGGCACGAGAAACTGCCACGCGCCGACCGCGGCGACTACGCCTTCATCATGCACATGGCGAAGCAACTGAAGCGTCCCGACCGCGACGGGAGCGGCGGGAAGGCCGCCATCGTCATCCCCCACGGCGTCCTCTTCCGCAAGCACGAAGGACGGTATCGGGAGTCGATGCTTGAGAACGATCTGGTCGAGGCCATCGTCGGCCTTCCCGAGAACCTCTTCCAGAACAATTCGATCCCGTCTGCGATCCTCGTGCTGAACACCGAGAAGGCCGCCGAGCGTGAAGGCGAGGTGCAGTTCATCCACGCCGCCGACGAGGACTTCTACCGGGAGCTGTCGAACCAGAACGAACTGACCGAGGAGGGATTGGATCACATCGTCGAGAACTTCCGCGGGTGGGCGACCGAGGAGCGTGTGAGTCGGACGGTGTCGCTGGACGAGATTCGGGAGAACGACTACAATCTGAATATCGCGCTATACGTCGATACTACCGAGCCAGAGGAGGATATTGACGTGCAGGAGGAATTGGCGAAGCTTCGAGAGTTGCAGGCCGAGCGTGACGAGATTGAGGCGGCGATGGATCAGCACATGGAGGCGCTGAATTATGAGTGAGGATGCGACGCTGGACGAATTTGCTGATTCACCGGAGACAGAGAACGAGGAATCACAGCAACCCGAAAGCCGGTTTTGGGGTGAGATTCCGGAAGGGTGGCAACTCGTCAACGGCTCCGAAGTGTACGACGTAAATCCAAACCCGAAGCCCTCCGAGGAGCCAAACACGTACATCGAGATGGACGCCCTTGATACGGAACTTCCGTGGCCCAAGTACTTCGGGGAACGGAACGCCTCGGAGTACAGCGGCAAGACGTTCAGCGAGGGCGACACCCTCTTTGCTCGAATCACGCCATGTACTGAGAACGGAAAGGCCGCCTTCGTCCCCGAGATGGAAACCAAAGTCGGCATCGGATCAACGGAGTACGCTGTCCTTTCGCCGAAGACGGATCGTATTCATCCGTGGCTTCTGTACTACCTCGGCAAATCGTATCCGGTACACAACTATGCTGTTTCTCGGATGAGGGGGTCAACTGGTCGCCAGCGTGTTCCGTTCAGCGTGTTCCGCCGTGAATTGGATGTTGCGCTTCCACCAATTGGAGAACAGCGCAAGATTGCCACAATATTACATAATATAGACAAACTTATTAAAAACGTCAAAGATATTTCTGCAAAATTATCAAAAATTAAGTCTGGTGTACTCTATGATCTACTTTCGGAGGGCTACTTTGACCACAAAGAATGGGTAGATGTGGACTATCAAAACGCATTATTGATGGCAAGGTCAAGTAAGTTGCCTGCTGAGTGGGACATTCGTGAAGCAAAGGAAGTTTGCGAAATAAAGACTGGACATACTCCTCCAAGATCTAATGAAGAATATTGGGGAGGTGGTATTCCTTGGATTGATGTGGAAGATATTCGCAATGTTGATGGGAATATTATCAACTCTACTGATGAAAATATCACTCAAAAAGGACTTGAGAATTCTGGAGCTAAACTCTTGCCAAAAGGGACTCTAATTTCCTGCCGTATGCGGGCAATAGGTGTCTCAGCAATCTTGGGGAAGGATATGGCTACCAATCAAGATTATGTGAGTTTTGAATGTAACAAGTCATGTGTCTCTCCCGAATATCTATTGTATCTCTTAGAATTTGCAACACCGCAGTTATCCCGACTTACTGTCGGTAGCACGCACCCAAAAATCCAGCTGTCATTTTATCCACAAGTGAGGCTACCTCTTCCTACATTAGATGAACAAGAAAAGATAATAAAAGTTATAAATTCGATTGAAAAAGACATTCAGAAAGGAAGAGAGTATTCCAACCAACTCAATAATATCAAGTCAGGCTTAATTCAGGATCTTCTTTCGGGAACAGTCCGAACAACCAACACTACCATAGAGATCCCCGAAGAAATCGCCCAATATGGTTAGTATCCCGTCCGAGGGCGGCGTTGAGCTATCGCTACTCTCGTGGCTCAATGGCCTCGGATGGGAAACCCACGGACAGGACGGTGGCCGAGGCGCAAAGGTTCTCGACGACACCTACGACCGGACATCCCACGAAGTCATCTATTGGGATCTCCTCGCTGAACAGGTCGTCGCACTCAACGACGACGTGACCGAGGACAACGTCGAGAAATTCATCTTATCGCTAAAACGCGACCTCGACACCGAGAACCTGATGGACGGCAACCGAGCGTTCCACCAACTCCTCACCAAGGGCAAGACCTTCTCCGTCCAGCGACCGGACGGCTCCAGCGAGACGGTCTACGTCGATCTGATCGACTTCGAGAACCCCGAGAACAACCGCTTCCACGCGGTGAATCAGTTCTCCGTGTCCCGCGAGACGACCATCCGCCCCGACGTGTCCCTGTTCGTCAACGGGATTCCGCTGGTGACGATGGAACTCAAGAGCGTCGCACAGGACAACGACTGGCACGACGCCGTGACCGACCTCGAAGCGTACGAGGAGGACGTACCTCGGCTCTTCGTCCCCGGCCTGTTCAACGTCGCCGCCGACACGATGGAACTCCGCTACGGCGCGGTCGGCGCTCCCCGCGAGTTCTACGAACCGTGGAACGACGCACCGTCGCAGTTCGAGGACGACAACGAGATGAAGCAGGCGGTGCAGGCGCTCTGCAATCGCCACACGATTCTCGACCTGCTGAAGCACTTCGTCTTCTACGAACGGCGGGCCGGTGGCGACGCGAAGATCGTGCCGCGGTATATGCAGTACTACGCGGTCAACAGAATCCTCGACCGCGTCGAGCAGGGCGAGGAAAAGCGCGGCCTGATCTGGCACACACAGGGGTCGGGGAAATCCTTCACCATGCTCTACGCCGCCGAGAATCTCCTCTCACGGGACGTATCCCGGAACCCGCAGGTCTTCATCATCGTCGATACGGACAAGCTCAACAGCCAGATGCGGGATCAGCTGGCGAACCTCTCGCTGGAGCAATGGACGGAAGCCGATAGTATCGACCACCTCCAACGACTCATCGAAGAGGGACAGAGCCAGCTCGTCCTGACGACCATCCAGAAGTTCCAAGACGTGGAGCCGGATGTGCAGGGCAACGACGAGGTGATCGTCATGTCCGACGAGGCCCACCGATTCATGGAGGCCGACCTCGGGAGTCGTCTCGACGCCGCCCTTCCCGAGTGCTACCACTTCGGATTCACCGGAACCCCGGTGCGTGAAGGCGAGCGCCACGAGGATCGAAACACGTTTCGTGAGTTCTCCCCCGAGGGAGAGGACTACCTCCACCGCTACTCGGTCAAGCAGGGGATCGAGGACGGCCTGATCCTCCCCGTCTACTTCACGCTCCGCCACGAGATGGAGTGGGAGATCGACGAGGCCGGACTCGACGAGGAGTTCGAACAGGAGTTCCGGGGGCTGAGTACGGACGAGAAACGCGATTTGATCCGCGAGAAGGTGACGGCGAAGACGCTGGCCGAAATCGAACCGCGGGTGGATCGCGCCGTCGAAGAGATCGACCGGCACTACGACGACCACGTCGATCCGAACGGCTGGAAGGGGATGGTGGTCACGCCGAGCCGCCGATCCGCCGCGATGTATGGCGAGCGACTGGTGGACCGTCGCGGCGAGGACGAAGTCGAAGTCCTCTACACGGCGACCAACGACGACCCCGAACTGATCCAGCAGTTCCACACGGATTCCGAGGAGCGCGATAGCATCGTCAAGAGATTCAAAGGGGAAGACGAGCCGAAGCTCCTCGTGGTTCACAATATGCTCCTAACGGGCTTCGACGCGCCGGTACTGAAGACGATGTATCTCGACCGCAATCTGAAGAATCACAACCTAATGCAGGCCATCGCTCGGACGAACCGGCCTGCCGAGGGCAAGGAGAACGGCGAGATCGTGGACTTCCAAGGCGTCTTCGAGAACATCGACGAGGCGCTGGACTACGACGCCGAGACGAAGGCCTACGCCGCCCGCGACAAGGACGAACTCTTCGACGAACTTGTCGATCACGTGGAAACGGTCCTGGAGATCTTCGACGGCATCCCGAAGACGGATACACAGGAAGCGACCTACGAGGCCGTCGAACGGGTCAGCACACACCCGGAACGGCGCGAGTTCAAACAGGGCTTCCGACGACTCCAGAATCTCTACGAAGCGGTCGCCCCCGACAAACGCCTCGTCACCGAGAACATCGACCGGAAGTACAAGTGGCTCAGTCGTGTCCACGTCGCGTTCAAGCGAACGACTTCCGGGGACGACGACCCCGAGGAGGAGATGCGCGAGAAGACGCGGGAGATCATCGACAAACACGTGGAAATCGGCGAGATCAAGCGCGACTTCCCGACGTACAAGCTCGGCGAGGAGTATCTCGAAGACGTCGAGGGCCTCGATAACCCCGGTGTGAAAGCGTCACAGATCGCCCACGCGACCAAAGAGCATCTGCATCCCCGAGAGAATCAGAATCCACGATACAAACGGTTGAGTGAGCGTGTCACGGACATCGTGGAGCGATGGCAAGGGAATGAAGTGAGCGACCCCGAAGCCGTCGAAGCCCTGCAAGCAGTCGAAGCGGAGATTCTGGACGTGCAGAAGGAGGCTGAAGAGCAGGGGATGGACGACGCCGAGTTCGCGGTCTACACCCATCTCACCGAAGAGACGGACGCGGGACTCTCCGAGAAAGAGTCGGAAGCCGTTGCCCGAGAAATCGTCTCCCAGTTCCACGAGCGAGTGGATCGAAACTACCCCGGCTGGAAGACGAACCAGCAGACTATCTCCGAAATCGAGCGCATCCTCCTCGACGTGCTGGTCGTCGAACGTGATCTGGGATACCTCATTCAGAACGACGACGAGTTCGTGGATTCGATTCGGGAGTATCTGATCCAGAACCATGGCTAAGTCCCAACGTCGAAAGATCGACCTGCTGGGCGACACCGTGGAATACGACGTTCGACGGAGTGCCGACGCCACGAAGCCCCGGATCGACGTGGACATCCACGGTGTCACGGTCGTCCTGCCCGAGGCTGACGCGACTTCGCCGACGCAGATACTCCAAGAGAACTCGGCGTGGGTCGTTGAAAAGAAACGCAAGTACGACACATATCGGGAGCAAATCCCCGAGCGTAGCTTCGATAAGGGCGCAGTCTTCCCCTATCTTGGTGAACCGCACGAGATCGTCGTGGAACGTCGCCCGTCGTCCAGCGTCGTTGACGACACCTTCCGGCTTGCGGAACATCACGTCGAAGAGACCTCGGTGAAGAGAGCCTTGGAGACCCTGTATCGGCGAAAGGCGAGAGAGCGATTCGAACGCCGGGCAGATCACTTCGCGGCGACGATGAACGTGGACTACGAGCAGATCGAAATCCGGAATCAGCGAACGAAGTGGGGGAGTTGTTCCTCCACCGGGACGCTCGGGCTGAATTGGCGACTTATGATGGCTCCGCCCGACGTTCTTGACTACGTCGTCATTCACGAACTCGCCCACCTTCGAGAACCGAATCACACCGATGCGTTCTGGTCACTCGTCGCGGAGCATGACCCCGATTACGAGGGTCACGCCCAATGGCTTGATGAGCATAGCGTCCAGCTGATCTTCTCGGAGGACGACCTCTGAGATCTGGGGAGCCGATGTGGTCAGCTGGAAGGCGGCGAGTTGAATCCGCCGATATGTAGAAATTGTGCATTTAACCTAATTAGATAAAAACTAAACATTCGTAATATTCTTTTTCAGGAAGAGCGACTGGCGTCGGTCGATCTCAGCGTGCATCAGATAGCTCTTAGCGAGTGATAGAGCCGAGTTTTATTGAGATAATGGAAACCACTCATAGATTATCTCTCGGAGACACAAGCCAATTTTGGGCGTTAGAGCGGCAGGTGTCCTTACTTCACCGTGGCCTGCTCGTAAAGTACGGCTTCTACTTGCTTTTTGACACGGCAAGCCTCTACTTGGGATAGTCGGTCAGCGTCTATTGTCGCCGTCTCAGGCAGTACAAGCATCAATCTATCGATTTATACATCAGCTGGAGATTGACTATACTTGAAGATGAGATTCAATTATTCCACCACGAAAGCGGAATACACCGTCTGTAAAGAGGATTTTATCATTAGTGATTTCAATATCTTCTTTTTAGATATTATGTAGTCTACTCGCCGACCTTATCGAGGTGGATATTTGAACTCAGATATTTGATTCTAATAACTTAGTTCTAAAAGTTGAAGTTAACATCGTATAATATAATAATATATACTACCGACAGTTACCCCCAGTTCCTATACCCAATTGGGATGCTGTATCTGATTACCGCTCTGACTGATCCTTCGGGAGGCGTGGCCCCACCGTCTGTCAGCGAAGCTGGAGATAGTTCGGTGAAATACTATATTAAGTATTTTTCTTATCTCTTTTATTTCTAATCAAACGTTTGATTTGGCTATTCGCCGCTGATCTCCGCTAAGCGATCTTCGTCATCGACAGATCGGGATATGTCGCTTCAGCCTCCCGAATCTGCACCGTATCACATTTTTGAAACGGGTTGTCATGAAGTGGCCCAATCTGAATGCAGGCCCCGTTCGGCGTAAAACGCCGAATGAGCGGAGAGGAAAGGGGGAGGAGGAGTTGTTACACCAGTCGGAGGGTCGAAGCCGCTCGTTGGTAACCCCGACCGCGTAGATTGGGCGATTTTAGTCAGAATTCAGGGGTCGATTTCACGACAACCTGAATTCAGATGGTGACTACTGTATCATATGAATTAAGGTAGCTTCAGATAGAATCGCTATACTTCTCTTGTTTTCTCTGTATCAATACTCCGATAGATTTACAGACGTGGAGCTATGTGTCTCTACGTAGGCTCCCTCGGGCGATCACCTCCCGACGAGAGCCAGCTCAACCAACCATGCTACTCACCAGTCCATCACCTCAGCACGACACCCGGCCTTCCCGCTGTCGAACACTCTCGATCCTCAAAGACGGACTCGTTCGTGACGAGTCCTTACCTGAGAGGGTTCGTCGGCCTGTCCTACAGCGGTTAATGGGGGCATGAGTGCGGGAACGGGGGATGACTATCACCCAACGCCACAGGTCCCAGAGCCGGACCATCGCCACGATGTAGAGCCAGCGGACCCGGACTTCATCAACCACGAGACGCGACGAGCGACGCCTATCGGTCCCGAGTCGCTGGACATAGATGAGCTTCCGAACCTGTTGGCTGACGAAACAGATGGAGATCGGCTACCGACCGTCGCGGAGGCCCGAGACGTGTATATGCGCGTCCAGCAGGCGTCGCGTAACTCCGACGACCGAGGCTCGGCATACGGGCGGCATCGCTACAAGCGGTATCCGCATCTCTGCGTCGCGGATCGGCAACTCCGAAAGCGATACGACGACGTGACGACGGTGATGATAACCCGACGGCTCTCGCCGATTGAGGACAGCCATTGGATGCCGCCGTTGAAAATTGATAAGCAGTTACACGACAGCACGGTGTGCCGGTCCGTTCGGCGGGCGTGGGCGCGGGTCCTTGATGCGTACCAGTTTGAGTACGCCGCAGTCAGCGCCCCGACCAGTACTGCCGCGACGCCACATCAGCACATCTACCTCTGGATCGATGATCCAGACAATCAAATCACGGCGAGTGATTTTGATCCGGTCCTCCAGAAGCATCTGAAGCATTGCCCGAACGCCTATCCAGAGGATCACGAGTACGCGGACGATGGGCGAGATGGGACGATCACCGTTCGTCACGAACCACCGCTCACCGATCCCGATCCTGCTGGGGAACATCAGCCCATTACGCTCGGGGCGCAGTACCTCGCCAGTCAGCTTGCGCACTTGCCGCTCGGAGACTTCTACGACGAGACGAAAGAGGATCCAGCGGAAGCACTTCTGGAGGGTGCGGCTATTGCGTGGGCGAGCAATCACAAGTGGTTCCGGGCGAGTAGTGGTCTGCCCGATCTGGAGGATGGCGATCAAGACTCGGAGTTGGGGCGTTAAGTGATAGTCATCGCGCCACCTCGGAACCAACCCCTCCGGCATGAGGCGCGGTGTCTGTCTCGGGAAGTGACGAGAGTGTGGTTCCGCCGTGCCTCAGCTACGACGGGCTGAAACGGGACACTCTCCGGCCTTCCCGAGGCGAAAATGGAGAGACTACTCGTAGTAACTCAACCGTTCAACGACCTCAGCGAAAGCAACGTTCTGCCGCACGTCCGTAATCTCGATCTCAACTCGCTCACTCTCTTTCGTATCGGGGACGATCACGACGTAGCCACGCTCAACCCGAGTGATCCCGTCGCCTTGCTCGCCGATGTCCTCAATCTCGACTTCTCGTACCTCACCTTCCTCAACAGGTGGTTCCGGTGGCTCGCGCTCCTGTTGTGATGCCGTTTCAGCCTGCTCAGTTTCTTCTGGCTCGCTCTGTGTCGGGGACGACACGAGTGCGACGCGATACGTTTCTCCTTGCTGTAGATCGCCCAATTGCAGTTCGCGCTTGGGAATATCGATGATATACGAGTCGTCTTGTTCCGTAATCGAAGCTGAAAACAGACATTCGAGTTCTTCAGATATTTCCATTAGTTGGCCTCTCAGCAGGATAGCGTAGCTGACCACTTGATTCTGCTGTCGTGCTGTTGCTCTGATTCACTCAGTTCTGTTGAAATACTCGATAGCTGACTCAAATACGAGATAGACCCTCATATCAATTTTTTATAACATTTGAATGGACTTATATTGAAAAAGCTCAGATAGACAATTTATTTCAACCAATAATATATTGCATTATTACAATTCATACACGAAGATTGGTACGCATTCCGTTCCATTGTACCCGGCACATTCCGTTTGTTTGCTATCTTTTGAATTGTGTCATCAGGTGAATTAACGGTTACAATTGCTTCTTTTCCGCAATGAGGACAAGCAACATTAACGGTTGCCATGAGAAAATAATTCATTTGGCCCAAGTAAAATTCTTTTGTGTGTAGAAGTTGGTGGCTTCTACTGGCCCCAATATTAGATGTCTCATCGCTGGTCATCAGGGGAGAGGAAGGGAGCGTGTGACAATTTCCCTTCCAATCGCCCGTGGGACGATACTCGGGGGTAAGCTTTGTGCGAAATCGTATGGCAGGTGAACTGTCGCCAATACTAATTCGCTCGCCCTCCGATTCCCGGTGATGAGCCTTCGGACAGCACTCACTCAACTACTCGGCGATGCCGGGCCGACGATCATAGTTGAGTGCCGTCAATGCGGGATGACGGTGACTCCCGAGACGGAAACCTGTCCCGAGTGCGGTGCAACTGAGTTCTGCTGGTACGAGATTCCGGAATAGGGTACCTCCGTCAAAATACCTGATTCTGCGAACGTAGGCTTGTCAGAGAGTAAACTACTTCGACGTTACTCGATTGGTGGGCGCAAATCGCGCCGTCGGAAGTCGGCCTCATTACCCGACTCCAGTTCTACCCTAACGAGAGCTGAATCCTGCTCGTCTCCCGTGACCTTCCCGGCGTGATCCTCGATGATCGAGACGACGATTCCGTGTTTTCCGTGGTACTGCGAATGATCCGGGTCTGTCTCATTAGGGATGTCGATCCGAACACGGTCGCCTTCTGAGAATTGGTCCATCGACGTGATCCGCGATAACGAGCGGAGTGAGTTAGTCCTGTCTCAGTTCGGTCCACTCACAGCCGCACATCTCGCAGGAGTAGTGTTCCTTCGTCAAGGTCGCCTCGACCTTCTCGAAGACCCACACGTCGCTGTCGTCCCCACACCGAGGGCACGGTTCGGAGACGCGACGGGCAACCGGAGTCCCACTCATCGCCACTCCTCCAGCGAGTCGTCGATCATCCAATCCTGTGGCTCTCGTTCGAGGGTATTCGCACTCGATCTGAGGAACTCCCAAAGCGCGAAGATCTCGTCGTCGCGCCACTCCTCTTCGAGAGCAATCCGTTCGATCCGTGACGCGAGATCTCGTGCTTCCGTCGCGGTGAGACACGCCGACTCGCCACGGCACGAGACGGTAATCCCGTCGGCGCTCAGTTCGGCTGTAATGCGTTCTTGGGGCTCCCACGCCCGGCCCTGTTCGACGATCTTCTCGTACAGCTCCGGATAGTGCGGTTCGTCCTTGTTCGGGCCGATGTCGTCGTCGGTGCCGAGAAGCTCACGTCGAACGCGATGAGCGGCTCGCGTCTGGCCGTCGGCGAGGAGTTCGCCGATAACGTGGTAGACGCGAGAGTACGAGATATACCCCGCATCATTGCCGTAGTCAGACTCTCGCCACGGGTCACTCAGCGTGCGAACGATGTTTCCCTCGTCGTCGATCTCGACCTCAGGGAAATCCACCGAGGCGTGTTTCTCGGCTCCGTCGTCGGGATGGTTCTTCCGGCCAGCGACCTGCCCGAGATGGATCAGAACGCCGTTCGCTCCCTTGAACGGCTGGAGACAGTAGGGACACAGACGAGCGACGTTCTCGGTGTCGCGCTCCTCGGGATACTCCATCTCGACTTCTTCCTCACCGACGGTTTCGAGATCGTCGAAGGTGACGCCCTCGGGAACCTCACCCTGCGGGCCGTGGCCGTTTCCGGAGCTTTGCCGAACGTGCAGGTGAATCCCACGGGCGAGCTTCTCGGCGTCACAGCCTTCGATGGGACAACGAACGGTGCGCTCGTCGTTGCGGTGTTTGTCGCTCATTCGCGCTCACCCGCCTTCCCGCAGGCCATAACGCGGGGCAGAACGCTGTCGATACTCTCGGCTGTCGGTTCGTCACTCTCAAGTCGGACGGTAGTTGAGGCGTACATGGTCTTTGGTAGTCCCGAAGGCCACCCGTCCGAGTGTCCCAAGCACTCGGGCGTTCTCTCGACGAGTCCACCCCGAAGGGCGGGCGACCTTCTACCAGTAACTACGAGGTTAAAGGATATAAGTCTTATCCAATAGCCCCGAAGTCAGAGGAACTATCACGCGCCCACGCGAACACGATAAGTATGGACCGCGAGCGCGACGAGAGTGGGAAATATACTGAACAGGTGACTCTCGACGACGTGCTATCTGTTTTCAAGCAGGCTGATCTGCCAGTTCTCACGGCCAGCGAAGTCGCCGAGGAGTTGGACATCTCCCGTCCCTCGGCGTACAACAAGCTCGAAGAGTTGGTTGAGAAGGGAGAGATCCACAAGAAGAAGGTCGGGGCGCGGGCAGCTGTCTATATCCGGATGAATTAGGAATGTGGAGATTTCAAATATACCCCATACTTGCCCCAAATTCTATCTAAAATTCAATTCTGATACGATAATTTAAACTTCTGTGGCATATTCGATGATAATCAGGAGTGGTATTGAAATAACTGTCTTATTGATAGTATCCCCCTGGGATTTATACATTTTTCATATTATATTTGTACTATGTCAGAAAAAGAGTTAGCTGAGGATTTCATACAAGAGAAAGAAGACTGGACAGTAATACACGGTTACGAGGAGCATAGGTTGCCCAGTTCAATCTTGCCAGACGATAATAACCTATCGAGTCAAAAAAATCATCTTCGGGAAGTTGACTTAGTGATGGAAGATGGCGATTCGAATCATTGGGTTATCGAACTAAAGAAGAGAGGCAAGGGAGCTAATTTTGATGCAGTCTTGGGTCAGGCACTTGTTTCTAAGCATCTTTATATCAAAGATAAAGACATTGATCCAGACAGCGTTAAAGCCGCAGTCGTCGTTAAGAATACTCGTTCTGGCAGATTACTTTATGGAGGCGACGAAATTTTTGGGGAAGGAGTAGATGCCCAACCAAAATCTGATGGTGACGTTCCTGATAGAATGCTGTACGAAATATGCGTTATCTGCAGGAATTATAACATTGAATTGTACTCTAAAATGCATGATAATCGTTCATTCATAAGATTGACTAATCAAAATATCATGGAAGATTGATCTAAATTGGAGACTGGTCGTACATAACCTAAACAAAGCTCACCGGTTAAATACGAGCCTCATGCTGGATGCCCTCTATTGTCGGTGCACGAATTCATTCAATTTGAAGTTGTAAACAGAACCGAAACCACCGAATTATCCGATGTCTTCAAGTGCGTCCTGCCGATCTTCCGGCGGCGCTTGGTCGTAGCGCATCGTCGTCTGCTTTCGCTTGTGACGGAGTTGCGCCTGCGTTGCGGCGAGGCCGCGCTCTTGGGTCACATACGTTCCGGTGGAGTGACGAAGCGCGTACCACGTCAGATCGCGCTCGATCTCGGCTATCTCGCGCAGGTTATCGAGGAGCAGATTGAGCGATTTCGACCGATAGGGATTGCCGTGACGAGTCAGCCAGAGGGCGTTCGTGTCGTCGTATTTGTCGTATAGCTCGCGTTCTTCCAGCCACCGGGCAAGATACTCCGTCGTCGTCTCGGTGAGGCTCACGCGCCAGTTATCGGTGTTCTTCGACGATTCGTCCTCGGGAGATCNGNAGANCGCAGTTGTCGAGATCGACCCAATCGACGGTTGCACGACCGACTTCGACCGGGCGGAGTCCTCCATCGAGGGATACGTTGACGATAGAGACGTATTTGAAGCCGTTCGCACGCTCCCAGTCGTCCTGACCGATGTCTCTCACCGCCTTCCCGAAGCGTTGCGCGAGATGTATCTTCCACTCTCGTCGCTTCTCTGGAGTGAGGGCGGCGTAGGACGGGACGCTTCCGTATTCGAGGACGGCGTCTCTGATCTTCTGGCGCTCCGGTTTGGTCAGGTAGTCCTTCGGCTGTGAGACGCCCGACTTTCCGCCTTCGATCTTGATGTCGGTATCCCACGGATCGCCTTTCCACTCGAAGTAGGATTTGATGGCGAGTTTGATGTTGTCGAGATACGAGGTGGAGTAGTCCTCGTCGCTCTCCTTCCGTTCGGTGAGGAAATCGTCAGCGTGGTCGTGGGTGATCTCGGTGGTGAACCCGCCCTCGTTGACCCAGATGTGACGGTGGAGTTGATCGAGGATGCTGGCGTAGACCTTCCGGGTATCTTCGGCGTAGTTTTCAACCAGCCATTTTACATATTTGCGGCGGTGTTCCCGGTAAGAGACCTGTTGACGCTCAGTCAGCGCGTTGAGGGCTGGCTCGCTAATAAGAACGACACCTTCAATTGATTCCCGGTCAGACATCCGTGTACCTGCCATGATCCGGCGTGTGAGTGGTTTGGGGTCGGTTCAACTCAGGTTCGATGGGTTGAGCGGATTTCATGCTGGATTGACCGATGGATTGAGATAATCGCCGGACGGCGCAGGGTTACGACCGACAGGTCGTGGTGGGATGGCAGAGCGGCCTATTGCGCCTGCCTTGAAAGCAGGTAGCCTCACGGCTTCCTGGGTTCGAATCCCAGTCCCACCGCCTCTTTCCGATCGCTAGTGAGCGGAGCGCGGCCGCTGGGATTCGAAGCAGAGAGGTCGCGCGGAGC
>JGI12451J12833_1000351_pt1 | contig 15237 bp, 17 predicted proteins | sample A23E3SouthBayCA_2_FD_12833 | JGI IMG/M metagenome (IMG submission 12833) | reverse complement strand
GGTAGCGATCGTAAAATCCCTTCAGGCTCTCGATGTCGGTCATTACCCCGTTGTGGTCACGGCAGCGACATAGGGGTTCGGAAACGCGACTCCGACGCTGGATACCTGTATTTCCCTTGTGCGACTCGCCGCCGCTACTCCAACGGACCGGGTCGCGACGCCGAAGCAGCAGCCGAAACGGCTATCTGTTGATCGGGAGAACAATATCTATGGACGCTTTCCAGATTACGCTCGCCCTCATGGGTCTGGCCGGGTTCGTCATACCCATCTTCTTCATTATCGGCCAGGACACGGACGGAGCAGTCGCTGACCCCTCCCTCGAAGAGATGGAGCAGCGACAGCGGCGTGATCGCGACGACGAGTAGTTCCCTCTCCTGGACTTTCGGCCGGATTTCTCGGAATCGTAATCGTTCATCCCGACGACTGTAGTCATGTATCCTATCTATAGCTAGTATCGGCCATCCAGATAGTCCATACCCACTCTTTGAAGACAAAATATTTTCAGTACTGCAGATAGCATGGCTAGATACATTCAGTGATCCACTGTGCCCGCAATGAATGCAGCAACGTTCGACACTGACCTCAGTTTGTTCAAATACGACAATCTGGAGCAGTTGCCACCGGAGTACCGGGATCTGGACGAGTCGGAGCGAGCCGACCGCATCGGGGCTGCCCTCGAAACCCTCGGCGACGACGTCGTCGTGCTGGGCCACAACTACCAGCGCAGAGAGATCGTCGAGCACGCCGATTTCGTCGGTGACTCCTACCAGTTAAGCAAACAGGCAGCCGAGGCCGACGCCGAGTACGTCGTCTTCGGCGGCGTGACGTTCATGGCCGAGTCGGCCGACATCATCACCGACGACGATCAGACGGTGATACTGCCGAGCATGGAGGCCTCCTGTCCTATGGCGGGGATGGCCGAAGCGCTACAGGTCGATGCCGCCTGGGCGGAGCTGACCGCCGAGACCGACGCCGATATCGTGCCGGTCACGTACATGAACAGCTACGCCGATCTGAAGGCCTTCTGTGCCGAGCAGGGCGGGCTGGTCTGTACGTCCTCGAACGCCGGGCGGGCCTTCGAGTACGCTCTCGATCGGGGGGAGACGGTCCTGTTCATGCCCGACAAACACCTCGGGGAGAACACCGCTCACGCGATGGGACTGGCGGAGGAGACCGTCGCGTGGGATCCCTGGGATCCCGACTCGAAGGACGCGAGCAGGATCGTCGACAACGACGTGATCCTCTGGGAGGGGTACTGTCAGGTCCACGAGCGCTTCCGGGTCGAACACGTCGAAGCGGTCCGGGAAGAACATCCCGACGCCAACGTGATCGTCCATCCGGAGTGTCGTCGCGAGGTCGTCGAGGCCGCCGACGAGGCCGGCTCGACTGCCGATATCACCCGCGCCGTCGAGGAGGCCGACCCCGGCGAGACGTGGGCGATCGGTACGGAGGTCCACCTCACCAACCACCTTCAGCGGTGGCACCCCGAGGTGAACGTCGTCCCGCTGTGTGGTGATTCCTGCATGGATTGTAACGCGATGCGTCAGATCGACCCCAACTATCTGACGTGGGTCCTCGAAGAGCTGGTCGAGGGTCGCGAGCGCAACGTCATCGAGGTCGATCCCGAGGAGAAAGAACTCGCGGAACTGGCACTCGACCGAATGCTCTCGATTTGAGGTGCTCAGAATGAGCGAACACACCACCGACGTACTCGTGATCGGTTCGGGCATCGCCGGCTGTGCCGCCGCGCTTGCGGCGACTGGCCAGGGGGCAGACGTGACCATCGCGACCAAGGCGACCCGCCCGGAGGGGGCCTCTTCGTGGTGGGCACAGGGTGGCATCGCCGTCTCGAAAGACGACCCCGGGCAGTTCAAACGGGACATCGTCAAGGCCAGCGACGGCACGGCCGATCCCGAGGCCGTCGACGTACTCGTCGAACACGCAAACGACGCCGTCCGCGAGGTGCTACTGGAGACCCTGTCCGTCGAGTTCGACCGCGTCGAGTCACGCACGACGGACGACGAACGGGCGGAGCCCGTGAGTAGCACCGACGGCACGGGTGACTCGTCTGTGGGCAAACGGAACCTGGATTTCGGACAGGAAGCCGCCCACAGCGACGAGCGGATTCTGCACGTCGACGCCTCCACTGGCAAGGCGATCCACGTTCCCTTCCTGAACTACCTTGAGGATCACGACAACGTCGAGATCCGCGAGGACACCGCCGCCCTGGAGCTACTCAGCCGTGAGGGGCGCGTCTACGGTGCGATGGTCGAATCCGACGGCGAGGTCGAGCCCCTCTTCGCGGATGCGACGATTCTGGCGACCGGCGGCATCGGCGAACTCTACCCGAACTCGACCAACCCGAAGGGGATGACCGGCGACGGGATCGGGATGGCCGCGCTCGCCGGCGCGGCGGTCACCGACATGGAGTACGTCCAGTTCCACCCGACGGTCTGTACCGAGGCCGACGAGCAGTTCCTGGTCAGCGAGGCCGTCCGCGGCGAAGGCGCACTCCTGCGAAACGGCGAGGGCGAGCGGTTTATGCCCGACTATCACACTGACGCCGAGCTCGCGCCCCGGGACGTGGTCGCGCGTGCGGTCACGACCGAGCGCGACCGGACCGGCGAGGTCCGACTCGACGTCAGTCCCCTCGATTTCGCCGGCGAGTTCCCGGATCTGGCCGAACTGTGCGAGGACAACGGCATCGACTACCGTGAGAGGGTTCCAGTCGCGCCGGCCGAACACTTTCTCTGTGGCGGCGTTGTCGTCGACGACCGGGGCCGAGCCTCTCTGGAGGGTCTCTATGCGGTCGGCGAGACTGCCCGGACCGGCGTCCACGGCGCGAACCGCCTGGCGAGCACGAGCCTGCTGGAGGGGCTGGTCTGGGGACTGCGCGCTGGCGAGGACGCCGCCGGGTCGCGCCGTGACGGGGAGATACGAACGATCGATCCCCCGGAGCTGCTGGAGCGTGATCCCGACCTGCCCGAGCGGTTCGCCCGCGAGAAGTTCCGCCGCCTGCGGCGCGTGATGGACAAACACGTCGGCCTCGAACGCACGCCCGAGGACCTCGAACGCGCTCAGGGCGTCCTGCGGCGACTCAAGGGCGAGGTCGACGCATACGCTCGCACGCGAACCTCGCGGTCGCTGTACGAACTCCGCCACGCGACGGTCACGGCGCTGTTGATCGCCCGGGCCGCGAGCGAGAACAGAGAGAGCCTCGGCACCCACTACCTCGTCAACGAAGCGAGCGCGGACTGACAGCATGCTCACCGACAGCAAAATAGAGTCCTGGCTCCGGGAGGATCTGGGCCATCACGACGTGACGAACGCGGTACCGGGCGTGACTGAGGGTCGACTCCTCGCCAACGAAGCCGGCGTCGTCGCGGGACTGGACGCCGCTCGTGCGGTCTTCGAGTACCTCGGCGTCGACGTCGAGACGCCGGTCGAACCCGGCGATTGGATCGAGGCCGGTGATGTCGTCCTCCGGACAGACGGACCTGCCCGCGAGACGCTGCGGGGCGAGCGCGTCGCGGTCAACGTCGCCGGCCACGCCTCGGGCATCGCGACGAAAACGCGCCGGGCAGTCGACGCCGCTCGGGAGGTCGAGGATAGCGTCCGGATCGCCTGCACGCGCAAGACGACGCCCGGCCTTCGGGGGATCGAGAAGCGCGCGGTCGTCGCCGGCGGCGGCGACACCCATCGGCTGGACCTCTCGCATATGGTGATGGTCAAGGACAATCACGTCGCCGAGATGGGGCTCCCGGGCGCGATCGAGCATTTCCGGAAGCAGGCGTCCTTCACAACGAAGATCGAGGTCGAGGTCGAATCCCCGGACGACGCCCCGCGAGCGGCCGAAGCCGGCGCTGACATCGTCCTGCTGGACAATATGGATCCGGAGATGACCGCCCGAGCCGTCGGGTTGCTCCGTGATGTCGAGTCAGACGTGCTCGCGGACGCCTCGGGCGGGATCACCGTCGACGACGTGCCTGCCTACGCCGCGACGGGCGTGGACGTCGTCTCGATGGGGTCGCTGACCCACTCGGCGGCGACGCTGGATCTGTCCTTTCGGACGGGCTGATGCCGTCCGGAGCTATTCTTCTTCGAGCAATCCCAGATCGTCAGCAACGAGATCGGCGATCCGATCGGCAATCTCGGGATCGACCTGTGCGATCTGCTCGCCGTCGTGGCGGTTCTCGTTGTGCCGCTCCAGCGTGTCGGCCAGGCCTTCCAAGGAAACGCGCGTTTCCGTCCCGCACGCCTCACAGATGATCGGCACTGTCGGGTCCTCATCAGCCATAGCTCGTAGTGGGTACTCTCGCGCCCACCGAAAAAGCGTGTTCGGTTCGACTGTCCCGGCCAGTCGTATTTTGCCGCTGTGTGGTATTGGATGCGATGCAGGTGCCTAAAACAAAAAATTATTAATAATCGACGAGAATATCATCCCGACGATGCAACGCGACAACCTAGTGCTTGCGGCTTCGATCGTGGCCGCGATTGCTGGCGCATATCTCGTCTCCGGTGTAACGGGTGACAACCGACTCGCGGTTGGCGTGCTCCTCGCCATCGGTGTCGTCGTGCCGACGATTCTCACCGGCGGCTACGGCGCACTGCCGGACCGGTCCTGACGTTGTCGGTATCGCTTCCGGGATTGCACAGATACATCTAGCTTCACTGACTATTCCATCACCGAAAACAAGGCTCTGACGCTACGCTTCCTTCTGGTCGGCACCGGCGACGGCGCGGTCTTTCAGCGTCGGCAGCGCCTCTTTCATCTGCTCGATCTCCTTCTCGGAGAGGCGGACGCCCGACTCGATCGTCGTGTCGACCGACTCGCCCGATTCGACGTGGGTCGCCGACGCCTCCAGCGTGCCGTCCGATTGCACCTCGAAGTCGATCTCCAGCGTCGGCTCGCCGGCGGGTGCTTTCGGGATGCCCGAGAGCACCATCTCGCCGAGCTTGGTGTTTGCCTCGGCCGCCTCGGCCTGTCCCTGATAGATCGGGAACCGGACGCCGGTCTGGTCGTCCATGACGGTTGTAAAGCGGTCGTCGCTCTGGCTGATCGGGACCTTCTCGTCCTGATCGACGACCGGCGCGAAGTCGCCGTCGTGGAGTTCGATCCCGATCGGCTGGGGCGTGACGTCCACGAGCAGCAGGTCCTCCTCGCCCGGCAGCACGTCGTCGGCAGTCGTGTCCCCGCTCGTGGACATAAGTTCGGCCTGGGTTGCGGCACCGAGCGCGACCGCCTCGTCGGGGTTGACAGAGCGCAGCGGCTCCATCCCGAAGTAGGATTCGACCGTCTGCTGGACCTGTGTCATCCGGGTCGCACCGCCGATCAACAGCACCTCGTCGACCTCCTCGATGTCCTTCTCCGAACGGTCGAACAGCTCGTCGACCGAGTCGATAGTCTGATCGAGCAGGTCCGCGGTCAACTCCTGGAACGTCTCGCGAGTGAGCGTCGTCTCCAGGTTGTACTCGGGACCGAGATACGGGATCGTGATCTCGGTCTGCTCGCGACTGGACAGATCGTGTTTCGCCCGCACCGCGGCGTCGTAGAGCCGCTGTTCCTGTTCCGGGTCGCCCGCGACTTCGAGATCGCCCTCCTCCGTTGCGACCTCGGCGAGGTGGTCGACGATCCGCTGGGTCCAGTCCTCGCCGCCGAGCTGGCGGTCGCCGTCGGTGTTTTTGACCTCGATGTGGTTGTGTTCGAGATCGATTTCGACCAGCGTCGCGTCGAAGGTTCCCCCGCCGAGATCGTAGACGAACACGTGCCGGCGCTCGTGGGTCTCCTCCTCGTCGGCGTCGCCTGTCTCCTGGAGTCCGTAGGCCAGACAGGCCGCCGTCGGCTCGGTCATGACGTGTTCGACATCGATCCCCGCGATCTCGCCGGCGCTGCGGGTGGCCTGCCGTTCCGCGTCGCCGAAATAGGCCGGCACAGTGATGACCGCCGAGTCGACGTCACGACCCAGGTATGCCTCGCCGTCGGCCAGCAGCCGCGAGAGGATCAGCGCCGAGATCTGTTCGGGCCGATACGCCTCGCCGTCAATCTCGACGGCGTAGTCCTCCTCGCCCATGTGACGCTTGATGCGCTGTATCGTCCGCCCGGCCTTGCTGACGGCCTGGTTGGCCGCCGACTGCCCCACGACCGTCTCGTCGTTCTCGTCGATCATGACGACAGACGGCGTCGTTCGTTCCCCGTCGCTGTTCGGAATGATCTCAGGTTCGTCCCCCGTGACCGCCGCGATGGCGCTGTTGGTCGTTCCGAGGTCGATCCCCACTGCGTACCCGTCTACCATACCCCTATGTGCTCGGTCATCTCCTAAATGGTTTTTTGTTGTGTCCGTCCGACACGAGATCCTTATACGACGCCGGTGTTACACGTCCGATACGGCAGGCATGCCAGAGCCCGACCCGGACGCCATCGATTACTACGCGCGGATCGGCGTGTCGCCCGAGGCCGACCGCGAGGCGATCGAGCGCCGGCGCAAGCAGGCCGATCGGCGCTTCTCTCCGATGGGGTCCAGCCCCGACGCCGACGAGAAACGCCACATGCGGATCAACGAGGCCAGTAACGTCCTCGAAGACGCCGACAGACGGCGCCGCTACGACAGTCTCTACGAGTCGCTCGGCCCGATCAACGGGACGCTGGCGTTCGAGACGCTCTCGACGGACGTGATCGACGCCGTCCGGGACAGCGAGCGTCTGTCCGCGCATCTCCGCGGGTTCATCGAGGTTCTCGGGCCGGAAGCCGGCGCCCGCCAGTTCGCCCGCTATTACGACCGTCTGGAGACGCCCGTCCCGGACGCGATCGACTCCACGGCGTTACCGAACGGCTATTCGGTCGCGGACACCGGATTCGGCATCGCTGCCTGGAGCTGGCAGCAGGCCGGCCGACCCTGCTCGTTCTCGCTGTGGGTGACCGGCGGCCAGCAACTCTGGCGCACGGCAGTTCTGGAGCCCGAATCGGTCGATCGGCTGGTTGACGACCTTCGGGCGAGCGGTCCGGCAGCCGTCCCTGATCCGGCCGGCGACGCGTCGTCCGACCCGTCCCTGGATCACAGTGACGGCGTGTCGAGCGACGGCACGCCGACGACGCAGATCAGTCTCGGCCATCCGAGCTCGGCCGTCGTCGACCGGCTCGAAGACGACGACTCGCTCCCGTCGATGGCCGAGACCTCCTCGTGGGTATCGACGCCGGTCGACCGACTTCGCCGCGTCGTCTCGTACGTCGTCGCGACGGGCGGCTGGGCCGTTGGCACTGCTGTCGGCTCGATCGGCAGCGGGGTCGTCGGCTCGCTCCTGGCGGCAGTCGCGTTCCTGCCGCTGTTGGCCGTCACGCTCGTGGTCCAATCGTCGCTGCCCGAGCTATCGATCGCCGGACTCCCGCTTGTCGACCCCGCCAGCCCAGTCACGTCTCTCGGGCTCTTCCACTACCTGGTCGTCGGTGTGGCCGCGACCACCGCCGCGTGGGTCACGGGACGACTGCTCGCGCGGATCCAGCGTCGCAGAGCGGCGTCGCTCCCGCGTGACGCCTGGCTCGTGTTCGGCTCGGCGCTGCTCGCGCTCGCGGGCGCGCTGTTCCTCGGTATCGGTCAGTCCGAACTGTCACAGTGGCCGGGGCTGACCCTCACTGCCGTGCTGGCGGCGTTCACCTTCCAGGCGTCGATGGACGTCGGCGCACCGCGGCCGCTGGCGCGTCTGTGTCGATCCGTCGCGACGCTCTCGTTCGCGCTGGCCGGCGCAGTCGCCTCTCTCGCAGTTCTCGCTCTCGTCGCCGCGAACGCGTCGTCGTCGGCCTTCGAGACCGTCGCCACGGTCGTCGTGACCGTCCCGGTCGTCGATTCGACGCTGTTCAGCCCGGCGAACGCCGAACTGGTCGTCGTCGGGTTCGCCGCGCTGGCTATCGTTCCGCTCGCGCTGACGACGCTGTACAGCCTGGCCTACGCGCTCGAATCGGCCGCGCTTCGCGTCCGGTCGTACGCGTTCCGTTCCCGATGACTCGTCCGAGGCCCTCGCCATCGCACTCCGGGTAGGAGTACCAGTGTGCGTCGACGTCCGCATTTGTCTGGAACGTGTGACCACAGACCGTGTGGATGGTGGTTGACGATTCGGGATTACGGAAGTGCGAGGAGAAAGCCTCGCGCTTCAGCGCGGGGAGGAAGTCAAATGCACCGGAGCGCGCTCGCCGCTGTCATCTATCCGGATGAACGCCCGCGCACATGAGGAACGCTCTAAACCACTTATACACGGTCTAAGACTATTTCTGCCGTTCGTTTGTACCCACGGCGATAACTACCCATCCCTTGAAGAGGGTGGTAGAGTGATCATCCAATGACGAACCGTTCAAACCGTTGGCTGCTCGTGGCAGCCGCACTACTCGGCATTGCACTACTCATCCCGATCGTGAGCGCACAGGGAGGGCACACCTCTATTGCCACCACTGACGACCCAGCTCAGTCGTCAGACACGGCTACCCATCAAGGTCCGCTGGTGGACGATCGATCGGCCGTAACCGACAGCGATCGTTCGGGGGACCGTTCTCTGTATCACGGGCACCATCAGGGTCCGTGGGTGAACGGCACGGGCGAGAGTGTGTGGGCAAATGAGACCGACGGTCTTCATGGCCCGTGGGTGAACGGTACGTACGATCTACACGGTCCCATGTACCACGGTCCGTGGGTGAACGGTACGTACGGCGATGAGTGGGCGAACGAGACTCACGCTCCGTACGACTCCTGGGTGAACAGCACGTACAACGGCGAACGGGCAAACGAGACGTATGGTTCCCACGGTCCCTGGACCGACGAAAGCCAAGATGATGATGTGTGGACGAACGAGACAGACGGGTCGGCAACCCGGACCGGCGGCCACCGCCGTGGCCTGGGGGGATGCTGATGAACGCCGCTGGTCGCGACGCTCTCCTGTGGGCCGACACCATGGAATCCAAGGTACAAACCCCACTCGACCCTTTGATATTGAATAGTAAGGACAGTAAAGAACAAGACCGTATTCAAAGTAAGGATATGAAACACAGACACAAAACCACCGAATCGAGCAGATTGGAACGCTACCAGAGAGTAACGACTCAAAGAATTCAAACAGCAGATAGTCCTACGCCAGATCACCATACAATAGTCACAAGCCCCGGCGAGGAGGTCCGGTAATATGGCTAGATTCGGCAAGCAGGCCGGTTTGGTTGCAGTCCTGATCGGCGGCCTCGCAGTGATTGCACCCACATTTCTGTCCGGAACGACACGTCTCGGCGGCTATGGCGGATCGATGGGCGGTTACGGTGGTATGATGGGTGGTTACGGTGGCATGATGGGCGGTTACGGTGGTACGGGTGGGTTCGGGGCTGGCGGAACGATCTTCGGAATCGTCGGTCAGCTCGGATTCCTGTTGTTACTCGTCGGCGGTGGGTATCTGCTGTATCGTGCCCTCACCGACGGTGGGAATACCAACTCTCTCGGGCCCCCCGATACCGCGATGGAGGAACTTCGTCGTGCATACGCCCGGGGCGAGATCTCGGACGAAGAGTTCGAGACTCGGCGTAACCGCCTCCAACAGGGGGGCGAGAGGTGAATGAAACGAGCGCCCTCCCGCCGAGAGTTCCTAGCAGGGGCAGGTGCAGCCACTGTCACCGGGCTAGCCGGATGCACCTCGGCGCTCCCGGGGATCGGCAGTGAACCCGACAGGACGCTGTACGTTGGTGCGTATCACTGGGGGTTCATCGTCCTCGACGAAACCGGGACGGAACAGGACCAAATCACTATCGATAGGGGATCTACCGTCGAGATTGTCGGATTCGGCATCGAAGCGCATGAGGCAGTCGAATCGCTCCCGTCTGTAGTTCAGGAGGGATTACCGAGCCACGAACAATTGGAATCCCGGAACGCAGAGCGGATTCCGGCACCGAGCGAAGAGTACCTCCACGAGGCACTCGAAACTGCAGAAGCGAGTTACTCGGGACATAGCCTTTCGATCGTCCCCGCGGGAGCGGAGCAGCGGGGTGGCGGAATGATGGATGGAGAGATGATGGGGAATCAAGGACAATTCCTGTCCCAAGAAGCGACCGAACCCGTCGTCCAGACCGTGACCGCAAACCAGGACGGGGCCTTCTCGATTGATTGTGGGACGTACTGTGGGTACGGACACCAGTATATGAACAAAAGCGCGGTGCTCGTTGTTCAATGATGCGACTGGGCCGGCACGGAATGGTCGCGGAGGTATTCTCGCCGCCGTGATAATAGGTGGTGTTTTTCGATCTGGAAGAATCAGAGACAGATGACCGAGGTTCGAACGGCGACACGGACTGTTTTCTGACGCTGTCCTTGCAGAATCGAAAAACACGGGTAGCCGTTCGGTGTGAGACACCTGACTGAAGGTTTGCGGATGAGTATTACGGCACTGTTCCGGGACTGATGGCCTAGTCCTCGTATTGACTCTGGAGCCGGCGTCGCCGCTCCTCAAATTCCTCCTCTGAGAGTTCCCCACGAGCATACGCCGTGCGGAGTTCCTGCATTGCCGGATCTTGGGCGGTCCGGCTGCCAGCCCCGCGCTGGAAGACGAGGTAGCCACCACCGAGAAGAACGAGAAGGAAAATGAGCGGGACGAGCGTCCCGGCGAAGAGCCACCAGCCACCTGTACCGCCATACTGGCCCATCATCCCGGCGTATCCCATCATGCCGCCGAATCCTAACCCCATCATAAGCAAGGGAAGGACAAAGATTGTCCCGAGAATCAGGAGGAGTACGGTCGCACTATCGAGTTGGTTTGACGGTGACATGAGGATCAAGCCCTGGAGACTGATTCGAGCTTATCGCTGAGCTTCTCTTCAAACGTGGCTTGGACAGCAACGTCACACAGGACGCCGAATACCCCATCTCTGAGTGCAGCGATTGTGGCGTCGATGATGCCATCGAAATCACCTGACACCGAGTTTTGTATAGTATACCTCATCATCTTTAATACGTATTTGGCGGGCTTAACGGTGTGGGTGGGGTAGTTTACACGAGGCTGCATAGTGCTGCGGTGCGTCTTCTGAGTGCTCTCTGCCCGAAACCACACTCCGCAGCGGAGGTATTGGCCAGATCAGCCTATGGTTCGTTGAACGCGAAGCGACACCGTGACTGCTGATGGGGATCGGGATCCAGTTGTATCTCGCTGGACTACTGCTTTCGAACACTGTTTCGTTCTCACACTGTTTCAGCAACGCCGAAGCAGACACAGTTGACGACTGGCTTCGATCATTCGCCTTCGCGTGGGGCCGGCTAATCTGAACACTCCCCGGCAACTACCCCCCGAACTCCCCGACGAACGCGTCTCTCATCTCTCGCCAGTCCCCGACGAGCGCGTCGATGAACGCGTCGTCTTCGCTGGTTATCGCGTCGCGTTCTTCGAGATATGCGATGATCTCCCGGGCGCCGCGTTCGAGGCTGATCGACTGCTCGTAGCCCAGGTCCCGACGCGCTTTCGCGGTGTCGAAGGTCGTGCTGTAGCGGCCGTGGTCCGACAGAAAGTCAGTCTTCTCGGGTGCAATCTCCAGCAGCACGTCGGTAGGGACGTGCACCAGTTCGGGTTCGGGCGCGCCCAGCGCGTCCGCGAGCGTCCGGTAGTACTCGTTCCAGGTCGGGACCCCCTCGGCGGTGACGTTGTAGGCCTCCCCGTAGGCGGCCCGGTTACCCACAGCACCGACGTAGGCCCCGGCCACGTCCCGCCGGTGGGTTGGGCCCCACAGGCCGGTCCCGTCGCCGTGGACGACGATCGGCTCGCCGTCACGGAGCCGCCGCAGGTAGGTCGTATCGACGCCGAACGTATGGCAGAGGTTCCCGTTTCCGTGCGGGCCGTAGGTCGTCCACGGGCGGAGGATCGTGGCCGCGAACGCCCCGCGGTCGTGGGCAGCGCGGATCGCGTCTTCGGCATTGGCCTTTCTGGCTCCGTAGTCGCTGGTCGGCGGCCGGCGCGGGGCGCTCTCTGTGACGGGGTTCGATTCGACCGGGCGGCGATACACGTCGATCGTCGACGTCAGCACGTACTGATCGATCCGGTCTTCGAAGGCCTCGATCGCGAGCTCGGCGTCACTTTCGGAGAAACACAGCATGTCGATCACGACCTCGGGATCGGTGCCCGAGACTCGTGCCGGGAACTCGTCGCCGAACCGATCCGCTCGGACGTGATCGACCGACTCCGGAATCGCGGCGTCGCTCTCGCCGCGGTTGCAGACGGTCACGTCGTGGCCGGTGGCGTCGAGTTGTCTGGTTATCGCCGTCGAGATGAGGCCCGTACCGCCGAGGATCAGAACCTCCATGTCCGTTTTTCCGTCGCGTATCGCTTAGTAATTGGGGCAAACTCGATCGGGGAATACGAGCCCGATATCGACGGCTGTATCGACCTTCGGCATCTCCGACGTACCGTACTCATCGACGTACGACGACCATCCTTCGACGGAGTGCCCGCCGGACTGGCAGGTCCGCCGAGAGGATTATATAGAATAAATGATATCATGTCCAGTCGTGTGCCTTATATTTACTCATCACTATAACAGATATTCTATACTCGCGTTTTTATCGCTTAGGATCCGAGTATTCCGAAATCTTTTCTTTACTTCTGATTCGGATATTCGGCGGAATAGGACGATACAATCATTCGGTAAAACTACTCTGAAGAGAGTCATATCTATCTCCAAATAAGCGCTGTTTAGTCGGTAAGGCGTGATTTAGGGCGATCAAGACCGGAAGCAGTCTGCCACAATTCGTATCATGAATGATAGGATATGGGGGCGGTCGATCGGCGCTATCTCCACATTTTTACTAGTACCCTCGAACCAGCAGTAAACATATGTATTAGTAGTGCAACACACTACCTATGGCGACGGCCCAACAGGGTAGGCGTCCCACGGAACGGCTACACCAGGACTCGAAGTACGATTTCCTCTCGCTGGCAGTCGACCGCGAGCCGGGCGACGTGATCTCGGAGTTCTCGACGGAGATCAACGCTGCGCTGGATCGTGCCGTCGAAGACGATCTCGATGTCGCATGGCTTCAGGGGCAGAGCTGCACCGGCTGTACGATCTCGCTGCTCCAGGGGGAGCACCCGGAACAGTTCCAGCTCGAACGGTTCCGGGAGTCGATCGCCTTCCACCCGACGCTGATGACCGACGCTGGAGACAGGGCACTCGAGGCGATCGAGACTGCTCCGGACGTGTTGATCGTCGAAGGATCGATTCCGGTAGACGTCCCGCGCGCAGCGACGCTCGGCGTCGATCGGGACGGGGCTCGTCGACCGATCCTCGACTGGGTGGTCGAACTCGCGGAACGCGCCGAGGTGGTCATCGCCGTCGGGAGCTGTGCCGCCTACGGCGGGCTGCCGGCCGCCGGGAAGCGTGATCCGGAGGCGGTTCGAGCGAGTCCGACCGGTGCGTCCGGCGTCCAGTTCGAGGGGATCGACCGGGGCGGCGTGTTGGGTCCGGAGTTCACCGCCGGCTCCGACCTTCCGGTGATCAACGTTCCCGGCTGTCCCACGCACCCGGATCACATCCTGTTGACGCTCGCGACCGTCCTGAACGGCTACATCCCGACTCTCGACGAGTTCAACCGGCCGCTGCCGCTTTTCGCCCCGCTCGTTCACGACGACTGTACCCGTCGGCCGGACTACGAGGCGAAAAACTTCGCGTCGGAGCCGGGCGAATCGGGGTGTCTCTACGAGGCCGGCTGTGCCGGCGTCCACGCCAACTGTGACGACTCCAAGCGGCTGCGAAACGGCGGGACCACCATCTGCCGGGACGTCGGCGCGCCCTGCATTGGCTGTGTCGAGCCGGCCTTCTGGGACCGGTTCACCCCGTTCTACGAGACCCGCGAGACGAGAGAGGAGATCGGCGAGCCCGAACCGATCGAGGAGTCGGGCCGCACGATACCGAGGCCGGAGAGCCGTCTCGCCGGGTTGCTGATCGCGATTCCGGTGTGTGTCCTGCTTTTGCCCCTGCTTCCCGTCGTTGGGGCGCTGTGGCTCGTCGGTCGCTGGTTCGGCCCGGACGGACCGATCGCCTGGCGCGAGGATCCCCGGAACAGAACGGTCGGTGATCGCTGATGCCGGAGATCGAGATCAACCCGACGACGCGAATCGAAGGCCACCACAGCACGACGATCGACGTGCGGGACGGACAGATCGCGTCGGCCAAAAGCCACGTCACCTTCTCCGCCGTAAACGGCGGAGCTTGTCGGTGGACTCCCGTTCTGACCACTAGACAGTGGTAGGCGTGAAGATGCCGTTCACGTTCACCGTCCCCGACTTCAGGGCAAGGTGACCGGTTGCCCCTCCAGAACCAGACTTCTGCCAGTTCTGGAGTAGTTTCCGGGCGATGTTCTTCGCGGTCGTCAGACTACGTCTGACGGGCAGCCAGAAATCTCCGATTTCTGGCGACGGCGTTGTAGTCGGCGTGGTATTCGCGCCCGCATTTCAGACATTCGAACTCGTCACCATCGCGGTTATCCTCGTGGGTAAAGCTACAGGCAACGTGACTACACCGTTGACTGGTGTACTGTGGCGCGATTTTCTCGACGGCAATCCCGTACTCGGCGGTTTTGTACTCGGTGTACTCCTGGATGCGACGGAACGCCCACTGCTGGAATTTGGAAGCGTTCGAGATGCGCTTGCGGATATGTTTCAGCTTTTCAAACGCGATGTGGGTACAGTCGTGGGCGAGCGCTTCCTGCACGAGTGCTTTCGAAACACGATGCAGGTAGTCTTCACTCCAGTTGGCGAAGCGCCCACCGAGTGATTGCATCGTCAAGTGGGCCGACCGTGTGCCTGTTTGTTGCATTTGTCCACGCCGCCTCTCGTATTCTCGGCGTTTGTGGTTGAGGTAGTCGGCGTTGCCGATGAACGCGCCACTCGAAGTGACGGCAAGGTGTCCATCCACATTCAAGTCTACGCCGAGAACCGTTTCGTTCTCGGCATCTTCCGGCTCTGTGTCCGTCTCTTTCACGACAGCGATGTGGAGGTAATAATCACCGTCACGGTGATGCAACGTGGCTTCGCGTTTCTCCCACTCCGCAGAGAAGTACGTCGTCGGTGGTACGTCTTCGTCGGGGAGGACGTACTCGGCTTCGATACGTCCGTCTACGGTCGCAAGCGTGGCGTACTCGTCGTAGTAGGTAATCGCGTTGCGGTTGTAGACGACTGAATCCGACGTGAACTGTGGTTTCGAGGGGTTCTCACCGTCTTTGCGTTTCTCGGCACAGG
>JGI12451J12833_1000344_pt1 | contig 15430 bp, 18 predicted proteins | sample A23E3SouthBayCA_2_FD_12833 | JGI IMG/M metagenome (IMG submission 12833) | reverse complement strand
ATCAAGCCGGAGCCGTCGACGACCCTCCCGACGTCGGCCGCCGGAATTTCTGCCGATTGTAGGGCCGCCAGTACGTCATCGACGCCGTCGGGGTCGACCGTCGCCAGCAGCGTCCCCTCGCTGATGGAGATCCAGGGGTCGATTCCGAAGAAATCACAGGCCTCGCGCACGCCGGGCTGGACCGGCACGCGGTCGCGCTCGATCTCGATCCCGACGCCGGCGGCTCGCCCCATCTCGAAGAGGCCACCGTAGACGCCGCCTTCGGTGGCGTCGTGCATCGCCGTGACTGGGCCGGCCGCGGCCGCCGTCAGGGCGTCTTCGACCGGGCTCATGTCGTAAAACCGGTCTTTCGCGTCCGCGATCGTCTCGGCGTCGAGCTCCCCCTCGAGTAGCGACTCGAACTGGATCGAGAGCAGGCCGGTCGCCTCGATCGCCGGGCCCTTGGTGACGATCACGCGATCGCCGGGGTTCGCGCCATCGGGTCGGACGAGATCCTCGCTGTCGCCGACAGCCATCGACGTGCCGCCACCGACCATCGGGTAGTTACAACCGGCATACCGGGCGGTGTGGCCGGTAACGACCGATACGCCGAGCTCGCGCGCTTCCCGATCGAAGGTCTCCCAGACGGTCTCGAACTCCGCGTCGGTGATCTCCGGCGGGAGGTTGAAATCGACGCTGAGATACGCCGGTTCCAGTCCCGAGACGGCGACGTCGCTGAGCAGGACGTGGAACGCGAACCACGCCGCCCGTTCGAAGCCGACCACGGGCATGATGAACACGGGGTCGGTCGCCATCGCCAGCGTCCGCCCGCCGACCTCGATCGCGCCGAAGTCGACGCCGTGCTGTGGCCCGAGGATCACGTCCTCGCGGTCGGCCCCCAGGTGCGGATAGATCTGCTGGTCGAAAAACTCGCGATTGGCCTTGCCGAGTTCAGGGTCGCCCATTATCGATTGATATCTCCCCGTGGTAGTAAGGCTTGCCGGTCCGGAGCGGCAGTTTCGAGGCGAAGCCTCCGACCTCAGGTCGAGAGAGACCACAGTGATCAACGAAACTTCTGGAACTGAAACGAGGATTCGACCGAAGAAGGTATCTCGACTAATAACTCATAGGCGGAGTGGCCTCAACGCCGGATGTCTGAGGCTTCGTGGTCGACAACGAAGCGCTCGACATTACCGAACGAGCACTGGACTGGTATCGACAGTGCCGTGAAATCGGCTTGATATTCGATACAAGTAATATATTGCTTTATTAACTACTCTAACTATAACTCGGACTCTATCAACAGAGTAGGAGAAATGATTATTCTTTATTTAAATATAGTACTGAAACACCAGATACATATGTCTTCGTTATACTAGTTTTCTCTGAGATGAAATTCCGAAAGAGAGTGAAAGAGAGTGTCTCGATTGGAACTGACAGCATCGCGTTGGGAGCGGTTGTTGCCTTTGGCCTAACGACGCTCCTCGTCTCATCGGCCGGTGGCCTTGCGGGTGGTGTCGCCGCTGCCTACGCCTACGGTTCTATTAGTGCTGGATCAGCGGGCGTCGCTATGGGAGGCCTCGCTGGATTCAGTACGGCTGCCGGCGGTCTCGGTAAACTTGGTCTGGTCGGTGCAGGTGTCGTCGGTGGTGCGATGGTCGTCAGTGGCGTCGGCGCGATGTAAATAAGAAATTCATCACTCCATCCATCGATAATAATGAATCTGAATGCCTCAAAGATAGCAATAGATGGGTCGTTCGCCGCAGCTGCCATCGTCGGATTAGCAATGGTAGCAGTCGGAGTACTCACTCTCACTCGAGAGAATGTTCCGCAAATTGCATATCTGTTACCACTGCTGTTGCTATTTATCTCCGCAATGATACTGTACTTTTCAGAGGGAAAATAGCAATCTATCATACTAAATATAAGTATGATTTTATCAACGGTTTGGAGACTTCTTGTGTGCGCTAAATACAGACTACTAGTCTCTGGAGTGGCATTGGGACTTGGGATACTTACAGGGATTAGCATCGTAAGTTCTGGAACTGAAGGGGTTCCAGAGACTAAGTATTCTCATTTGACCGAGTTTACTCTCACATCCATCTTGTTTAATAACGCTGTAATAGTCATTGTGCTAGTAGTCGGTGGTATAGCGTTCTTAGGGTTCGCAACAATTGGACTTCTGTACATCAACGGATTCATTATAGGAGTATCTATCCTTGGATCGACAAAAGGGACTACGTTGCTCACATCAGTGATGTGGATCGTCCCTCACGGAATGTTCGAAATTGCTGGTTTTATAATTGCTTCAGCAGCAGGTCTAAAATTCCCACTAGATATAATAAGATACCTCAGAAGAGAGCAGACTGTTACAATCGAATACAGCGACATAAGAGATGCTGGCGTACTGACAGCGACTGCTCTGGTTTTAATCTTGATTGGGGCAGTTATTGAAGTGATTGCCACTCCCGCCATTGTAAGAAGTATTTGAGAATTATAGACTCAGTAGAGTGACTACGAAATAGATCCAACTAATATCAAAAATGCAGATAAATCCCGAATTATTCATAGATCCGAACGACTTCTTTGAAAAGTTAGGCGAACCAACGATGGGAAGTTCGGTAAAGATAATTGTCATAGTTGCCGTGACAAATACGATACCAATATTTTACCTTATATATTTGATATGGGATACATTCCAGCAGGGGGTGCTGAAGTTGGCAGTGATGTTTGGGGCGGTCTTAGGGGCGATCTCCGGAATCTTTGGCACATTTGTGATTTGGTTCATTACTACGTGTGCCATCGTGGCTGTGTCAGGTCTCCTCTTCGATGGCAAAGGGACACTTCGGAAAGCGATGAAGTACATTAGCTGGGGATTTATCCCTGCGATTATCGCGGGTTTACTGTCAAGTTTGCTGATACTTGTTTCACTCCAGGGGGTTGTGATCCCAGAAAGACCCGAAACGATGGCCCAATCCGTGGTTAGAGCCCAGCAAGGTGTCATTACCGTCTTCATCGCAATAATCCGAAGTATGTCCCTGATTTGGATGGGGATACTCTGGACGTTCGGGATCAAGCACGCCCGGAAGATATCAATTCGAGAGGCCGCAGTATCTGCCGCACCCCCGGTTGTGTTCGGTATTATCTGGATCGTGATGCAGTCGACATGAATAGCACGTTTCGCCGGAATCGCTGACTGTACCGAGCAGTTTGATACTGTCCCACGCGCCTGTCACCGGCAGTGACGGGCGGTCCTTCTGGAAACCACGCATAGATCAGCATCGAGAGGATCTGACGCGTCTGATCGATGATCAGGATTGTGTATCCGTCGTCCAGGTTGTCGCGCTTTTTTGAAACCGTATCTGTGCAAGCTTCCTGCGTCCGTTCGTCGGACTTGTAGTACTCCAGCCGGACCGCCTTCCCGAACAGCCCGTTGTCAGGCCTCATCTGACGGAGTCCCTAACGAAGTGAACGGGGATAAGCACAGAACGAATCCCACAGCCATTTGATCGGCCCTCCAGCCCGCGAGAAGAAGCCGTGAGCGAGGAGGCCGGGGTAGTTTATCCCAGCGTGATCATGGTGATGCCGGCGACGGCCAGCCCGGCGGCGACCAGCCGGATACGAAACGCGTCCTCCTGCAGAAGGACGCCGCCGAGCAGGACGGCCACGACGGCCTGGGTGTTGACGATCGGCGACCCGATGCTGGCGGGCAACAGCTGGAAGGCGAGCAACACGAGGTGGTTAGCGACGGCGACGAGCAGGCCCGCAGCGGCGAACTTCGGGAGGTCGCGCCGGGTTTCGGCCGGCCAGGACGCACGAGCCGCAAGCGGCGCGACAAACAGCGTTACGATGAAAAACATCACGGGGAGAAACGTCTGGGGCGGGAGCGCGAGTTCCTGCATCAGGTAGCGCTTGCCCACGTCGACGACGCCGAACGCGGCGGCACTGGCCAGCGCCAGTTGAGCGGCGGTCGTCGTCGCGGCCCGACGGAACGGTTCGAGTAGCTCTCCAGGCTGGTAGTTGGCGACGTAGACGGCGGCCGTCGCGACGAGGACACCGCCGAGTTGCAGCGGCGTCAGGTGCTGGCCGAGCAGGAGGATCTCCAGCGGCAGGACGAACACGGGAACGATCTTGCTGATCGGGGCGACGTACGAGACCGCGCCGCGCCGGAGCGCTGCCAGAAACGACAGCAGGGCCAGCCCGGTCATCGCCGAGACCCCGAAGATGACCGTGAACAGCCACAGATCGGCACCGGCCGGGAGATAGTCACCATCGACGGTAAACGCGGCGACCGGCAGATACCAGAGGAACGCCGCTCCTTCGACGAGCACGAGGTACACCGGCGAAGGGTACGGTGAGAAGTACCGCTTGATGACGTAGAGATACCCACCGAGCAGTAGCGCCGACGCGACGGCGTACCCGATCCCGAGATTCACACCGGAACTACCGGACCCGGCGACAAGAAGCGTTCGCTCCGGGCCGAACAGCGTCGACCAAAGCTCGGCGGGGGCTTCGCTCCCTACCGAATGTCGAGTTCGTCGAGTCGTTCCTGAAGGGTCTCCGCGGAGGCGTGGAGTTGCTCGTGTTCCCGGTCGGTCAGGTCGTACTCGAGCACCTGGCGCACGCCGCGACGGTTGACGACGGTCGGCAGACTGAGATACACGTCATCGAGGCCGTGCTGGCCCTGCATGAGCGTCGAGACCGTCAAGATCGCGTCCTCGTCGCGGACGATCGCGTCGATGATCTCGGTCGTCGCCAGCGCGACCGCGTAGTTGGTCGCGCCCTTCTTTTCGATGATCTCGTAGGCGGCGCCCGCCACTTTCTCGGATAGTTCGTCTTTGATGTCCGAGCCACACTCCATCCGGCAGGACGCACAGTAATCGTCGAACGACATGCCGGCGAGGTGGGCACTGCTCCAGACCGGCACCTCGCTGTCGCCGTGCTCGCCGATGACGTACGCGTGGACGTTCTGGGCGGCGACATCACACTGCTGGCTCAGCACCTGTTTGAACCGCGCGGTATCCAGCACCGTCCCCGAGCCGATGATGCGCTCGTGGGGCAGGTTCGAAACGTCCCAGGTGACATACGAGAGGATGTCGACCGGATTGGTCACGACCAGCAGGACCGTCTCGGGGTCGATCCGCTCGGTGATCTGGGGGACCATGTCCTCGAAGATGGCCACGTTGCGTTCGAGCAGTTCCATCCGGGATTCGCCCGGTTTCTGGCTCGCACCCGCGGTGATCACGACCACGTCGGCGTCCCAGCAGTCCTCGTAGTCGCCGACGTATACGTCGACGGGCTCGACGAACGCCCCGCCGTGCGAGAGGTCCATCGCCTCACCCTCGGCTTTCTCCCGGTCGATGTCGATCAGTGCGATCTCCGAGACGGTGCCGCTGTTCATGAGCGCGAACGCCGTCGTCGCGCCGACGTTGCCGGCCCCGACGATGGCGACCTTTCCCTTGATGCTTGTAGTCATTCTTATCAGTCCGTTTCGGTCACGTGATCATAAATCTGCGGACAGGCGACGCGCGGTCGCGCTGTCGAACTAACTCGGACAAAGGCCGTGGTTGGGTGCCTAGCTTGCGAGAGTACAGCCGCCCTGTAGCGGTCGTCCTACGAACGCCACTCGTGACCGCAACGGTTGCACTCGAAGTACCGCCAGTCGGTCCCGCCCGGCACGCGTTCGCGGGCGGTCGTCTCTCGGTCGCAACTGCCACACACCGGACAGGCCGTCATCGCCTCTGTGCTGAGGGACATATCTGTCCATATAGACCGGCCGTATATATTCTTTCGGAAGTGAGTAAAGATTTCTGGCATCGGTCGGGTCGGCCGAAACGTCAAGAGGTCTCGGTCTCGAAATCCCGAGTATGACCCGGACGACGTACACCTGTGACGGGTGTGGGACTCAGCTGGACAACGAAAAGGACATCCAGAAAAGCACTGGGACGATCCGCCCGGACTGGCAATGTCGGACCTGTGGGACGACCGTGCCGTCGGTCGTCGCCGAACGGATCAGCCATCAAAAGCAGAACGCGACGGAGTAAAGACCGCTGGCACCCACGGATTGACCGAATGGACGGAAACGAGCGATCGATCGTCGCGTTCGCGAGTTCGGCCCACGCGCTCGTCCACACGTACGAGCTGTCGATCCCGATCTTCGTCGTCGTCTGGTTGCAGGCGTTCGACGCGACGACGGCACAGCTCGGACTGGCGGTCACCGGCGGCTACGCGCTGTTCGGGATCGGCGCGCTGCCGGGCGGGGTGCTGGCCGATCGATTCGGCTCGCGGCGGCTCGTCGCCGGCGGCCTCGCCGGCATGGGGCTGTCGTTTCTGGCGCTGAGTTTCGCGAACGGGCTGGTCGCCGTCGCACTCGCGCTGGCCGGCTGGGGCGTGGCCGCGAGCGTCTACCATCCCGCGGCGTTGTCGCTGCTGTCGACTGGCGTCGAGAACCGCGGCACGGCCTTCGCCTACCACGGGATGGCCGGCAACGCCGGCATCGCGCTTGGGCCGCTCGTCTCCGCACTGCTCCTGATGGCGTTCGACTGGCCGACCGTGGTCCGGCTGCTCGTCGTCCCGGCGGTCGCAGTCGCGGGGTACGCCCTCGTCGTCGAGTTCGACGAGATGGCCGCCGTCGATGCGGGTACTCGCGGGTCCGACGCCGACGGGCCGGGTCGCACAGTCTCGCTGTCGTCCGTACTCGCCGACAGCCGGACGCTGTTCACCGCCGGCTTCGTGCTGGCGCTTGCGATCGTGATGGCCAACGGGCTGTTCTACCGCGGAGTGTTGACCTTCCTGCCGGAGGTGCTCGGCGGGTTCCTGCCGTCGATCGATCTCGTCGGTGTCTTCGAGACCGACAGCGATCTGGCTGGTGAGTTCGACACCGCGTCGTATCTCTACGCCGGGCTGTTGCTGGTCGGGATCGGCGGCCAGTACGCCGGCGGGAAACTCTCCGATCGCGTCCCTCCGACGCTGGGGCTCGTCGGAACGTTCACGGCGCTGGTGGTGGTCGCCCTCGCGTTCGTCCCCGCGGCCCGGATAGGGCTAGTTCCCTTGCTCGCCGCCAGCGCGCTGCTGGGCCTGTTCCTGTTCGCGCTCCAGCCGCTCTACCAGGCGACGGTCGCCGTCTACACGCCGCCGGACGGGCGCGGGCTGTCCTACGGCTACACGTATCTGGCCTCCTTCGGCGTCGGCGCGACCGGCGCGACGATCGCCGGCTATCTCCTCTCGACGCTCGGCACTGGCGGGACCTTTCTCGCCCTTTCGGCGTTTCCGGCGCTCGGGGGCGGGTTCGCACTGGCACTGTATCGGTGGGATCCAGCGTGATCGGGCGGGTCGTCGTGCAGAGCGGGCTCGCCGGGACACTTTTTTCGACAGGGTCAGAAATGGCTGCTAGCCTATATGGTTTCACTCCCGGATCAGTTCCCGGACTTGCTGGGAGACGTGAACCTGACCCGCAGGGATCGGCTCGTCCTGTACTACGTCACCGGGCTGGTCACGCTTGTGGTCGCGTACACCGTCGCCTACAACCTCCTGATGGCGAACGTCGAGGGAGTCGACCAGTCGATCTTCGCGTCCTTCGAGTTCGTCGTCCAGACGATGACGACGACCGGGTACGGCCAGGACTCGGGACTGTGGAACCACCCGGTGACGTTCCTGTTCGTCGCCGGCACGCAGATATCCGGGATCGCGCTCGGCTTTTTCACGCTCCGGCTGATTATCATCCCGTTGTTTTCCAGCGCGGACGTCAACCTCGACAGCCGACTCACGCCGAAACGCGATCACGTCGTCGTCTGTGAGTACCGGCGCGACTCGGAGGTGCTGCTCGAAGAGCTCGAGGGACTCGACATCGAGTACGTCCTCATCTCTTCGGACGCCGAGGAGGCGCGGCGTCTCTCCGACGACGGATACGCCGCGATCGACGGCTCACCACAGGACGCCGAGACCTACGAGCGCGCGGGCATCGACCGAGCGCGGGCGGTCATCACCGACACCGGCGGCGCCACCGTGGACACGATCCTGACGGTCCGGTCGGTCAGGCCCGACATCGAGATCATCACGCTCACTGACGACAGTGACCTCGCGGACATCCTCTCTGACACCGGAGCCGACAGCGTCCTCTCGCCGCACGGCGTGCTCGGTCGCCGGCTTGCGGAGAAGGTCGTCGCCTCGTTCAGTGACGAACTGGGCGACGCCGTCGCGCTGGGCGAGGACATCGAGCTGACCGAGATCGCGGTCGAGCGGGGCAGCTCGCTGGACGGGGTGACGATCCGCAAGTCCGGTATCCGCGAGGAAGCAGGCGTGAACGTCATCGGAGCGTGGATCGACGGGGAACTGCAGCTGCCGCCCGATCCCGACGCTACGATCCGGGAGAACTCCGTGTTGCTCGTCGCCGGCGAACACGGGGCACTCGAGGCACTCAGCGGGTTCACGCGGTCCGCGACGCCGTTCGAGCGACCCGACCGGGTCGTTCTCGCCGGGCGCGGCGAAGTGGGAGATGCGGCCGAGGGGGTGCTGGAAGAAGCCGGGATCGAGACCGTGTCGATCGACCGCGACGCGTCGGAAGATCCGGACATCGTCGGCGATACGGGCGATCGGGCCGTCCTTCGGGAAGCCGACATCTCGAACGCGGGCGCGATCCTCGTCTGCGTGCCCGACGACTCCCAGGGGCTGCTGACGGCCGTCCAGGCGCAGGCGATCAATCCCGATATCGAGGTCCTGTTCCGGGCAAACGAGATGGCGACGGTCGCGAAGGCCTTCCGCGCGGGTGCCGATTACGTCCTGGCCGTGCCACAGATCAGCGCGCGGATGGTCGCTCGCGAACTCCGCGGCGAAGACGTGCTGCAGCCCGCCAGCCAGATTCGGGCGATCCGCGTCCCGGCAGCGCCGTTCGCGGGCGAGACGATCGCGAGCGCCGGTATAGCGGAACGAACGGGCTGTCGAGTGATCGCCATCGAGGACGAATCGGGACTGACGACCCGAATCGATCCGGATCGGAAACTAGACGCGGGCGAACGACTCACGCTGGTCGGGACCGACGACGCCGTCCAGGAGTTCCTCAAGCGGTTCGACGTCTCACCGACCTCGATTGCCGGCGACGAGTGACCGCTGCCCGGCGGCTTTTTGCACTCCGGCCCTTTCTAGTGAGTATGCGCGTACTCGTCACCGGGGCAACAGGATTCGTCGGCAGTTCTCTCGTTCCGGCCTTGCTCGACGCCGGCCACGAAGTCGTCGCGATGACCCGCGACGCCGATCGATACGACCCACCGGACGGCGTCGACGTCGTCGAGGGCGACCTCCTGGAGCCGGAGACGCTAGCCGGTGACTTCGACGGTATCGATGCGGCCTACTATCTGGTGCACTCCCTGCAGACGGGCGGGGACTTCGAGGAGCGCGATCGGAGGGCCGCGACCAACTTCGCGGCGGCCGCGAGCGCGGCCGGCGTCGACCGCGTGGTCTACCTGGGCGGCCTGGGCGAGACCGGCGACGACCTCTCGCCGCACCTGCGCTCGCGCCAGGAAGTCGAGCAGTTGCTCGCCCGCGGCAGTTACGACCTGACGACGCTGCGGGCGGCGATCATCGTCGGCGCGGGCAGCGTCAGCTTCCGGATGGTCCGCCAGCTCGTCTCGAAACTCCCGGTCATGGTCGCGCCCCGCTGGGTGTACACCGAGTGTCAGCCCATCGCGATCGCGGACGTCGTCTCGTATCTCGTGGGCGTGCTTGCGGAACCAGCGACCGCCGGCGGGACCTACGAGATCGGCGGTCCCGAAGTACTGACCTACAAGGAGATGCTCGTCCGGACGGGCGAGGCGATGGGCACGCGGCCGCTGATCGTTCCGGTCCCGGTGCTGTCGCCGAAACTCTCCTCGTACTGGGTTGATCTGGTGACCGACATCCCCAGATCGATCTCCCATCCGCTGATCCTCGGACTGAAGAACCCGGTCGTCGTGACCGACGACAGCATCGACCGGCACGTCACCGTCGAGCGGACGCCGTTCCAGCAGGCCGTCGAGCGCGCGCTGGCGGAGGAGTCGGCGTGAACGACGGCGAATCTCCGTCCAGGACACCGTCGCGCAACGCCACGCCGGCCGATACGGCCGACGGTCGAAGGGACGTTCCGGCGGATCGCGAAGACCGGTGGGTCTACGAGAGCATCGTCGGCGCGATCCCGGGCGTGGAGTTCTCCCGGACGCAGGCGATGGCCATACAACTCGCGCTGTTCGGGATCGGCGTGGTCGTGCTCGGAGCGGCAACCGATCGCTGGGCGGCCGTACCTACCGGGCTGGCCGCAGTCGCCGTCGTCTCGGCCGGGAGCGTCCTCATGCTGACGCTCGGCCGGCGCATCCGGGGGCTCGGCGTGCCACGGCGGTACACCCACGCGCTGTTCGGCTCGCGGATCGAGATCGTGCTGGGCGTGTTCTCCTACGTCGGGTTGATCACGTACCTGTTCGTGGCCGAGCCGCGCGAGGCCGGCCAGCCGCTGTTGGAGGGGCTGCTCGGGCCGGAACCGTCGCTATTCGCGGTGTATTTCACCCTGCTCGTGCTGTGGGACGTCTGCTATCGGATCGGCACGGGCTGGTGGGCCAGCGTCGTCGGGCTGTGGCGGTCGGTCCTGTTCGCCGATCGGTTCGATCGCCCGACCAGACGGGCCCTGATCAAAGTCGATCTCGTCACGATCGGGTTCGCCGCCGTCCAACTCGTGCTGTTGCCGTTTCTGGGCGGACAGCGACTCCTGCAGTTGCTCGTTGCCGGCCATGTCCTCGCAGTAACGGTGGTGTCGGGCCTCTCGGTGCTGGTGCTGTGGCGCAGCTAGCCCTGTGCGAACGCCTGCAGTTGCTCGCCGGGAACAAATCCCTCGGCGATTCGGTCGGCCGGTTCACCGTCCTGGAACCTGACGAACGTCGGAACGCTCGCGATCTCGTATTCGTCGATCAGCGGCGGATCGTTCCGGGGGTTGATCATCCCGACGACGACGCCCTCGCGAGCGACGCCGCCGAGGACAGGCTCCATCGACGCACAGATGCCACAGCCGTCGGTGTAGAACTCGACGAGAACGTCCTCGTAGGTGTCGACGAACGCTGACAACTCCTCGCCGTCGGTCAGGTTGACGGGGCGCCCGGGCGGCTGTTCCGGATCAAATGTAGCACTCATTACTAACCGAAACGGGCTCGAGAGTCCTTAGTGCTGCGGTCTCTACAGGCGGAGCAGGCCGAGGCGGTTCACCGAATCGGAAGGTTCTTTTTTGTCACTTACTGATCGGTTAGTCAGGAATGGACGCTTCGACCGGGGACCCGGCGGGGGAGATCAGCGAGACGCGACGGGAGTTGCTCGAAGCTACCCGCGATGCGATGTGCAAACACGGCTTTGCGGACCTGACGATGCAGGCCATCGCCGACGAGTCCGAGAAGAGCAAGGCGGCCCTGCACTATCATTTCGATACGAAGGCGGAACTGCTCGCCGAGACGCTGTCGTACCTGCTCGCTGAGTTCATCGAGCAGGTCGATACCGGGCCGGACGGCGATCCGGAGGCGCGACTGCAGGCGCTGACGGAGGCCCAGCTGTTCGGCCCCAACGGCCGGGACGGCGACTCCAGCGGCCACTGGGAGTATCACTCCATGCTGATCGAGATTCAGTCGCACGCCCCCCACAACGAGACGTTCAAGGGGCAGTTCACGACCAACTACGATCACGTCCGGCAGCTGTACGCCGAGATCATCGAGGACGGTATCGAGCAGGGCGTCTTCGAACCGGTCGATCCCGAGGGGACCGCCGCGCACATCATGGCCGTCATCAAGGGCGCGCGCGTCCACCACGTCACGACCGACCGCGACGACATCGCCGAGACCGTCCACGAGACGCTGCAGGAACAGGTGTTCGACTCGCTGCGTTCCTGACAGTCTGTTTTCCGTCCACTCACCCGAGCGCGACGTCGAGATACAGCATCAGGACCACGCCAACCATCAGTCCGAGCGTCGCGACCCGCTCGTACCCCCGGGTGTGAGTTTCGGGAACGATCTCGTCGCTGATGACGAACAGCATCGCGCCGGCGGCGAATCCCATCGCGTAGGGAAGGAGCGGTTCGAAGACGACAACTGCGGCCGCCCCGGCCACCGCGAGCGGGACTTCGACGACGCCGGCCCGGATCCCCGCGAAGATCGCGTACGCGCGCCGGTTGAGGCCCGCGTTGATCGCCGCGACCGAGACGGCAAGCCCCTCCGGGACGTTCTGGATGCCGATCGCGACCATCAGCGGCAGGGCGTCCGCGACGTTGCCCGACCCGAATCCGACCCCGACGGCCAGCCCTTCGGGCATGTTGTGCAGCGTGATCGCGAGGATGAACAGGACGACCGACGCAACGCGTGGATCGTCGACGGAGGGGACGGTCTCGCCCGGCCCGGCCGCGTCGCTACGCTTGCGACCGGTGAGCAAGTAGTGGGCGTGTGGCACGATCACGTCGCTCCGGTCGAGCGCGAGCGCACCCAGCAACACCCCAAAGAGGACCGGCAGAGGCTGGATCAGTCCCTCGGCAGCCACGCCGGGGACGACGACCTCGGTCGCCTCGATCCCGGGCAGGATCAGGCTCGTGAACGCGGCAGCCATCATGACGCCCGCTGCGAACCCCAGTGCCGCGTCCAGGGTTCGCTCGCTGGGATCGCGCCAGACGAGTATCAGCGACGCCCCCAGGAGGTTCATCGTCGCGATGAAGAGTCCCCCCACGAGCCCGTGGACGATGACGTTCGTCCCGAAGAGATCGGTAAAGGCGGTTGCGACGCTCATACCGACCGCCACCGGTTCGCCCCATGATATCGACGATCCGTCCACGTGAGTCGCTCGCGCATTCGTTACTGGTGACTTCTGAGAGTGGCCGTATGAAACTACGCATCCCGCTGCTGACAACACAGGTGGACATCACCGGTCGCTCTCTCAGCGATACGGGGGAACTTAGCCAGATATAACATAATTGTTTATTATGGTTGACGCTGAACTATCAGACGGTGAGATACCCAATGAAAGCATTTGTTATGGAAGACGTCGGCGAGACGGCAGTCGTCGAGAAGGAGCGGCCGGAGGCCGGGCCGATGGACGCGATCATCAAGCCCACAGTCGGACTGGTCTGTACCTCGGACGTACACACCGTCCACGGCGCGATCGGCGAGCGAGAGAACCTCACACTGGGTCACGAAGTCGTCGGCGTCGTCGAGGAGGTCGGCGAGGCGGTCGAGGACTTCGAGCCCGGCGACCGCGTCGCGGTCGGCGCGATCACGCCCGACTGGAACTCCGAGGCGGCCCAGGACGGGCATCCCTCCCAGTCGAACGGTGCGCTGGGCGGCTGGAAGTTCGCCAACGTCAAGGACGGCACGTTCGCCGAGTACGCACACATCAACGACGCTGACGGCAACCTCGCGCACATTCCCGACGGCGTCACCGACCACGAGGCCGTCTACACGGCCGACATGCTCTCGACGGGCTTCGCCGGCGCGGAAAACGCCGACATCCCGATGGGCGGGACAGTCGCGGTCTTCGCGCAGGGGCCTGTCGGGATGATGGCGACGAAAGGCGCGGAACTCCAGGGTGCCGGGCGGATCATCGCCGTCGAGACTGTCGAGAACCGGAAGGAGCTGGCTCGCGAGTACGGAGCCACCGACATCGTCGACTTCCAGGACGGCGATCCGGTCGAGCAGATCATGGAGCTGACCGACGGCGAGGGCGTCGACGCCTCGATCGAGGCGCTCGGGGCCGACGAGACCTTCCAGGACTGCATCCGGGCGACAAAGCCGGGCGGCACGTTCTCGAACGTCGGCTATCACGGCGACGGCGAGTTCCGCCACGTCCCCCGCGAGGAGTGGGGCGTCGGGATGGCCGAGATCGACATCGTCACCGACCTCTGTCCCGGCGGGCGCCTGCGCATCAGGCGGCTGCTGAACCTCCTCGAACAGGGGAAGGTCGACCCGACGAAGATGACGACCCACGAGTTCGACTTCGAAGACATCGAGACGGCCTTCGAGATGATGGACACCAAAGAGGACGACATCATCAAGCCGCTGATCCACTTCGAGTGATCGGCGCAACACCGTCCCGTTTTTTGTCGTTGTAGCGGCTGAGTGTATCAACTCCTGTCGCTCGTCCCAGTCGAGTACGCCGGCACGTCTATCGCCGTCACAGGAGATTGATCGCCCAGCGGATCCCCGCAAGCACGAGCAGCGCGGCACCCTCCAGTCGGGTCAACTGTCGGCCAGTCCACAGCAGCGCGACGACCAGCAGGACCGTTCCGAACAGCCAGACGACGCTCCGGGGAGCCTCCGGCGAGACCGAGAGCGGACCCAGCAACCCGGCGATACCGAGCACGCCCAGCATGTTGAACAGGTCGCTCCCGAGGAGGCTGCCGACCGACAGCCCGGAGTGACCCCGTCTGGCGGCGACCAGCGCGGTCACCAGCTCCGGCGTCGACGTGCCGGCGGCGACGACGGTGACGCCGATCGCCCACTCGGAGACGCCCGCGGCCGCCGCGATAGCCGAGGCACTGGCGACCAGCAGCCGGGCGCTCCCGACGACCAGGACGAGACCGGCGAGGAGGCGAGCGGCGTCGGCCAGCGGCCGCGTCGGCTCGGCCGGCTCGGCGACGGTCTCGATCGAACCGCTGCGGACCACGATCGACAGGTAGGCCAACAGTCCCAGCAGGAACAATCCCCCTTCCAGTCGGGTGAACCGGCCGTCCTGGATCAGGACGAGCAGCGCGACGGCGGCCAGCGCGAGCGCGACACCGTCCCGACGAACGAACCGGCGCGTCCGGTCGAGCGTCCCGAGCAGCGCCGTCATGCCGAGGACGAACCCGAGGTTGAACACGTTCGAGCCGACGACGTTGCCGACGGCGATATCCCCGCGACCGGCCAGCGCCGCTTCGGTAGTGACGGCGAACTCCGGCATCGAGGTCCCGAACGCGACGACAGTCAGCCCGACGACGAGGCGACTGACGCCCAGCCGCGTCGCCAGCGCCGACGCGCCATCGACCAGCAATCGGGCACCGATCCAGAGCCCGCCGATCGTCGCGGCGATCACGACGGCGTCGATCGAGAGACTGGCCATCGTCGATCACTTGGTCCGGCCACGCCGAAAGATCCACTGTTTCGAACCCAGTAGTACCACTGATGACTGACTGGGACGTGTATCTCGTCACGCAGGGCAGCCTCTCGAAGGAGCGGAGCACACGCGAGATAGTGCAGGCCGCCATCGACGGCGGCGTCGGCGTCGTCCAGCTCCGGGAGAAAGACATGTCCGCCCGCGAGCGCTACGAACTCGGCCTGGATCTCCGGGAGATGACCCGCGAGGGCGGCGTGCCGCTGATCGTCAACGATCGCGTCGACATCGCGGGGGCGATCGACGCCGACGGCGTCCACCTGGGTGACGCGGATCTCCCCGTCGAAGTCGCCCGGGAGTCGCTCGGCGAGGACGCCAT
>JGI12451J12833_1000310_pt1 | contig 16022 bp, 28 predicted proteins | sample A23E3SouthBayCA_2_FD_12833 | JGI IMG/M metagenome (IMG submission 12833) | reverse complement strand
GTGGAGCCACGAGGTTTGGAACAGTTGGCGAACTCGGATAGGTTAAGCGAGATCCTTCAGGCGGTGTCGAAACCGGCCAAGATGCAGGTGTTCCTGTTGCTGTATCACGGTTTGGAGCCGAGTGAGATCCAGGACAAGGTGGATGTCTCCGGGTCAACGGTGCATAATTACGTGAACGAGTTAGAGGACGCAGATTTGGTTGTTCACAGCTCCGATGGGTATTCGTTGACGTGGCAGGGTGAGTACGTTTTGGCGATGCTGGAGAATTTGAGCACGATGCTGAAGGCGGAGCACCTGGATTCTCTGTACGAAGCTGTCTACGATTCTCCAGATCTAGATGATTGGAGTCCTGACCTTTCCGAGGATTTGGATACGGAGTAACCGTCGAGTTTCTCTACATTCGCCGGTTGCAGACTATTGGGTACCTATTCTTCGACTGCGTCTTTGATTGCCTTGTCGAGGTCGTCTTTGATCCGCATGGCGTTGTTTACGGAGTACCGTGTTTCCACCCCGCCTGTCTTGATCACGATCTCGTTTTCTTCTGCGTGGATGTCCTTGATTGAGAAGTCGGGGTTCAATTGGTCAGGGCTGTCGTGGTAACTGGTTTCACTCATGACTTCGGAGTGTAGTTGAGTTTTCTGGGAGATGTATTTTTTGGTCAATTAAGAGGGTGTTCTGTCCGGGGTGTTCTACCCGTGGTTCACGTCCCGGTTCACGGGTGCTTCGCTCGGCGTGGACTGGGCTGGTTGAATCAGGGGACGGCATCAGGTTCCGGGATAGAACACGGCGGGTGTAGAAACGGGTTAGGTAGGGAAGAAAAGGTAGGTCGGAACTGAGGGAAAGGAGAGAAGTGAAGAAAGAAAACGGAGGGGTGGAGTGGTTATCTGTGCGGGTGGTATCTCTGCCTCATTTTTCTCTTCCACTCCTCGTAATCTGATTCCTGTATCAGCTCTTCATCGTCCTCATATTCGTCTTCGTAACTTCCCCATTCGGGGTTGGAGTAGACGGAGTCGCTTCTATCGGTGACTATCTGAGGCTTCATCTCGAAATGTTCTGCCTTATTCACTTTCCCGTCGATCTTGTAGATTTTCTCTTCATCTGGTTCTCTAAATTCGAGGTTCTCCCATCCAAATGCGGAGGTTAGCCTGTGGTCTACTGTTGCTCCGACAAGTTCTCCAGTGTCTTTGAGACGGGCGAACTGGAATCTGCTTCCATCTCGGAAGTAGTAGAGGTCGTCCTTGTAGTCGTAGAGAAAGACGGAGACACTTCCTGAAGTGTTCTTCAAGGAGTTCTGAATCGCTTTTACTGTGTTTCTGTCTTTTCTCTTGTAGATGTCTCTGAGGAGTTGGTAGCTGTCGGCTCTGCCGTCCTCGAAGTGGTTTTCCGGTGTTACTGAGCCGTTGTGGACGAGAAGGTTTCTCCGGTGTTTGAATGGGTGGCTGTTCTGGAAGCAGACTGCTCCTTGAGTTGCTAAACGGAGGTGTAGGACGATAAATCGGCTGTCCTTGTATTTTTCAACGATTTTTTGTATATCATCGAAGTCGAGTGCGTCTTTAGACTTGTAGACTTCTCTGTCCTCGTTGAATACTCCGAATCCGTCGCTGTTTCTTGGAGATGCTTCTTGGACGGCGACGTGAAGCAGTCTGATGAGATTGGGGGTTTTGATTGTTCCAGTGGGATTGTGTAGGAAGAAGATTTCACACATTGTAGTTCACCTGTTCTTCGATTGTAGAGTTGATTGAGGTTTGAGAGTCGGTTTTGACTGAATCTGTCGTAAGTTCGGCTTCTAAAGTGTCGCTGTAATGTCCTTCTCTGAGATATGCGTTTATCGAGGTTGTTACTATCTCTATTGCCTCCATTACTTTCTCAGGGTTCTCCATAGCCGGAAATAGCCGGAACTCTACAGTGTCGTATTTTGTTTTCATAAACGTGATTCTCCGGTATTTCTGGCTCCGGCGTTTCAACTGCTTGTCTATCGTCCAGTTGTTGGTTATCGGTTGGCAGAAATGTCCGTAGGTAACGTCCGGGTTGAGAGGATGTAGGTCGTTGTCTCTAACTCTTTTTCTGAGTCTTGGACATTTATCCCATAGGTCTGAGTCCTTCAAGCGGTCGATAAACCAGTTGTGGAACTTGAGAGATGAGAGCCGGTAATAGTCTCTGTCGTTGTTGAATGAGACGTGTATGTGAAGCCCCATGGAGGCGTTTATCTCCACGATAATCTCGTAGAGCTGTTTTAGACAGGTTTTGAGAGTTTTTAGTCCGTCTGGATAGTTGAACGGCTCGCTAACGTATTCTATCCGTTTTGCGTGGGGTTTTTCGGTTCTTAGAGAGCCGTCATGGACGGATTCAAAGTGTCGGATTGCCCGTTCAGCGGTTGTTGTGCGGTCGTCTATCGCACATTCTACTTCTACACCTACTTGGTCGATCCATAGTCCTGAAATAGTGAATCACCTATAACACCACTGTGATGTTATCTTTAAAAAAGTATAATCATAGTGATTGTTTGAGGTGAAATAACCGGAAATGCCCGACACACTACAACAATACAGGGATAACAAGATGGACGAGAACTCGATTTTTCGAGCAGTAGTCCAACGTCAAAAATCAGGAGAACTCAAACTCTACATAGAAGGGAGAGAAGAGCTTGAAGACTTTTTCAAGACGGAGGAAACCGAAGAATCCAGTCAATGGACAAGCGGAGAGAGTTACCACGATTATTACCTCCGGCAATACGAGAGAGGCGGTGATTCCGAACTTGCGGATTATTTCAGCGATAAACACGACAAGTTCGGAAGCGATTACGTTCAAGCCGGGAAAATCAATGTAGGTCTTCTCCGTACCGTTGGATTGAGCGAGGGTGTCGAGTTCGAGATTCCAGAAACCTACTCCGAGGAAACACTCAAGGAGTCCGTTGAGTCTCTTAAGACTGTTATCGAGGAAGTCTATAAGAAGTTCATCAGACCGGTGAACGTCACCACTCAGATTTCAATCGAAGACTTCTAACAGTCTTTCTCCACTCATTTTCTTTTTCTCTTCTCACAGCTCCGTTTTCTCTGAATCCGATTTTCCCTTCTCCCTGACAGCTCTTATTTGATGGTATGGTTTACCTCTGGAGTTCTATCACTCCAAGGTATTCAGCCAGGTATTCGAGGAAGTTATACAGATCTCAACCCAACCCCTCTTCGCCAGCATAATGCTTATAAAGATTATTTTGACAACACTTTCTCAGGTGAACACACAACAATGACTGAAGAAGACCAGATCAAACCGATACTCAAGAAATTCCCTTTCTATGGGAAAAACACTGAACGCCAGGTAACCGTCCTTTCATCCTATCTCATGGAGGCTCCTGGAAACAACAAGAAAGATACAGCCGAAAAGCTGGACGTGAACCGGAACACGGTAAACAAGATCGAGAAGAGTTGGGACAGTCTTTCTCCTGCTGAAAAGGTGCAGTTGATTGACTACCTTCGCAGGGAATACGCCGAGAAGCACTTCGCAGATCCGGAGGCATTAACCGTTGGATCTGACCCCGAGGCTCAAACCGCTTAGGTACCTTAATGATTAATTGTTAACTTTCCCGTTAAGCTATTATCCTGTGTCACCTTTAAAAAAGTTGAACAGTATAACATTGTTAGAAGAACAATGAGTGCATCAAGCACACCCGATGACGCTGGCAGCGAAACTGCCGTAACAACTGAATCTGGAGCTTCCGGCGAACCGGCCGAAACTCTTGACAGTCTTTTTAGGAACGTCTCACAGGGAGATACTCTAAGACAGAAGGACGGCGATACAGAGGTAACTGTAGTAAATCAACAAGACGGCTGTGCGATGGCAGGAACACAGGAAGAAGGTCTAATAGTAGAGAAACCAGACGGTGAAGAGGCCTACCTACCAAGAAGCAAAGCCGACCAATGGAAGGTGGTTCGAGATGAGGAATAATATCCCTGTACAGATTGAGGACGAAAATGCTGGTCCTTCAGAAGAAGATCTCTTGGACAACAAGGCTAAGACCAGTCTTCGAGAAAGATCGATGAAATCTGAGAACAATTACCCAGGAATCCAAGGGTGAAAATCAGTAGTGGAAGATGCCTACGAGATTCTGGAAGGTCCAGAAAGATTTGAGGACAAAGGGCTGGCAGCACGCCTCACCTACGACCAAGAAGAAGACAGTTACAGGGTGGAACACAGCCCCCTTCTCAAGACCGGAGAGATAGCCGGAGAATGGGGAGTCTTCGGCGGATCAGTCGGATACAACGCCTCCACGTACAACTCCGAGGAAGATGCCAGAGAGTTCTTCAACGACTTGGAAAACCTGGAAGCAGAGGAAGTCTTGGACGAGTTCGCAGTAGGTGAAGAATGAGATGGAAGCCGTACGTGAGATTCTCGCAGCCGAAGGCACGTCCGTCGAGGAAATGGAGATCAACGAGTCCTACAGCTACGACGGTGGAGAAGCCTTCAACGATCTGGCTATTGAGAAAGTCTACGACGACGTCCTTTCTGTAGAACAGCACTACACCCAGCGGATAGACAGGATGAGCGACCCTGAACTCCGGTTTGACGTATCTGACCCCGAAGATTGGACACCGATAGAATACACCCAGCACCCAGGAATCTACCAGAGAGATGAAGACGGCTTGGAGATGGACGGCTTCCTCAGGACGTGGGACAAGAATCTGCAAAACCAGTTCCCAGCCGAAGAAGTCACAGAACGAGGTGAGCTGTAGTGACTCAAAACGAGTCTATACCTCGAAAACTACGTGAGAGATTCCACGCAGACAGAGTCCTTACTGATGAAGCTGTAGATGTACCAGAATCCGAGTTCGGTGAATGGATTGACTTTTCGGATATTGACGAGTTTGAGTACAAGCACGAGTTCTGGGAGATGCGATTCCAAGACTCTGGTATTGCCGAACTATACGTAGAGGAAGTAGAGGTTGAACAGTTTGAGAACCCTCTGTATGTCGTGTACTTAGAGGAGGTCATCACCGAACAGAGGGAAGCCGTCGGGATTGATTTTAATCCGGTTGAGGCAGAGAACCTGCTTCACGACTACAAAAATGAACACTCCGCTGAGGAGATTAGACAAAAGATGGAGCAACTGAAGGGTGAGAATCGGTAGTGGAACTTGTTCTACGTTACCTGAATTGGGATCAGGAGGCCGAGGAACGAGCTGAAAACCCTGAAATCGACGAACACCCTGCGATGGGGCCTGCCGGAGAGATACACCACAAAGCACAGACTGACCAGGATGACACGCCGGACGAGTTCGAGTACGACGAGTTCCAGGATCTTTACCGTGAAGTCACCGAGATAGAGCTGGACGTTGACGAGGACGAGGTCTCCGTGGAAGAACTACTTGGAACAGTCTACGAACGGTTCCAGAAAACAGGGTACACAGAAGGCGAAGAGTTCACCCAGCTCCAGTACTGCAAGAACTGCGACTCCTACATCGAGGGAGAGGAAGAAGCGATTACTCACGCAGCGCAAAACCACGGCTACGACGCCTTCGAGGAAACCAGTGACCCGGAGTACATCCGTGGTATCCGTTCAATGACGCCGGGGGACGTGATACAGGTGGAAGACTCGCTTTACCAGGTCCGAGGAATCGGATTTGAGGAGATAGAAGTTCGAGGTGAGTCTTTGTGAAGCAGTTACAGGTCGGTAGAGAGTACGAGAAAACGTTGGAGTTCGACGAAGACACCGACATCCTGGACATCCGGTTGCCGAAGTTTACGTCCGGTAAGACGATTCACATCCCGAAGAAATTGTACGCAGAGAACAGGGACGCATCTACCCGGAAAGTCGAAACCTTGTGTGGTAGAACCGGGAAGACCTGGACTTGGACAGCAAGACAACTCCACGACGACGGGATGATTGTGTTCCTGCGGCTGTGCCGTGACTGCGAGAAGCAAGCCTCTGAAACTCTCGGATTCGACGTCCGAGAACACGTCCGGGAAGAGCTGGGTGAGGAAGTATGAGGACTGTTGAAGAGATCCTTGGCGACTTTCCGTTCAGCGGCAGGTACAAAGACCGACAGGAAGACGTGCTGGCGATGTACCTGTACGAGAAGCTGGGCGGGACACGTAAGGATGGTTACGAGGCAGCTGATATCTCGGAGACTGCCGCCATCAACATCGACGAAGCCTGGAACAGTTTGAAGCCTCGGGAACGAACCCGGTTGATGCAATACCTTTCTACCCGGTACGAGGAACTCGCAGAACACGACGGAGGTGAGAATCCGGAGTGATTGCTGAGATCAGAGTAGCGATCCTGAATCTGATTTCCGACCCAGTCCAGGGAATGAATGTTCCTCGTTACCGAGTATGCGATGAGTGTGGAAAACCTGCAGAGATCGGTAAGAGATGGCGTTCAGGAGTTTCGATGCCAGATACCCCGACGAAAACTCTCTGCTCAGGGTGTGGCCCAGAGTGAGTGATGAGGATTTGCCGGAGTACATGATTCTGGGTCGGTTTACGAAGGTTCCACGCCAAGAGTACATCGAAGAGGGAATCGAGCCGGAGACTGACGTTGTCGGGGCCGATGAGAGAATGTTCATGCTCCAGGTTACGCCGGAGGACTTCGACACGGTCTGGAATCAGGTAGAACGACTCACTGGCGGCGAGCGTTCTGTCTTCGATTTGGAAGAAGGAGAGCTTTCACCTACTGACCGTGGTACTTGGAAGGTCCGGTGTCCGAAGTGTGGCAACGCTTCCTACTTCGACAACTGGACGAACGACGGCTGCGACTTCTGCGGCTTCAACCCGATAAAAATCAAGTTACAGTTCGAAGGTGAAGACTCCGACAAGTGCTCTGAGTGCGGTACTTACCGTCGCCTGGAGCATGACGAAGAGTGTTCAGAGAGCGGGTACTATGACTAATCTACAGAAAAAAGTAGAGGCTCTACCGGCACCGGTCCATGCGTTCATCGTATGGGCGATGTCCGTCTCTGGATTCGTGTTGGCTATTCTCGGTGGACGTGCCGGGGTAGCAGCGATCCCTCTACTGTACTGTGCCGGATTTTTGCAGCGGCATTTCTCAGATCCTTCAGCACATCCTTTCCTGGATCCAGAGAAACATGGGAAGTGTTGGTTCCATCCAGGCTTCGTTGAAGGAGGTGAGAATCGGCGGTGTTGACTGTTGCAGTCCGTGAGCACGACGAGGATGAACCGGAAGAGTTCACGGCAGAAATTAACATCAACGGGAACTGCTTGTTCGCCCGTAGCTGCCACAACACCGGAGAAACCAACGATGAAGGCGAACACAAGTACTGTGTCGACGACGGCAGCACAGTCTGGCATGACCAGAGAGACGGAGCAGTTGCACTCGCTATCAAACTACTGGAAACTATAGACTGTCCGAAGGTTAACGCAGTGAGAAGAGGTGAAAATCAGCAGTAACACGTTACAGCGAGGTCTACATTGAAGGCGAGGAAATCTACCTGTCCCAGGCCAGCTATGAGGGCGGTGAGGAGTATATTCAGATGGAGCGAGACGTGGAGGATCTTTTCGAAGTGGAGCGGGATGCGGTCCAGGTGATGGTCGGAGAGCTGGAGAAGCCGGTGGGAAGACAGCTCGAGGGAGATTAGTAGTGGTTCTACATGAAATGGTGGTGGCCGGACACCACCCCCACACCCCTGCGAGTAGTGCAAGGGTTCTTCTCAAAAGTGGATTGATCGTAGTGATATCGTCCGTTATAACCCCTGATACAACAGTTTTGTAATAACTAACTAATAATTACACTTATAAACTATATGTATATATAGGTAAAATACGGCCTGATCGTATAGGTGGGGTCGGCCGGATTTCTGCTCTGACTGCTCGCAGGGGGGTGTGGTCCACACGAAACCGAGGTGTGATAGGTGAGTAGACATCCGACCTTTTCCCACAGGTGCGAACATATAAAAAAGAGTTTGAGACAAACATCCACATGAGTCAAGAAGACGACCCTTTTGGAATAAAGGAAAACTCAAACCACAGAGAAAACTCTGTCGTGAAAAACAGAGACAAGCTTAAAATCTCCCACATACCAGACAAACTACAGTTCCGTCAAAAAGAGATCCAGAAGATAGTCAACGACCTTTTCGTCGACGCATTGGAAGGAAACGAGGGACAGGACGCTGTCATCACTGGGGAACCTGGAACCGGAAAGACGGCAGTGATGAAATACGTTCTCCGGAAACTGGAGGACAACTACGACACCAGCAGGATGGACGCCGTCTACGTCAACTGCAAGACCAACAGCTCCCAGCAGGAAGTCTTCAAAGCGATAATGAACTCGCTGGACTTGGAGTTCAAGAGAGGAGTCGGCCTGGCGGAGAACATCGACAAACTGTTCCAGGAATACAGGAATCCAGAAGATAACTCGCTGGTGATAGTCCTGGACGAGGTGGACTCCCTCTACAAGTCACGTAGAGAGTATCTTAACGACGTGCTCTACACTCTTTCCCGTCCCGATGAGCACAGCGACGGTTTCCGATTTGCAGGAAGCTTGAACGTGGTCTGTGTATCCAACGACGACAATATGTATGACTACCTTGAGATCGATGTCGACGACTCAAGCTTCAGCCCGGAGAAGTTCGAGTTCCTACCTTACTCCGTAAACGAGATAACTGAGATACTGTTGAGCAGGCAGGAAGAGGCGTACAGAGAACAGATTCTGGAGAGAGAGCACATGAATCGTATAGCAGAGGTCGTGGCCCACAAGTTCAACAGCGATATCAGGGTAGGCATCCGGATTCTGAAGAAGATACCCAAGAACATCGATTCTGATCTTGAGGAGATTGAGGAGTCCCAGCTCGTTGAAGATGCGATTGAGGACGTGAAGCGTAGCAGGCTTGAGAAAGTATTGAACGGGAAAGACGAGCACTTCCTGCTTGTGGTGGCTGGTATGCTTCAGAATTATTCTTCTGGGAAGTCCAAGCTGTCGTACATCGTTGATTCGTATAGAGGGCTTTGCGAGGCCGCTGGCGTGGAGAAGAACGAAGATGATTTTGAGCAGAGTGATTCTGAGAGCAGAGCGAGAAGCCGTTCCTACGTCAGAAGACGGTTAGACTATCTCGTGGATGAGAACATATTGGAGAAGCAGAAGCGGTACGATAAGCCGAGGAATCCGTACTTCTACAAGCCTACTGTAGATGTGGAGTTGTTCCTGAAGATGGTTGAGGAGCGTCTTGAGAAGAAAGGGCTTGAGAAGGTGAACTCCGGACAGGAGACAGAGGTTTCTCCGAGTCAGGATGTTGAGGAGGATCTTGAAAAGCTGGATAAAATGGTTTCTGAGAGCAGTTGAGCGGTGGTTTTCAGTGTCTTTGTCGGAGCAGAAAAGGATGCTGTTGTTTCAAGGTGCGAAGGGTAACGGGAAGGTCAGTATCAGCATGGCGAAAAATCTGTATAGTAGTAAGAGCCAGGCCAAATCCGCTATTACGTCTTTGGAGTTTCAGGGGTATTTGGAGAAGGATGTGCCAGGGTATTTCAGGATTAAGAAGCTTCCCCGCGAGGTCAAGGAGCGGCTTGATGAACTGGAAGAAGAGGAAGAGGATGAGGGATCTGATTATGTGGAGGATGAAGTGTGAGATTCTCCACTTGAAACGAGAGGGGTTACCATGATTTCGTTTGAACTTTTAAAATCGAGTATTCCTCATCACGTTTCTATGAACTTCGGCAGGGGTGGTATCGAATCAAAAATCTGACGACGGATTCTGATTACACCCACCGAGTAGATCCTGTCTCGGCCTGGATGTTGAAGGCGGTTGCCAACAGGTGGAGTCCAGAGCAAATGGCCGAGCATCTTACCGAATATACTGATAACGAGTTTTCTGCTACTACTGTTCGACGCCGGTTGAAGGGCTTGTCCGGCGAGAAAAAGAATGTTCCAAAGAAGTACCATACCGAGAACAGATACTTGAAGAAGATCCCACACCACCCGGATAACTCGATCAACTACGCCGTGACAGATGATGGAAGAGCAACGGTGAGGGAGACTGACATACCCCTGAATCTGAATATGCTCTCGTCTTCGGAGTCGTTGGGGCGTGGCTTCCAGGTTTCTGGTTCTGGGGGTGGTGTTCGTCCGCATAAGTGTTGGTCGAGGGAGCTGGTTCGGAGGCGGAGTGGGAGTGCGGCAGATGGCTTGGATTGGGGTGATCGTCGTGCTGTTTTGGCTGAGAAGGATATCGGCTGGGAGGTGGTGGAGAAGGAGTTGCCGCATCGGGAGCAGAGTGAAGTCGGCGAATTAGTTCACCACGGCTCTGTACGACTGATTCTCTTCGAGTCCTCGGTTTTGATTCGGTACAGTTTGCCTGAGAGCGATGATGGGATCTTCGAGGTCTTGGACGAGTGGTGGGAGACTCGGCGTGAAGCCGTGGACTGGTTGGAGTCCGTGTTTCCGGTGAAAGTCAGGTCGGCTCCGTTGGATGTGTCGATGCCGTTGAGTACGCAGGAGTGGGGTGATGTTAGGAACGAGTTTGCGGAGTGGATCGAGAGTAATCCAGAGTTCCAGGACGACTCACCTAACAGCTTGTTCGAGGTGAAGAATGATCGTGGTGAACGGGTTTTCCACGTCGACACCAGTCCGGAGGATAGCCTGGGTAATGATGTGGCGGAGGGGGAGTTTCCGCACAGCCAGTTCGGTGCCGGACATATTACGAACATGAAGCAGGCGGTGAAGTGGATGGCCACGCTGGGTGTGAAGCCTCAGGATTTCACGGCGGCGCAGTGGACACGTCGAAACCACGAGGAGCTGGAGAAGGTGGTGGAGCTTGACGTCGACGAGCTCGAAGAAAGGGTTGGAGATCTTGAGGATTCTGTCGATGGTCTCGAAGAGGATGTGGATTCTCTCGAGTCCCAGGTCACCCGCTTAGATGGAAAAATGGATGGTGTCTCCGAGGGTTTGCAGCAGAACCGGGAGTGGATCGATGATGTCGAGGAGCGTGTTGATGATACTGTGGAGCGGGTGGATGCGACCAGGAAGGAGTTCCAAGGCCTCAGGCAGGATGTAGACCGGGAGATTGAGTCGGTGCGGAGTGATGTCGGTGACAGGGTTGAATCCGTTCAGGAAGCGGTAGAGGAGGAATTGGAGGGTGTTCAGTCGTCGGTGGAGGAGATGCGTGACGAGGTTGTTTCTGAAGTCGAAGACTTGGAGGAGCGGAATGTGAAGCAGTTGCAGGCTATCAGTGGCTTGGCGTCGGTGATGGTTCAGGGCCAGGAGAAGAGTGAGAGGCAGCACGAGGAGCTTGTGGAGGAGGTCCGGGAGCTGCAGCGTGTCCAGGAGAGAGGCTTAGTGGACAAGGCGAGGGACGCGGCGAAGGATTTGAAGAGTGCTGGAAAATCTGTAATTGGATCTGCGAAGTCAGCTGTCGGTGGTTTGCTATAGGCTACGAGATCATCTGTGAGGACTGTAGTTTCAGGGAATACACTACTGATCGTGAGGAGGCTGAAGATCTTGTGGAGGAGCATGTTGAGGAAAATCCTGGACACGATGTCGGCAACTACGGTGGCGTACATCGCTTGAAAGGTGATTTCTGTAGTTGAGGTAGATGAGTTCGGACAGATAGAATGTCCGGAGTGCGGAACAGGGAATATCCCTGAAAAGGAAGAATGTGTTTACTGTGGATCTGTTTTGAGACAGTCTGAGATAGGTGATTTCTGTGGATAAAAAGCGGAGGTATAGATATTCTGACGCCGCTGAAATTCTCTCTTTCAAATGCTCTAAGATAGGATGTGGCGGATTCGAGTGCCGTCACGGACCTTACTGCAGGAAACATTGTGAAGAAGAATTAGAACCTGTCCGGGAGCATCCTCCTCGAACACATCAGACAGATCTGCGAGGTGATTTCTGTGGTTGAAGAAGGAGATATCTACCGTGTCAAGTACGGAGAGGGCGATACCTGGAAGTGTCCTGTATGTGGTCAAGAAGTATTCACTCCAAACTACGACACTGAAGAGATGTTATCCTGTCCAGAGTGTGGTAGTGGATTCGATGCCTATATCGTCCAAGAAGTGACAGGGGTAGGGAACGAGAAGGGGCGTTCTGAGTCGGAAAGTCTTACAGTACAGGATCGAGGTGATGAAGATGGATAGCCGTGGTTGCAGATCCTTGGATGAGTTCTCCTCTGAGGATTGTGTGGAGGACCAAGAACAGTCCGAGGATGAAGAATCTGAAGGTGTGATTATTGAGGAGGACGACTCGGATACAGGCGACGAGGTGTACCTGCTGTGAGCCTGTAGTCGGAGTGGCGGTGAAGTCTCGAGAATTTCGGCATGGTTGACGAAGGATAGAGCGAGTTCTCTGTTGTAGCCTGATATTTTATAAACGACATTTCATATACAGTGATTATGTCTGAGGACTTCCTGTGGTGGAATACTTTTGATGATTTCCTGAAAGCAGGTGTAGCCAGCTTCTTAGCTGGACTATTCTACTTGATGCTTCTGGGTACAACAGGGAGATTTGTTCCGAGTCACATCCTGTTCGCAGGGATCTTCGCTGCAATTGGCGTAACCATTTCAGCCGTAGCTGAAGAACCTGACTGGGTGTGGGCTCTGATTTCTGGATTAATAGTGGGTCTTATGATATATTTCCAGTCAGTAGCCATGGGAGGTGGCGTGAGCGGATTCATGTCTATTTTGACTATTCTTTGGAACATCCCGGTCATGACGGCCGCCTTCGTAGCGTCGTACTTCGCTGTTGAATTGGTATTTGGATGGTTCAGTGATGAGTGAAGTTAGGGAGAAGTATGGTTGGTTGGCACGTTTGTTCGCGGCCTTGGTCCTCGCCTTTTTCCAGGTACTGGAGTCAGGGTTTCAGGCTGTTTTCTCAGTGCTCCAGTGGACGGCGTCACAGGTTTAGCGTCCTCGCATTTCGTCGTGTTTCATCATGAGATGGTCTTCGTATTCCATTTCTTTCTTTTCTAACTCGGAGAGTTTCTTCCGCAGACCCTGAGACGTTCTTACCACTTCGACCAGTTCTTTCTCGATGTTCTCTCGGTTAGGATCCACCTCCTGCTCCAGTTTTGTCTTCGCTTCTTCTGCGACTTCGTGTGTCATGGTGTATTCTTCGTCGAACCTGTCGAATCTGGGTCCTGAAGCAAGTACCTGCTGCAGATTTTCTTCTGCGAGGTCAACCAGTGCTTCTTTTGGACTCAGGTCCTCCCATGCGTGGAAGTAGGAATCTGCCAGGTCTTCGACTTCTTTTCTCCATTGCGGAGCTCGACGCTTGATCTCTGCTAGGTCGTCGATGTTTTGACGGGGGTCGTAACGGTCGTTGTGGGTTACAGAGTTGCGGGCTTCGAGTAGAGGGTCAACAAGATTTTCGACGTCTTCAGACAGTTGTCCTGGTACATTCTCGAACTTGTTGCGGACCTTCCTCCACTGATCGTCTAACGTGTCTTGGTTGACTGAGGGTATCGGACCCAGTTTTTCATCCACTATATCGGTGAGTACGGTGGAGAAGTAATTTCTGAGCAGGTGGAATCCGATTCTGCGGTCTTCTATGTTGTCGAGATCCAGTTCATCGAAGAGCTGCAGGTATCTTTCTGGGTCTGGGGGTTGGCTCATCTGCTGGACTTGATTTTTGATGGTGAAGCGGTGTCATCCAACTCGAGTTCTTCAGCTTCTTCCTGGTATTCCTCGATTTTCTTCTCGGCCCACATCCGCAGGTTTTCCCCGCTTGATTCGATGAGGACGGTGAGGTGGTCTTCGCCTCTCCCGATCAATAGTGTGTGTTGGTCGAGGATGGTCAGCATGTAGGGGAACTCGCCGGGGTACTGCAGCAGTTCGACGTCAGGGTCTTCTTTGTATTCTTGCAGGGCTTCCCGGTGCCGCTCTGAGTCGTTGACATCCTGCACCATGCTCTCTGAGAAGATGTAGGTGCAATCTGTGCCGGTGGGAAGAACGGCTTCTCGTGATTCGAGTCCGGCTCCGAGGATGAACGGCGACAATTCCTGCAGGGTGCCGGTTTCTTCCACAAGTTCGTTGTATCGGTCGACGACGCTTCTTGCGTGTTCGACGGAGTTCTCCAGCTTCACCGAGGCGTCCTGCAACAGGTGGAACGGCGGCAGTGACTCTTCCCAGTCGTCGGTGCGGTCGATCAGCCAGTTCAGCTGGTCGAGGAAGCTTTTCTCCAGGAGCTGCTGGACTACGGGGTAGAGAAGCTCGCCTTTCTCTGTCAGCTCCACACTACCGTTGACCTTCTTCACCACGTTCTCGTCTACGAGTTCCTGGACGACTTCTTGATCGAGGCTGTCTGTCTCTGCGTTCTTCACTCGGTATATGGCTGTGATTTTATCTCTGGTGAGAAGGTTTTCTGCGAGGATTTCAGCATGGTCGGCTTTGTTGTCGATAGCATCCATTGTTGTTGTCGGAAAGGTTCTCAGTGTCGTCAGAAATATCTTGGTGGCATTCCACTTCCGCCGTGGTTACCTGAGTTATATAGAGTTTCAGGTTGTTCTTCCTGGTAGAGGGGTCGGCGGCTTTGGATCCGTAGTGTCACGCGCTCCGCCCCCCTCTGTTCCCCCTTTCCAAGTACTATGAGCTCGCAACGCCGCCGTCTCGGAGACTGTCCACACTGCGGCAACGAAATCCGGCACGTCCATGTTTTGATTGAGTACGAGTCAGAGAACGGGACAAGCTTCTGGGCTGAGTGTCCTGGATGCGGTGACGTCGTCGACCCCGTGTAATACTCTATGTTTCGACGGTTGAAACGGGTCTTCTCCGGTTCTGGTTCTTCTGATGTCTTGGTGGAGTGCCGTCAGTGTGGAGCGAAACTGGAGGAAGAAGCCGATAGTTGTCCTGAGTGTGGGAGCGAAGAAGTCGCCCGGTACCGGCTATAGGTCGATGTACTGTTTTTCCCAGTCGCGGCGTGCTTCGATTTCCCGGTTTCCTCGTTTGGTGACGTTGTAGACGTTGGTGCGGCGGTCTTTTTCGCCTTTCTCGACGAGTCCTTTGTCTACGAGTGTGTCGAGGTTGGGGTAGAGTCTTCCGTGGTGGATTTCTTTCTCGTAGTAGTTTTCGAGTTCGTCTTTGATGGCGAGGCCGTGGGGTTCGTCGAGTCCGGCGGCTACGTACAGGAGGTCGCGTTGGAAGCCTGTGAGGTCGTACATGTTGAGTTTCTGCTACTGGGGAGGTGGTAGTTTTTCCGGTGTAGAATAGGAGCTGTGTATCGGTGGCTGAAATATTTAAACGAGTTTAGGTAATCGTGGTGTATGAGAGGTTTTGTCGATGTGCAGCGTTGAACTGCCGGACGGTCGACGTGTATCTGCTTCAAACCCTTCTAAACTTCCGTTGAAGCGTGCTGTGGAAGGCAGCTTCCGTTTCTAATGGTGGTCTCTTATGGAGGAAACCATTCACAAAGGCGAGGTCTCAGGAAACCGTCTCTGGAATTTCTTTTTCGCCTCGGGTTATAGGGAGGTCTGGATCATAAACCAGGATCACAGTTCACCTGGTCGTTTAGCGAGATTGCTTCACAAGATTCTACCAGCGTCTTGGATGGAGAAGACAGTTATCGGAGATGTGCAGACCAGGATGAGATTTGATCCTGATGAGGAAGTAGATCTTGAGGATGGAGACCAGGTTGAGGTAGTAGTGAGAAGCGTGGAGGATGAGTAATGTCTCAGGCGGTCGATGCTGCGGAGGATATTCTCAGGTCGACTTTTCCTCCGGTAGAGGAGTGGAAGCTTGAACGTGAGATCCGGGATACAACACGGAGTGATGTTGAGGTTCCGAGCCGTCAGGAAGTCCTCATCGAGAATCTGCGAGAGATCCGTGACTCCTACCATGTCCGTTCTGACTGCGATATACGGAATGAAGTTGACGAGCTAATTGATCTTCTTGAGGAGTGGCCGGAGGAGCAGCTGGAAGAGATCCGTGATCAGGTTCGGGAGTTGGCCAGAAAGATAGTCGACGGGGGTGGTTCTGAGTAGTGGATCTGCTGGTTCAGAAGTCGGAGGAGTGGATCCGGGATCATCTGTACCAGAATTACGATGGGCGTTTCTGCCGTATAGAGGTTGATGAGGAGCCGGAGCAAGCCGG
>JGI12451J12833_1000301_pt1 | contig 16299 bp, 10 predicted proteins | sample A23E3SouthBayCA_2_FD_12833 | JGI IMG/M metagenome (IMG submission 12833) | reverse complement strand
CCGGCCGTCCCGAGGACGTTCTCCGACCATGGTCACGGGGCCGGCGCGCGTCGGAACCGTTCACGGCGGTGCGTGAGTCGGGTATCGCACAGACGGAACAACACAGCAGCCGCATCGAGAGTCGTCACGGGAGCACGACCGGCGTCGACGGCGAGATGCCGAGGACGCCCTTCGGAACAGTCACCGGGCAGCATGTCGTCGTTCTACGACGAACGGGGTAAAAATCCTATCGGGAAGGTGATGGATCGTCCCGATGTATCGATCGTGTCCGTCTTCCCAGCAGACGACGGTGCGGTTGCTCACTCGGGTGGCACGCACGAGAGAGTGGCGACGCTCGCTACTCCGAGCCGACCATCTGGCGAGACATTAGAAGAACGGCTACCCCACTGGGATAGCCATTCAGATCAGTGCAGAGGTGTCGAATGTCTCATCACGCTCCTACGCAATGAATTTCAGCAGTGCGGTCCACCATACTTCCAGTAACCGTTTCTGTAAAACGGCTGTCGAAGATTCGACGCGCATCTCCAACTACAAACTGCGAATTTTCGGACAGTTATCTATCCTAGTTGGGTAACATCGATCGTCAGCTTCAGCGGCTTCAACCGTCTCAACATCCAGCGTAACATTGCTCTTCCGCTCCGACGCAGGCGGGTTCCCACCCGCAGAGGGTTCCTGCATTGTCTCGTGGTAAGCGACAAGACCCACCGATTCAACATGTGTCGTCTGTTGCTCCGCTCGAACCCGTACAAGTGTCGTAAATCCTGCTCAATTGCCCAATCCGTTTCACCGCCGTATGCCGCATCACTATCCAAGATCGCCTTCATAACCGTTGGGGCTCGATTAATTGCTTCTACGCCTCCAGTGGTCACCAACTGGTATCGGGAGCGAGCGGATTTTCGTCTGTGTGAGTTTAGCGAATGCCTGTGCGCCGTTGAATTCTGCAAACCGTCTGAATTCTAAGTATGAATGCGCGATCTGAGCGCCGCTCACGGCGCTCAAGAGGCAGTTGGTGGACCAAGAGCGACAACTCCAGCCAGCCCGCAACGGCCCCGCAGATGGGATTCCGACCGCCACCAACTGTGGTGGGAGGGAGCAGACGGCCCGCCGTTGGCTGGTTTTCTTATGAGTAGAACTGGACGAAAGAGTAAACAACTCCGGGAGGTTCCGTTTAGGTGTCAGACGTTCGTATACGTAAAAATACAAATGAATGTCGAATTAACGTGACGAAAGCAGTTTTCACCGGGTATGTTTGACACGATTCGAGAAACCGACCTATCCAGCAACGCAGAGTACGAACGGTCCAGCACGATAACCCGACACATCACTACGGACAGCGTCCGGGCAGTTCCACACTATGAGCCGTGGCACGATGTCACCAGTCTCCGGGACCTACTTCCGATCACGAACGTTATGCTCAACCGTATCGACGACTCGGTGAGTGAAGCGACCGATGACGGCGCTTACGTGGACGCTCGGAGCGTACTCGGGTCGGCGGCGTCTGTCGGACAGGGAGCAGCCATCGGAGCCAAGTTGACGACCGGTGAGAGTGCACACGTCAGGCCGAACGCGACGATCAAAAACCCGGTCGAGTTCCCGGACGTCTCGATCGAATCTGGTGCCGTAATCGAGGATTCGACCATCGAGGCCGGAATGACGACGGGAGCAAACACCACGATTCGCGGTGGTGGTTCGACGCGTACGATCCGTGGAACGATCCACGACGACGTGCGACTGGAAGCCGTTGTCGGTGACAATACCGAACTCGGCAGGGAGGTAGTACTCTCGACTGGAACAACCATCGGCAAGACGCCGACAGTTGGGCGAGGCCGTACCGCTTCCGGTCGGATTGGCGACCAGATGGTGTGGAGAGAGTAGTATGTGTGGAATCATCGGATATAGTGGCGGTCGCCCCGCGCTACCGATCCTCTTGACGGGGCTTGCCAACTTAGAGCACCGTGGGTACGACTCGTCGGGAATCGGACTCTCCGGTGACAGCCTCTCGGTATTCAAAAAATCGGGAGGAGTGAGTGCCCTCGAGAGCGTCCTGCCGAACGATAGCAATATTCGGCGAGGCATCGGACACACACGGTGGCCGACACACGGCCCACCGACAGACGAAAACGCACACCCGCACACTGACTGTGGCGGTCGCGTTGCGGTTGTGCACAACGGAATCATCGAAAATCACGAGGCGTTGCGTGAGGAACTCTCAGAGCACACGTTCGTTAGCGATACCGATACGGAACTGATCCCCCACCTCATTGAGGTAGAACTCGATGCGGGGGCTGAGCCGAGAGTCGCTGTCGAAACAGCGCTCGAACGGCTTGAAGGGGCGTACGGACTGATCGTGACTATTGCCGGTGTTGATGAGTTGTACGCCACCCGGCAGGACAGTCCACTGGTGATCGGCCACGGGGAGAGTGGGACGTTTATCGGGAGCGATGTCACGGCGTTTCTCAAGCATACTCGCAACGTGACGTATCTCGAAGACGGGGATTTTGCCGTGATCGACGACGCGGGCGTCGAGATCCACCGAGATGGTACGGTGATCGAGCCGTCTATTGAACGACTTAGATACGAGGCTGACGCAGCGGACAAAGGTGGATGCAAGCATTATATGCTCAAAGAGATTCGCGAGCAGCCGCGGGCGCTCAGGCAGGCGATCTCCGGTCGGCTGGAACCAGACACCAGTTGGGTGGATCTCGACATCGACCTCTCAGAGGAGTATCTCCGTTCTATCACGGAGATTCAGATCGTCGCCTGCGGTACGTCAAACTACGCAGGCCGGTATGCCGCAGCACTGCTTGAATCGGTTGCTGACGTTCGGACGACGGTGACGGTGGCAAGCGAATACGAGTTTGTGGGAGGTCGTGACCCGGGGCGAACTCTCGTCGTGGCTGTCGCACAGAGCGGCGAAACCGCCGACACGCTGTCGGCAGTCCGGAAAGCAAACCGGGCGGGTGCGAAGACACTCGCAGTGACGAATACGCTGGGCAGCACAATCGTTCGTGAAACCGACGAGAGTGTATTCATCCGCGCCGGTCCGGAGATTGGCGTCGCAGCGACGAAGACGTTCGCCGCACAGGTTGCCACACTGACCATCCTATCAGTGTACATCGGGCGGGGGCGTGGAACACTTCCGTACGACAAGGCGGTTGAGTTGACCACGTCACTACAGCAGCTTCCGAACGCTGTCGAAACCGTATTGGACCACGAAGACCGGGTCCAGTCGGTTGCAGCCGAGTTTGCGGACAAAGGTGCCTTCTTTTTTGTCGGTCGGCACCTCGCCCGTCCTATCGCGCTGGAAGGCGCACTGAAACTGAAGGAAATTTCCTATACCCACGCCGAAGGGTTTGCTGCTGGTGAATTAAAACACGGTCCACTCGCCCTCGTTACCGGAGATACGCTGGTGCTTGCGGTGCTGACTGATGGTGCTCGGACGGCCGAAACCGCAAACACCATCAAAGAGGTACAAGCGAGAGGTGCTTCTGTCGTCGGGGCAACATCAGCACAGCTGAGCGAGACCACTGCGTCGCTGAATCTTCACACGGAGCTTCCGGTCCCAGATATCGGAGCATTAGAACCCCTCGTAGCGAACGTCTACTGGCAGTTGTTTGCGTACCACGTTGCAAACAGCAAAGGGCGTTCGATTGACCGACCACGTCATCTGGCAAAGAGTGTGACTGTCGAGTGAGCCCTCGACTGCACCAGTCGTCGTGAGGAACGGGTTGTCACTCGGTGTCGACGCCGAGGTGGTGGGGTTGGCCGGGCTGCAAGCGAGTCCGGACGTGTAGCGACCGTCCAGTCGGAATCCGAGCAAGCGTTCGATACAGTACAGCAAGAAATGATCGCCACAAGGATCGAGACAGAAAACGTTGAGTTGGCCGCGTAGGACGAATACGGAACCCGTCTCCAGCGGTCAGATGCTGCGGCATCGCATCGAGACGCACGTGTCGCCGCTGGCATCGAGTGGTTCGGGCTGACGACCGCAACGGCGGACGAGTTTTCAGTCGTCGTTGATGCCTAGAACGACGCTGGGGGAGTGCTGGCACGCACTCGACGAACTTGGCGCGTCGGTTGAAATCTTAAACGCACGAACAGACGGCCGATTTCCGACACGCCCGAGTGAATCGGCCGCTGAAACCTGTGTATCACTCTACCGCTATGTATCGGCGCTAGATGCCGATTCCGGGATTGTACACGACGGAGATGCCGATCGGATGATGGCTGTTGAGGATATTGGAACGTTCGTGTTGGGAAGTCTGTTGCTTGCAATGTTGGCTCGTGAGAGTGCAGCAGACGGTAAACGGATTATCGCGCCCGTTGATACGTTCAACTGCGACGAGGAGACGGCGGTAGCAATTCATTTTAGCCTTCCTCAAAAGATTGAGCTATGCAGACGGTTATTCTCGCTGCCGGGCGGGGGACGCGGATGGGGCCACTCACCAACACGGTACCGAAGCCGATGCTTCCCGTGGCAGGCCGTCCGCTTGTTGAATATACGGTTGCTGCTGCAATCGATGCAGGAGCGACGCAGGTCGTGCTCGTCGTTGGGTATGAATCAGCGATTGTCAAAGATTATTTCCAGAGTGAAACGTTCGAGGTGCCAGTATCGTTCGTCCAGCAAGCCGAACAACGTGGCACCGGAGATGCTGTCCGTAGTGCTGTATCGCATCTCGAATCGGGACCGTTTGTCGTACTAAATGGGGACGCTCTCTACGACCACGAGTCGCTCAGCCAGCTCTACGAAACCGGCCCGGCGGTGGGTTCCTATCGGATCTCGAACCCGGAAGCGTACGGCGTGGTCCAAACGCACGGTGACAAAGTGATTGGTGTCGCCGAGAAACCTGATAACCCGACGTCAGATTTGATCAATACCGGTGCGTACGTGTTCCCAGCAGCTGCTCGGGAGTGGTTCGACCTAGGTGAAAGCGAACGTGGAGAGATCGAACTGACCGACGCGTTACAGCGCGTCTGCGAACACGCCGACGTGATACCGGTGCCGTTCCAGCGGTGGTTGGACGTTGGACGACCGTGGGAGCTGCTCGCGGCCAACGAGTGGAAACTGTCCGACCTTGATGGGGAGATTCGTGGCGAAGTGAGCGATGACGCACAGCTTACTGGGACGGTCGTCGTCGAGTCAGGAGCGACGGTTCGTCCAGGAGCCGTGATCGAAGGTCCGGTGTACATTGGTGAGAGCGCCAGCGTAGGGCCGAACGCGTACCTTCGGGGGGCGACGATGCTTGGTCCGGACGCCAAAGTCGGCCACAGCGTCGAGATAAAAAACAGTGTTGTCATGCGAGACACATCCATCGATCACCTCTCATACGTCGGTGACAGCGTCCTTGGCGAGGAGGTAAAATTCGGTGCGGGGACAGTCGTCGCTAATCTTCGCCACGACGAGAACACGGTTCAAGCGACAGTCAAAGGGGAGCGACTCGACACGGGTCGTCGCAAGTTCGGAGTGGTTTGCGGGCCGGCAACGAAGACTGGGATCAATACGTCGCTCAACGCGGGTGTGACGCTCTCGGAAGGGACGACCACGTCACCAGGTGAGGTGGTCACCCGTGATCGGTGATCAGTTGTCGGTTCTGTTGACGGAGAACGTGGTACGACTGTTTTAGCTGCGATTCGTATGCCGGTCGGTTCTACCTACCCTACGTGTCATCATTGATGACTGGTTTGTGGAGGTGCTATTCTCCGACGGTGTCGGCGTTGGTGTCGATGTTGATGTCTCCGTGTTGGTGCCGTTCTCTGTCGATTCGTTTGCCGGTGACGTAGTTGATGATTGGTTTGTGGAGGTGCTATTCTCCGACGGTATCGGCGTTGGTGTCGATGTTGATGTCTCCGTGTTGGTGCCGTTCTCTGTCGATTCGTTTGCCGGAGACGTAGGTGATGACTGGTTTGTGGAGGGGCTATTCTTCGATGGTGTCGACGATGGGTCTGGAGTCGATGAATCGTGTCCACCCCTTTCTACGGACGTGGACGCAATCGACCACTTTACGATACCCAGAGATCGAATCCGGACGAGGTCCGTGTCTGGTGGGATCGATCGTTTAAATGTGAAATTCCGGTGTTCCTCGACCGGAACTTGCTTCTTATCGTTAATTCCTCTTGTCTCGTTGACGTACACTACGATCAGCGAATCAGCGGGGGTTTCCCCGGTCACAACGATCTGGTTAGCACCGGTCGCATTAACATCGACATCGTGAGCCCAGTAAAACTCGTTCGCCCCGAAAAGTGGATCGAGACCGACTGGATTGAATAGGAGTCCCGCAACGACGACCCATACCAGAACGAGTAACGCGGCTGCGGCCACGGCGTACCCGATATCGATTGCAACCTCCGCAATCACAGAGTCATCGTGATCTTCGTCTGATAAATCAGGATCCGGATTCATCAGCGCCTCGGTTTGTCCGAGCGGTTCCAGTCCCATGTACGACCCTTTCTCGATAATAAGGTCGTAAGTGCTCATGGGGCCCGCATGCGTACTCTCGCCTTCGGTGATCGCTATTTCCATGCCCGGTCGAGCGCTCCCAAGCTCGCCGACCAACTTAAACGCCTTCTCGTAGGATCCGACCCCGAAGCGGAGACGCTCACCGCTGGACAGGAGTTCGCGCGCCCGGCTGCGCTGTCGATCCGTCCCAACTTGCCCCGGATCGGTCGCATCGAGATTACTCAGAATGTTTTCGCCGGATTCGGAGCGCTCGATCTTCAGGCCGTGCTCAGTCTCGGCTACGTCGATAACCGCCTCTCGAAACTCACGCAGAAGCGCGTGATCGCTGGCTGTCGTGTACGTCGCGTAGTACTGTTCCATCCGGCCGCTGGCACTCTCATATGCCCGGAAATACGTCGTCAGCTCGAATGGCTGTGCATCCGAGATGATGAACACGACGCCGTACCGGCTCATATTTCGAATCTTCTCGTTTCGCTCGCCATCCGGATCGTCCAGTGGGTAGCCACGAGAGTCGTACAGTGTGACCCCACTCATCCGTGTTCACCCAGTCGTTCGAGCAGTCTGTCGAAGCCGACCGTTGCGACGGAGCCACTGTTTCGCATCGGCACCCGATCCCCCTCGTCGTTGACGCGCGTCTGATAGAATATCGGATGGATATCTGTGCCTGCCGACTGAGCAACGAGGGAATGGATGGTCTGGTTCGCGTTGAGTCGGTCGTTGGTGAACTGTTTGAAGTCTTCATAATACTGCTCGGCGTTCAGTCCCTTTTCCTCACGGAAGCGTTCGGCTAGAACATCGGCCTTGCTCGCGACCAAGATTATGTCCTTGTTGTCCGCAGCTTGGAGGATCTCGAAGTATGGCTCAATATCGAGCGGTTCGTCGTTGACGTAGCGCTCACAGTCGATCAAGAGGATCAGTGTGTCGGCCTGTTCAACCGCCTCGTGAACCCGAGAGAGCGTCGCCGGAGTCTCCGACCGATCCATCGTACCGAGCATGACATCAGGAATCTCTTCCAGCCACTCACCGGCATAGTCCAGTCCCGACAACTGAATGTTCATCGGGAAAACCGAGCCGTAGACGTACTGGAAATTGAGCGCCTCAAGTTCCTGTGTGCGTGTTGCGCTGATAAACCAGCCTTCCTGTTGGCGGTCGAGTTCCCCGACCAGATTCATCAGGTCCTGACTTGGGTTTAACGGCGTCGACGCGTCCTCGTCGCCACTGTACCGCTCGAGCGCCTCAAGATAGGCGCCGACCAGCATGAGACTCTTGCCGGACGCCTTCGGGCCAAGGACGAGAAAGTCTTTCTTTGCGTCGTATTGGACGAATCGCTTGGTGACCACGACGAAGCCGGACACCAGAACGGTATTGAAGACAATCTGTTGTGCACTGCCGTGAATGCCGAGCGAGCGCGTGGGCTCGATGATTCTGAACTGCCCCTGTGCCGTGAAGTCAAACGGGACCGGGTAGACCAGATGGTATTCAACGAACCCGATACAGATCATGACCGTCAGGATGTAAAAGACGAGCTTCGACGCACGGCGCAGCTCCAGACTTTGAGCACCGCGAGCGGCCACTAACTCTCGTCCACCGCCCGTGGTGATGCCACCTATGAGGCCGAACACTAACCAGAGGAGTGTATCGCCGAAATCGATGTTCGGAAGGAGGAGCCCCTGTGAGGACAGCAGCAGCATCCCGATGACGCTCCCACCGAACAAGAGTACTCCCTGAAGACGCTTTTTTGTATCGTAGACCATCAGGAGAAGAGACCCAAAAAAGAGTCCAATAATGAACGTGGCCACGGCTTCCGTCCGCATGCCAACGGTGTTAAGCGCGTAAAACAGTCGCCGTGGGACGCCGGCTCGTTGCCACGCTTCGCCGAGCATCGGCGAGAGCAGGGCAGCGAAGACGATAATCAAGACGAGATAAACGATCAGCTGGACCTTCTCGCGGTTCTCTTGAAGCGCCTCGGTGAATCCTGCCATGTATTATTCAGGATCCGACGGATTGCGCCCCGACTGGTCAATCATCTCACTGGCGTCGCGGTGGGATGACTCTTCTATCGACCCATCCTCCAAGGCCGAATTCTGGCCGCTGTCGTGATTGTTTGAGCGCTCTGAGTCGCCCACACTCCGCGTCGACTCCTCGGTGTCGTCTTCGTCGGCTCCGTACCAGACTTGCTCGCTGTACTGGTCGAGGAGCCCTTGGACGACGGCGTCCTCGTCTTGAAGCAGGAACTCGATATCGTCGGTCGATTCGACGTTGAGCGTGTCGGTCCGGCGAACGTAGTATCCGTCGTCAAGTCCGAGGCTGTGGTGAATGCGAATGTCCACGTCGGGATTGCTAGCCCAGTTGTCATAGCCACTGGCGTAGCCGTCAGCTTGGATCACTTTCCGGATGTTATCGAGGAAGACGCCATCGATGAACACACCGAGGCCGATGTCCCAGTCACCCCCGATGGGAGGGCTCCACGCACTATACCGCTGCTTTGTCGGGTTACCCTCTAAGTCGAATGCTTCCCGATACGTCGACTTCAGGTCGATCGTCTCGCCATCGATATTGTCGACGGCCGGACTCATGAGTGCGACTCGAACCCGAAGGTCGCTGTATCGCCGGCCGCGGTGGTTTAGCTTTCGGCGCTGAAGCCCAGTGTACTTCCGGTCGAGTGTGTTCTTTGCGAGTTCTTCGAGGCTTTCGCGCAGCCGATTGCGCTCGTGCGGATCTGCGAAGAGATCGGTCTCGGCCAGCGTCTCGTTGCCAGTTGCTTGGAGTACGTCCTCTGGCTGAATGTTCTTGATGAAGACGTAATCCTCCGACTCGACGGCGACAGAGCCGCCAGCATCGTCGTCGAACGTGGCAAGCGACTCGCGGAATTCGGTACTGTGCTGCTCGAACGTGCGCCGGTGTGCATTGACCGCCTCGAAGAGGTCTATCGTCTCCTCGTACAGTTCGATTTCGTCGGTCAGTTCGTGGATCCGCGTCTGCAAATTCTCCCGTCTGGCCGCTAAGTCATCCGTCTCGACGAGTTCGCGTTCGAACGCTCGGCGGACGATCTCCCGGCACGCCCCGCGGTCGACCGGTGTCGTATCGAGTTCGGACTCTAGGTCGGCGATATCACCCTCGTTTGGTTCCTCGTTGAGGGCCTCACGCAGTGCCCGAACGATAGCAGTGCGGAGATCATCGGCACGCTGTTTGACTTTTCGGACAACAGCATCGGCGTCGTACTTGATGTCGACACGGAACTCGTCAGGCGGCCCGAGTGAGAACACGCCAGCATCGTCAAGACGATTCGAAGCCATACGGAACGTCTTCTGAGCGTCCTGTTTCTCCTCGGCAGTCGAGGACTCCCAAGGAGTGAGTGATTCGAACGTGCTCTCCTCCTGTTGCATCGTGAGATGTGCCTTCTTTGCGTCACGGAGTTCGGTGAGTGACTGGTTGATCGCTCGCTTATCAGAGTCGACGGAGACACCCATCGGCTGGAGCGTTCCTTCGAGCTGGCTGAACGTCTGGTTTACCTCACTGCGATCCACGTTGTCAACTTCGTCTGCAGTCTCTGCGTTGACAATCTCGCTCATATAGCTCGCGAGTGCCGAGTATAACGTCTCAAGATCGTTTTCGACCGCTTCCACCTCAAGGGTCTGTAATTGTTCCAAGCTTTCTTCGACCGTGCGTTCCCACGTTGAGATGCTAGCCTTGATCTCCTCCTCTTGATCTTCCCGAACTTGCTCCAGTTCAGCTTCGGTCTCGGCGAGATCATCTTCTAAGCGCTCCAGTTTCTCGACTGAATCGTCGAGTTGGGACTGCAGTCGCTGAATGATACCGCCAGCACTCGTGCCGACATCCTCTGTTCCGAGGAGATACTCCACTGTCCGCTGAATTCGGCTCGTATCGATGGCGGTCTTTTGCTCTAGGAGTCGCTTGCGACGCACGAGTAGTTCGAGTTCCTGACTGAGTACATCGACCAACCGCGCGTCGACGCTGTCTTTGAACGTCACCTGTTGGTTGGGCTCTGCGACCCCTGCCCGGAGCGAGCCACCAATGACAGCAATCTGATCGCCGATATCATCGGCTTCGTTTCTCGCATCGGAGATGATTTCCTGAAAGATGCCGACAGATTTGTACTCGAGTTCGTCGAATAATTCCGAATCGAGAAGCGATTCGAAGGTGTTCAGCCGCTCAGCAAGGTCGTTCTCATCCTCGCCCCGAATCCCTGCCTCAGCATCGTCGAACTGTGTGTCAACGAAGAGTTCAACCTCTTCGTAGATGTCGCGTTCGGCGTCCATCGCTCCCTCTTTCATATCGAGGAGCTCTTGGAACGTACCGCGTGCTTCCTGTACAGCATCAATATTGTATCGAAGAATCTGTGGAATTCCGATAGTGAAGGGTGCGAACTGCGGAGAGCCACTGAACACGTCTTCCATTCCTTGCGTGTTGTAGTAGCCAGCGATCAGATAGGTGGCAGCCTCGTCGAACTGTTCGAGCATTTCATCTGATTCGACCCGGTTGCCCCGCTTGCCGTCGAAGCCTGTCGGATCGATCGGCATGAGGATCCGGTCTTTGAACAGTTGGTCGTCTTCGAGACTGAGCCGTTCGAGTTCGGAGAGCGCGGCGAAGGCATTCGCACTCTCGCGTAACCCCTCCGTGTGGTTTGGCAGGACGCCGAACAGCGCTATGTCGGCGGTCGGCATCTTCTGAGCCAACTCCGTTGCGATATCGACGAACAGACCCGATCCCGTACCACCGCCGAGACCGCCGATGATTGCCACTTCACCCTTGCTCGGGATGTCGATGAGTGTGGCCAGTTCGTCGTCCTCGGCGTATGACTTGTAGTACATCGCCTTCCCTAGGCCACGTTTTCGGACGGCGCCCTTGGCGAAGTTAAGATTCTCCTCGATGTGGTCCTCCTCGATCCACCAGTGTTCCTCGTCAATTCCGTTGCCGGCGGCAATACGGGGGACGACATCTTCCCCCGTGAGGTCGATCCGGCTGTTCAGCATGATATTTTCGGTGATTAGCTTATACCGGATATCGATATCACCGACACGTCCTTGGCTCGTATCCCGAAGGTCGGCCTTGAGTTCATCGCGGCGCTGTCGAATCGCCTCGATACGGTCGAGGTCGTCGTCACGCTCTTCTTCGGCAGTATCTAAGAAGGTGATCGTAAGCTGTTTTGGATCTCGTCGTGGTCGAAGAATTTCGCGAAGGAGCCAGTCGGATTCAAGTAGCTCTATTCCGATGTCTTTCCCCGCTCCCCCAACAGTGAAGACCCGATCGGGTAACGTCATCGTATGTGAATATCACATACAGTGTCATCTTAAAATTGTTACCCACAGAAGAATGTAATCTTGATTGACTATATCGCGGGGCAAACAAGCACTAGCCACTAGAGAGTGCCACGGCGAGTAACTGCAACCCAGTGCTCCACGGTGTATTCAAATTCGGGACGGTCTGGCAAACTGATAGTTCTAGCGCGACACTACTGTGAGCGACTTAGCAGGACCGATAGCCAAGTGTGGCTGCTTCCAGACGAGCGGCCACGTCGTCAATCGATGCGAACGATCGCTGGTTCGACGGTGTATGCCAACTCGCAATCTTTAGGCGCGCGGCCGTTTCGTCGCCGACATCCGCTGTCCTTGCCAGTTCTTCGATCGACAGTCCCTGCAGATCGGTCGGCACAGCATACCCTGCATCGCGTAGCGTCTCGATGGTATCGGCATCGACACCGCGAATGCTATCAAAAGTGTCGACTACATCGGGCGCCTCGTCGGTCGGCACGTTGACTGATAGCTCTAATTGCTCGATTCCTTCATCGTCGAGTAGGTCCAGTGCCTGTTCGTAGCGGTCGCGTGCTTGGCGGAACCGGACACGTGCGACCGTCTGCTGGTTAGTTACGAACGCGACGATAGCATTCTCCATGTCCGCCTCGGCAGCGGCGAGGAGTTCTCGAATATCATCGAGCGCCTGCCGAGCTGAATCGATGCTCGAAAGTGCGGCCTTCGCTGCTTCAAGATCGTCACGAATGTCCGACGCCCGATCATCGTCAACCGCAGATAGCGCTTGGTCGAACATTTCGATAGACTCCTCCAGCCGTGTGGCAGCGCGACCATACTCACCGCGATCTTTGGCATGCTGGCCCTCTTCAAACGCCTGTGTTGCGTCCTCGATGAGTTCGTCCGACTCCATCTCGGAACTCACATCGTCGACATTCCGGTTGGCTCCAACATCGCCCGTACTGTGTGACTCCGTAGTGACCTCAGCGGTATCGGGCGTAGAGTCCCTCTGCAGGCCAAGATAGCTCGCAAATAAGACCGACCCAAGCACGACGCTGCCGATTCCAGCGAGAATGATACGGTTCTCCCTCACCGTCGACGGCTGTGAGGGCTCCGCACTCATAGCCGGTGGTGCGGTGTCGGTGGTAGGTGGAGTCGACACAGATGTTTCGATGCGTGTCGAGTCACTGTCTGACTGGCTGCCGGTAGGGGATACTGTTTGAGTCGCGTCTGCCACGGGCGTTTGGGTTGTGGTTGCAGTCGATGTTTGAGTCGCGGCATCAGCGGACTCGGTCTCGGACGCTGGCGTTTCGTCGCCCACAATCGCGTACAGCGTGCCATTTTCACCGGCAGCGTACACGACCCCGTTTGAGACCGAAAGAGTAGGGTGGGTAGCCGAGCCCAACGTATGTGACCACTGCTGAGAACTCGTTGTCGGCTCGATGGCACGGACACCGTCGTTGGTTCCAACGCAGAGGACGCCATTGGACACAACAGGTGAGTAACACCGACTGCCTGCATCGAATTGATATTTTTCAGTCCCCGTATCTGGATCAAGCATATAGAGCGTACCGTCGCCCCCAGGAACGGCCAGCACTGAATCGGTTACTGCTAAGCTTGCCGGTGTCCGTATAGGCATGTTCTTCAACCACCGTTCCTCCCCGAATCGTACGCTGAGAGCAACTAATTGATCACTTTCGCTCATGAGATAGAGTGTGTCGTCAGCTACTACGGGTGGTGAACGAAGTCCAGCCGTGACTTCAGTCTGCCAGTATCGGCGGCCATCCTCAGCATCGAGTGCAAAGACCGTACCAGACTCGTTCGCGGTGTATACGTTGCCATCGACGACCGCTGGTGCTCCATAGACCGGGCCGTGTGTATTGAACTCCCACCGGATCTCACCGGTTCCGGCGTCGAGAGCGTACACTCGACCGCTACGTCCGCCGATGTAGACATGGTCGCCAACTGGCGTCGGGGATGCGCGAATCGGGAGTCCGAGTGATGTGCTCCACTGTTCGCTGCCGTCGGCAGCGGAGAAGGCGTAGACGTTGGCATCTGTGGATCCGACATAGACCGTTCCGTCGGCGACAGCCGGCGGGGAATAGATACTGCTGCCCGTCCGGACCTGCCAGCGTGGCTCGCCAGTAGCCGTATCGAGGGCATAGACGGAGTTGTCGGTGCTTCCCACGTAGGCCGTCCCATCGACGATGCTGGGTGCGGAGAATGCTTCAGCCCGAGCGGCGAACTGCCACCGTTCTCGAATCGATTCGGTTGGAATGACACTTGAGCTAGTGCCGGTGTTCGTCACATTACCACGGTGCATTGGCCAGTTCGTCGTTGCCGACGACTGTGCGACACCGGACACCGGAACAAGCCCCGCAGTTGCCGCCGTGACCGCCCCAAATCGAGCAAGGAGTCGCCGGCGAGAAAACGTGGCTGCCTCAGCGGAGTGCATCGAGCGCTCCTCCGTTCACGGCCGGTATCGTCGTGCGAATCGCGTGTTTGTCAGCCACGGTCCACAGCGGACCCCCCCGAGTAACGAACCCCATGCGCAAAGGTAAAATGGTAGACAATTAATAAACGTTCGTGTCTGCGAACATATATTTTTGGAGGATAGTTCTGGGATGAGGCCGTATTAGGAGCCACCTCTACCCACTGATTGAGACAACTCGTGAACTGGTTACACGCCACCGTCACCGCCGAGCACAGTTGTACGGCTACCTGCGCCTGAGACGGGTGAAACATCTACGACCAACTGAGATGGACGGCGACCTCCAGAAATTCGTCGACAGGCTGGCTGTCGTGCTGTGGCGAAGTTCGTAACGAGCTACGCGTGGAAATTCTCACCACATCCTCACGTTCAGGGAAGGGTTGAGACACGAGGCATAGCGTCTCCTACGTTACTCCTGCCCGAAAGCGCTAGCCACAACGGATGCTCGAACGAAACCACCGACAGGAGTTCTTTGGCGTTGCTCACCGCCGTTGGCTCTGTGCAGGCGGAGACGCACGCGTATGTACGGTGCTTCGTCTTCAGTGTCGACCACAGCGGGCGGTCGATCTTCGGAGAAGATGATGGGGGCGATGCCCCCGATCAGTGTGATAAGGTCGTTATCACTCCGAGCCGAACATCTGGCGCATCATCGGATGCATCTCCATCAACTGCTCTTCGGCGATCTCCTCGTACAGCTTGTACGTGATGCTCACGGTGAGCAGGAGACCGGTGCCGGAGACCTGACCGATGGTGCCGAGCATGTTGGCACCGACCGCCAGCAGCCCGACGAGCGCCCCGCCGATCACGGTCACCTGCGGGATATACCGCTCCATGACCTTCTCGATGACCTGCGGGTTACGCCGGAAGCCGGGGATCTGCATCCCGGAGTTCTGGATCTGCTGGGCGGTCGATTCCGGCCCCATGCCGGTCGTCTCCACCCAGAAGATGGCGAAGATGGCGCCGCCGATCACCATGATGGTGAGGTCGAGCCCCACCCGGATCATGATCTGCCAAGGTTCGGCGGAGGTGCCGGCCAGCCACCACATCCAGTCGTTTCGCGTATGGATGGGTGCCAGATAGTAGAACAGCCCGGAGACGGGCTGACCGTTACTGTACTGGCCGAGCCACCCCGGCATCGCGTTCCACGTGCTGTTGAGGATGCGCCCGGCGAACTGAATGTTCGCCTGCAGGGCACGCACAAGGATCATCGGCAGGACACTCGCGTAGATGAGCTTCACCGGGAAGCGTCCGCGGGCGCCCTTGACGCGGGCGTGAGAGAGCGGGATCTCGACCCGGACGCTCTCGGCGTAGACGACGATAGCGAAGATGAGCACCGTCGTCACCAGCGCGAGCAACTGTCCCTGCCCGAGTAGGAGCGCCTGAATCCCCTCGGCAGTGAGCGGCGAGGCGATATCCTGAGCGCCGGTCAGAATGGCGAACCACGTCGGGAAGAATCCGGGCGTCCCGCCCAGTCCCTCCCACGCGAACAGCCCGCCGACGAGCTGTTGGCTCACGCCGGCGATGATGAAGAGACCGACACCGGAGCCGACGCCCCACTTGCTGACGATCTCGTCCATAAACAGGATGAGGATTCCGCCGACAGCGATCTGGAGGAACAGAAGGCTCTGAACGCCTTGGAGTCCGATCCCCAGCGCCTGCCCGACCCCCGGGTCCGCCGGCAGGAAGTTGCCGGCGAAGACCATCGGCAGGCCAGTCAGACAGATCATCGCGACCACCAGCAGCTTCTGGAGGCCCTGATACAGCACCTGATCGCGGGGGTCGTCCGTGTCGAGGCCGAGCAGGTCCGCACCGCCCAACAGCTGCAAGACGATGCTCGCCGTGACGATGGGCCCGATCCCCAACTGGAGGATCGACCCGCTCGATCCGGCGAGGATCGATCGGAAGCGGCCGAACAGGTCGCTCTGCGCGCCGGCGTCCAGCCCGAACAGCTGGATGTTCGTCAGGAAGAAATACAACACGAGAACGCCGGCAGTCCAGCCGAGTTTGCGCCGGAAGGGGACGTGCCCCTCCGGACGCCTGACTGACGGCATCCGCGTCAGCACCGGTTCGGCGGTCTCCTTCCA
>JGI12451J12833_1000298_pt1 | contig 16433 bp, 17 predicted proteins | sample A23E3SouthBayCA_2_FD_12833 | JGI IMG/M metagenome (IMG submission 12833) | reverse complement strand
AGCCACAGCGGGGCGTCGGGTTGACACCGACGTTTTACCGGTGTGATACAAACGAACAGTATGGACGATATTCAGATTCAGGGAACGTCGGTCCCCGCACTCGGCCTCGGGACGTGGCAGCTCACCGGCCAGTCCTGCCGTGAAACCGTCGAAACGGCTCTGGAGATGGGCTATCGCCACATCGACACCGCACAGGCGTATGGCAACGAGCGGCAGGTCGGACTGGGGATTGATGCCGCCGCGGTCGACCGCGAGGACGTGTTCTTGACGACGAAGCTCGACGGGTCCAACCGCGACGAGCGGAGCGTCCGCCGGTCGACGCGGGAGAGCCTGAACAAACTGGGAACGGACTATCTGGACCTCCTGCTCATCCACTGGCCGAACACCCCGTGGATGGCGTCGCTATCGGAGACGCTCGGGGCGATGAACGACGTCGTCGAGGAGGGGCTGGTCCGCCACATCGGCGTCAGTAACTTCTCGCCGTCGCTGCTGGACAGGGCGCGGGATATCTCCTCGGCCCCTATCTTCACCGATCAGGTACAGTACCACCCCTACTGGGACCAGCGGAAACTGCTGGATTACTGTCGCATCCACGACGTGCTCCTGACCGCGTATAGCCCGTTGGCCCGCGGCGGCGTCCTTGACGACCCCGCGCTCGTCCAGATAGGGCATACGAAAGTCCCCGGCACAGGTCGCGCTCCGGTGGCTGGTTCAGCAGGACGGCGTGGCAGCGATTCCGAAGGCATCCAGCCGCGAGCATCTGGAAGCGAACCTGGCGGTCTTCGATTTCGAACTCACCGACGCGGAAATGGAACGGATTCGGGACCCGTCGAAGGTCAAGACCGGCGTGCAGTTCGTTCGGTCGCAGTTGCCGTTCTGAGCGGCGTTCCGTTTCGACCCGACAGATATCTCTACATAGGAGATGTTTCGGTGGAGTCGTGGCACGTATGACGTATTTTATACTGGTTATCCCCGCAACCGTGGCGCTTGATGTGGCAAATATTACTAATCACACAACTATCATTAACCATCTGGTCGCAGCTTTCGTGTGGTGTGTTACCACTGAATCCCGGCGCGGGAACACACCGCTGAACTCACAGCGAGGCCACTGTGTCAGTACACGAATCCGAACCGATACGACGAAGCATCGAAGTGGAGTACTGGGTCATCGACGACGCGGGCCGGCTGGTCGAACCGGGGGCGCTCGTCAACGCAACCCCAGGGGCGGAGCGAGAGTTCGTCGAGCCCCTGCTGGAGGTCAAGACGACGCCGTGTGAGACAGCTACAGAACTGCGCGAGGAACTCCTTGACCGACTCGGAGCCGTGCTGCGGCGGGCCGACGACCTCGGGAAACGGCTCGTGCCGCTTTCAACCCCAGTCAACGCTGACGAGATTCAGGAGATTCCGTGCGACCGGACCCGGATTCAAAACTGTGTCGTCGGCGATGATTTCGAGTACGTCCGCCACTGTGCCGGCACGCACATCCACATCGAACAGCAGCCGGGGCGGGAAATCGACCAGTTGAATACGCTGATTGCCATTGACCCCGCGCTAGCGCTCGTCTCGTCCTCGCCGTATTTCCGCGGCCGGCGGCTGGCCGACAGTGCGCGCTCGAAGCTGTACCGCTGGATGGCGTACAACTCGGTGCCACACCAGGGCTGGCTGTGGTCGTATCTCAACGACACTGCGGAGTGGGACCGCCGGCTCGAACGGCGCTACGATGAGTTTGTGACCGCGGCTGTCGACGCTGGTGTCGACCGCCGGACTGTCGCAGCGAACTTCGAGCCCGAAAGCGCTATCTGGACGCCAGTCCAGCTTCGGGCCGAGTTCGGCACCGTCGAGTGGCGGTCGCCCGACGCTGCACTCCCGAGTCAGGTCCTGCAACTCGCCGACGCCGTAGCGTCTCTCATGGACCACCTCAGGGGAACCGAGGTGCGTATCGAGGGTGAGACGGGCCGCGTTACCGACGACAAAATCGTGCTCCCGGAGTTCGACGCTGTCCTTGCATACGCGAACGATGCTATCCGAGACGGGGCCACCTGCGATAGCGTTGGGTCGTATCTCGACCGGATGGGATTCGACGTGGACGCGTACGAACCGGTCGCGCCGACATTCGACAGACCAGAGCCGGTCACACCCCGTGATGCTCGCGAGATTCGGCTCGACCACGCCGACCGGCTGCAGGACGATGTGCGACAGGCTGCGCCGGTCGCACTCGATTAGAACCGGAGCCGGCTCACCGAAACGGAGCAGTGACCAAGGGTTTAGGAATCGCCGCACCAACCCCGCGCTATGGTGACGGCGCTCGCCGATGATATCTGGTGGTACGATCTCACGGGCGTCAACGCGACGCTCGTCGACGACGACGGCGCACTCACGCTCGTGGACACGGGGCTGCCCTGGCACGGCAACGAACTCATCGCCGGCCTGAGCAATGCCGGCTACGAGCTCCGGGATCTGGACCGCATTCTGCTTACACACTTCGATCTCGACCACGTCGGTGGACTGACCGCCTTCGACGGCATCGACGTGCCCATCTACGTCGGCAAGCGGGACGCGCCGCTGGTCACCGGTGAGCGGTCGCCGCCGCTGGGAAACCACAAGGGTGCGTTCCAGCGACTCGTCTCACCGTTCGTCGACGCGCCGGACAACGACGTTGTCCCCCTAGCCGACGGCGATACCGTTGGGAGTTTCACCACCTATCACACCCCCGGTCACACGCCGGGGCACGTCTGCTACGTCAGCGAGTCGCTGTCACTGGGACTGCTGGGTGACCTCGTCCGTGAGGACAGCGGCCGCTTCGAACCTTCGCCGTGGCTGTTGAGTTACGATACCGACGCCGTCACCCGGAGTATCAGTGAGTTCGCCGAGCGTGCGCCTGACTTTGACATCGCCGTCCCGGGCCACGGCGTTCCATTCGAGAAAAACGGCTCTGAGCGACTGGCCCGACTTGCGGCGACGTTGTAAGAGAAAGCCGGCGTGGGACTGTGCTACAGTTCCTCGGCGACCGCGTCGGAGCCGAGCAAGTCCGGGTCGACGACGAGGTCCGTCTGTCGGCTGGCGAAGTCGGGCAGGGAGCCCTCTGCGTAGACGACGACCCGGAGGTCGGGGTTGAGGTCCTTGGCAACGGCGATGGAGGTCGCCTGTGACATCTCGGTCAGCAGGTATACGTCCGCCTCGTGGATGCCGGCCTCTTCCAGCCCGGGCCGGTTACCGACATCGGCAACCGTCACGGTGTGTCCTTCAGCTTCGAGCGCGTCCGTGAGTCCGTTAGGGTCTGTACCGACGAGGACGACGTTCATTCGTACTCGATTGTCGCCGGCGGTTTGTGGGTCACGTCGTAGACGACGCGGGCGACGTTCTCGTGGGCCCCGGTGATGCGCGACTGCATACGCTGGAGCGTGTCCCAGTCGAGTTCCTGTGCGCGGGCGGTCATGCCGTCCCGGCTCTCAACGGAGCGGACGGCGACGACCCAGCCGTGGACGCGGTTGTCGCCTTTGACACCCGTCGCTTTGCCGATGACGGCAGCGAGCGCCTGCCACGGCTCGTACTCCTCCAGTTCCTCTTCGACGACGTGGTTGGCCTCGCGGGCCACCGCCAGTTTCTCCTCGGTCACTTCCCCGATGATTCGGACGGCAAGCCCGGGACCGGGGAACGGCATCCGTTCAGAGATGATCTCTTCGAGGTCAAGCGCGCGGGCGACCTCGCGGACCTCGTCCTTGTAGAGGTCCCGCATCGGCTCGACAATGCCGTCGAAGTCGATGCGCTCGGGGAGACCACCGACGTTGTGGTGGGACTTGATGGTCCCCTCACTCTCGATGCGGTCCGGGTAGATGGTTCCCTGAACGAGGTAGTCGGCGTCGACCTCGCGGGCGACCGTCTCGAACTCCCGGATGAACTGCTCGCCGATGATATGGCGCTTCTCCTCGGGGTCGGTCTCGCCTTCGAGTTCGTCGAGGAAGCGGTCCTGCGCCTCGACGATGCGCAGCGAGTCCATGTAATCGAACGTCTCGCGGATCTCGTCGGTCTCGCCTTTCCGCATCAGCCCGGTGTCGACGTACACGGCGGTGAGCTGGTCGCCGATAGCCTCGTAAGCCAGCGCGGCGGCCGTCGAGGAGTCGACACCACCAGAGAGTCCGATGACGGCGTGCTTGTCCCCGATCTCCTCGGCGATTTCGGCTTTCGCCTCCTCAATGAACTCGTCAACGTTCACCATCAGTGGCTCACCTCCTCAGTCGTCGCAGTGTGGGGGTCGTCGCCGAGGACCGCTTCGAGCAGTCCGACAAACGGCGGGCTGGCACGCGTCGGTCGGGAGCGGAACTCCGGATGGAACTGCGTCCCGATGAAGTACGGGTGGTCCTCGGGTCCGAGTTCGAGTATCTCCATACGATTCCCGGCGCGGCCGGAGAACTTCAGCCCAGCGGCTTCGAGGTCGTCGATGTACTCAGGGTTAACCTCGTATCGGTGGCGGTGCCGTTCGGTACAGGACTCGCCGCCGTACAGCGTCGCGGCGAGCGTGTTCGCGTTGATTTCAGTTTCATGGGCACCCAGCCGCATCGTCCCGCCCATGTCCTCGATCTCGTACTGCTCGGGGAGGATGTCGATGACGGGATGTGGCGTATCTTCCTCCAGTTCCGCCGAGTGGGCATCGTCAAAGTCCAGTACGTTGCGGGCGTACTCGACAACAGCCATCTGGAAGCCGAGACACAGGCCGAGGAACGGAATGTCGTTCTCGCGGGCGTACCGGATCGCCTCGATTTTGCCCTCCGTGCCGCGGGCACCGAAGCCGCCCGGCACGACGATGGCGTCGGCCTCGCGCATCCGGTCTGCGTGGTGGTCATTCATCTTCTCGGAGTTGACCCAGCGGACGTTCACGTCGACGTTTTTCTCAAGGCCGGCGTGTTTCAGCGCCTCGTGGACGGACATGTAGGCGTCTTCGAGGTCGTACTTGCCGACGAGCGCGACTTCGACCTCGCCCTCTGTGTTCTGGGTGACGAGGTCGCGCCAGCGGTTCTCCCGCTCGTCTTCGGGCAGTGCCTCCGAGGCGATGTCGAGTTCTTCCATCACGTACTGGTCGAGTCCTTCCTCCTCGACCATCAGCGGGACATGGTAGATGTCGTCGACATCGGGGTTCGAGAAGACGGCTTCCGTCGGCACGTCACAGAACAACCCGATCTTCTCCTTGGTGTCGATATCGAGTTTGTCCGAGCAGCGGCCGACCAGAATGTCGGGCTGAAGACCGATAGAGCGCAGTTCCTTCACGGAGTGTTGGGTCGGCTTGGTCTTTTGCTCGCCGTTTTTCGAGTATGGGACGAGCGTGACGTGGGTAAAGAGAATATCGTCCTCGTCCTCTTCGTGGGCGAACTGCCGGAGTGCTTCGAGATACGGCATCCCTTCGATGTCCCCGACCGTGCCGCCGACTTCGATGATACAGACGTCGTTGCCCTCGGCGGCCTCGCGGATACGGCGCTTGATGTCGTCGGTGATATGCGGGATAATCTGGACCGTGCGACCGAGGTAGTCGCCGGACCGCTCTTTCTCGATGACGTGCTGGTAAGTCTTCCCCGTGGTGACGTTGTGGTCGAAGGTCATGTCGATGTCGAGGAACCGCTCGTAGTTCCCCAGGTCGAGGTCGACCTCCCCGCCGTCTTTGAGCACGTACACCTCGCCGTGCTGGAAGGGATTCATCGTACCGGCGTCGACGTTCAGATACGGGTCAATCTTGACCGCTGTAACGTCGAACCCGGCGTTTTTGAGTAATCTACCTGTGCTGGCGGCAGTGATGCCTTTCCCCAGGCCAGACATCACGCCACCGGTGACGAAGATGAACTTCCGACCCAGTTCCGGGTCGTAGTCCGTTTCGGGTTCGGTCGGCATACCGACGGTGAACCCCGCGTAGTCTAAACGGTTTCGGAGCGCGCACTGTTCGCCACCCCGTCGCAGTGTCAACGCGGCTACAGTGAGGGCTGCGTGAGGACGCGCCACGCAGCTACGAGCGCGGCAAGTGACAGCGCCGAAAACACCGCATCACTGGGACTAGAGCCGATGGCGATAAACAACAGGTACCCGGCGATGAACCCCCCCCCAGAAGCGAGACGACGCCGTGCCGCGTCGAGTGAGACACCGCCGCTCTGGTTCGCGTTGACATACAACATTATTTATTGTTATATAGTATAAATGTATCTTCGGTATTGGTGGGCAGGTTCGGCGACGGTCAGGACTTGAGGACGCCGGACCGGATGGCGAAGTACGTCCCGATGGCACCAACCGAGGCGAGCACGAGTGCCCGGAGCGGCCCGCCCGCGACGAGTGCCGTCTGCATCAGTACTAACAGCGTCACCAGCGTGGCGAGAAACGACACGGCAGCGAACGAGAGCGGGCGGTCCATAGTATGAGGTTGAGCCGACAGCGCCTCTGTCTTTCGATACTGTCCAGCAGGTGTGGGGCTGAGCTATACTTTCACTTGGTACTGAACCGGCGACAGGAATCGACTACGGACTCTGAATACCGGGTTCCCAGCAGCTACAGGTGGTCGCGGAGAAACGGCCCAACCGTCTCGCCGATACGGCCGCTCTGCCCGACGAAATGGTGGTCGGCTGGCAGGCGCTCAACCGTCTGGCCCAGCTCGGTAGCCCGGTCAACGACCGGTTCCCAGTCGACTGTCGCATCGCGCTCCCCGACCACGACCTGTACCGGGCAGTCGATGGCGTCAAGCGCAGCGGCCGCATCGAGATGCACGGTCACGCCGGCCGGTGGGGCGAGCACTGACAGGGCCGCCGGGTCGGCCGCAGTGTCGTGTGCAGCGGCCGTACAGAGCGCCACAGCCGCGCCAAAACTGTAGCCAAACAGGCCAACTGCGTCGTAGCGCTCGTCGGCCCACGCCAGCGCGTTCTCGGCGTCGGCCCGCTCGCCACGGCCCTCGTCCCACGCGCCGTAGTCGAACCGGAGACAGCTGATGTCGGGGGCCAGCGCGTCGCTGACCGCCTTGAGCCGGCTGTCAGACCGGGAGCCGCCGTACTGCGGGTGGGGCGGGCACGCAACGATGACGGTGTCCGATGCTGGCCGGTCAAGCGACGCGGTGACGTCTCGCCCACCCGGTATCCCGACGGTAGTCATACGTGTTCACTCGCCAGCCCTCTGTAAGAAATTTAAGGTTGGAGAGACCAATGCGCATACATGGGAATCCTCTCGCGCGCGTCGTACGTCATCCGCTCCAAGCTCAACGCCGTCCTGAACCGAGCGGAGGACCCGACAGAGACCCTCGACTACAGCTACGAGCAGTTGCGTGACGAACTGCAGGACGTCAAGCAGGGCATTGCGGACCTGACGACCCAGAAGAAGCGACTGGAGATACAGAAGCGCCGTCTCGAAGAAAACGTCGAGAAGCACAACGAACAGGCGCGCCAAGCCGTCGAGCAGGACCGCGAAGACCTCGCCCGCCAAGCGCTGGAAAAGAAAAAGCAGAAAATGAGTCAGATCGAGGACCTGGAAGGCCAGATACAGGACTTACAGAGCCAGCAGGACCAGCTGGTCGAGCAGAAAGACGAACTCCAGAAACAGATCGAGCAGTTCCGGACGAAGAAGGAGACGATGAAGGCTCGCCACGAGGCCGCCAAGGCGTCGGCGCGCGTCAACGAAGCGATGACCGGCGCGGGCGACGAGATGCAGGATATCAATCAGGCTATCGAGCGCGCGGAGGAACGAACCGAGGACATGGAAGCCCGTTCGCAGGCGATGGACGAACTCCGCGAGGACGGCGTCCTCGAAAGTCAGATATCGGACGAGAGTTCACTGGAGCGGGAGCTTGAAGAAGTCCGACAGAAAGGGTCAGTCGACGCCGAACTCGACACGCTAAAAGCCGAGATGGGGAAAGCCGAGGACGGCGACAGCGGGTCGAGCGACGCGGATGTTTCCGAAGCCGAACTGGAACAGGAACTCGCCGACGAGAGTACGCAGGTCGACGTCGACGAGAGCGAGGTTGAGTCGGAGCTGGACGAGCTGAAAGAAGACGAGCAGTAACGCCGGCAACGCGGGACTTTTACAGCGGCCAGACGACCGACACCGAGAACGATGTCACGGCACACAGAAGCAGCTGTAGCGGTCCGCCGACGCGCGCGAAGTCAGTGAAGCGGTAGCCGCCGGGACCGTACACCATCAGGTTTGTCTGGTAGCCGATGGGTGTCAGGAAGGCCGTCGCGACCGCGAACGTCACGACGACGAGGAACGGGAACCCAGAAGCGCCGATCTCCGTGGCAGTGGCGACGGCAATCGGGATCATCAGCACGACGGTCGCGGCCGGGGTGATGGCGCTGGCGAGGACAGCAGTCAGGAGATACACCAGCGCTAGCAGCGCGAGCGGCGGGAGGACGCCGGCGGCGTCGACAAGGAGCCCGCCGACGAACGCGGCTCCGCCGGTGGCCTGCATCGCCTGGCCCAGGGGGAGCAGGCCGGCGAGCAGGAACACGACGTTCCAGCTCACAGCGTCGTAGGCCTTCGAGGCGCTCAGTGTGCCGGTGGCGACCGTGGCGACGACGCCACCCAGCGCGGCAATATAGATGGGCAGCAGGTCCAGCGCTGCGAGCGCGATGACGGCGAGCAGGGTCGCAAGCGGGACCGCCGCAGCGGCGTCAAGCGAGGGTGGGCCGCCCTCAAGCGCATCGAACAGCTCCGGTGGGCCCTCGGTCAGGGTCAGGTAGCCCTCGTCCTGGAGGTGCCCCATCTTGTCAAGGGGCGTCTGGAGTAAGAGTAAGTCGCCAGCGGACAGTTCGACCGCCGTGAGATCCTCGTGAATGACCTCGTCGCCGCGGCGGACAGCGAGGACCGTCACGTCGAATCGACTGCGGAGTTGCACGTCGGCGAGCGTTCGCCCGCGGAGGCGCGACTCCCTGTCGATGACGGCCTCCGCGAGGACGCCCGGGTGCCCGCTTTCCGCCAGCAAGTCCGCCGTAACAGACTCACGGGCGAGGTCCCGAAGGTCAAGCGTCTGAGCGAGTTGGTTGACAGCTTGGCGGTTGCCACGGACCGTCAGCACGTCGCCAGGTTCGAGCGGGCGGTCGGTGGCTGTCGCAAAGAACGACTCGCCGTCGCGGTCGATCTGGAGCACGTCGACGTCAAGCGGGCCACTCACGGCGAGGACCTGTTCGACGGTGGCCTCGGTCGGCAGTGACTCCCCCGCGTCGACCACGTCAACGACCGCCTCAACTGCGTCGTCGGAGACGCTGCCTTCGAGCGCTTCTCGAACCGTCAGCCCGACCAGTGGGGACGCCTCGCGAACCCGTAACTGCGCCAGATGGCGGTCCATCTCGAACTCCTCAGTGAAGTCGGCCGCGGGATGGACCCGTTCGGGGACGAGCGCCCGACCCACCGTCAGCAGGTAGCCCACGCCGACAGCGAGGACGACGACGCCAACAGGCGTCAGCGTGAACATCGAGAACGGCCGGCCGAGCAACTGCGCCGAGAGGTCGCTCGCGAGCAGGTTTGTCGCGGTGCCGACCAGCGTGAGCGTCCCACCGAGCATCGCGGCGAAAGAGAGCGGCAACAGCAGGTTCGACGGCGAGATACCGTACCGTTCCGAGAGGCCGGTGACCAGCGGGATGAAGACGGCGACAACCGGCGTGTTGTTGACGAAGCCCGCGCTGACGCCCGTCGTGCCGACGATGGCGGTCAGCAGACGCCGTTCGTCGCCGCCCGTCAGCGCCGCGAGCCGTCCGGCCAGCCAGTCGACAACGCCGGCCGATTCGACACCGGCGCTGAGGATGTACATCGCGACGATGGTAACCACCGCCGGGCTGGCGAACCCTTCGATGGCTGTCCGCGCCGGGACGCCGGTGTACGGTTCCAGCACGACCAGCGCGACGAGGACAGCGATGGCCGTCATATCAGGCGAGAGCCACTCGGTGACGAACAGCGTCAGGGCGGCAACGACGAGCGCGAAGACCACGAGCGCGCCCATCGAGAGCGAGGGCATACCAGTTCCCTCGACGGACGGCGATAAAAACATCCGGGGCGCTATCAGGGAATTTCGCAAGCGGACGCGGCTCACTCACCACTGCCCGTCGGTCGCGCCGTCTCGTCACACTGGGTCCGGCTCGTAGCCCGGCCCGACTCGCAGCGTCAGTGTGGTCTCACGCACCGACAGCGACAGCGTCTCGTGTGTGCTGAGTTCGCCGTCGCGACTGAACGTGAGTTCCTTGCCGTGTCCGGCGATAGTAATCTCGTCCGCTCGAACGTGGGTCACGCCGTCGGTATCAAGCGCCAGTAGTCGCTGGCCGATGGCCTCCGCGACGAGGTTCCCTGTTGGCATCTGTTCAACGATAGCCACGTCGAGCAGGCCGTCTTCCATGTTTGCTTGCCCACCTTCGGCGACGAACTTGCGGGCGTTGCCCACCAGCAGGCAGGTGGCCTCGCCGGACCAGGTGAACGGTCCATCCTCCCCGACAGCCGCGATGGTGATATCGAGCCCGTCGAAACGAAGCGCCTCCTGTGCGCCGGTGAGCAGAAACGCCAGCGTGCCGAACCGCTCTTTGAGGTCGCCCGGAGTCGAAACGCTGGCGTCGGCGGGGAGGCCGGCGATACAGGAGACGAGAAACGGCTCCTCGTCGGCGATGCCCACGTCGACCGGTCGCGTCTCTCCGATATCGGCGATTTCGACACCGTGTTGGATGTCTGTGACGCCGATGTTCCCGGCCAGAAGGTTCGCCGTCCCGGCCGGGATGACGCTCAGCGTCACCGAGTCGAGGTGGCCGGCGTCGTTGAGTCCGCGGACAACCTCGTTCACCGTCCCGTCGCCGCCACAGACGGCGACCTCAGAGGCCTCAGCCCGCCCGGCCTCGCGGCCGAGTTCGACCGCGTCGCCCGCCGCCTGAGTTTCGTACACCCCGAACCCGCGTGCCTCCATCAGCCGCGGAACGTAGTCGGCGTGCTCGCCGTCGCCGCTGACGGGGTTGAGGATACACCGACGCGAACCAATCTGCATAATCATAGCGAGTCCGGACCGGCACTTATACCGTGGTGATGTGCCGGCGTCACTCCCAGTCGACGTCGACACTCCGGTTCGTCTCGCGGAGAATGAACGGGCCGATTGCGAGCGTTCGTTTGGTTATCGTGACAATACGGAGGATGTACGATATCAGGACTGTGAACGGAAGCAGGGATGCTGTCGTCGTCACGGCGAGGAGCCACAACGCGTCGGGGACGCCGGCTGTGACGCCGACGAAATCCTGCACATCGAGGAACAACAACGAGGTGATTGCGACGGTAAGCGCCGGGATGGCGACGTAGAGCAGTGTCCGGGAGAGGTCGGACAGTTCCCACTGGAAATACAGCGTCTTGAAGTGTTCCCGGGCCGGGCCGAACAGTTCGAGCGTCTCGACGAGTTCCGCAAGCGAGTCGTCGATCTCGTCAGTGAGTTCGTCGGCGTACGCTTCACGGATACGTCGACCGGCATACAGCTTCCAGGAGTAGTTGTAGTTCAGCGCGGCCTTGACGACATCGAACTCGCCGAAGGTCCCGCCCTCAAGCTGGTCGGTAACGCTGTCGGCGTTTGTTCGCACATCCTCCAGATAGTTCGACAGCAACGCCGTCAGGTCGTCATCGAGTGCCGTCTCGTCGACAGCGTTCTGGGTGTTCTCGGCCCGTTCGGTGGTCCCGCGAACCAGCGACCGGAGGAACGCCGAGGGCTCTGCCGGACTGACTGGCGTGTCGACGGCGTCAGCAACGTCGGCGCGGAACTGCATCGACCCGTTCATCCGTTCGCGTTGATCACCCACCGCACCGAGTTCCTGTGAGAGGACGAGCTGGTTCAGTGTCAGGACCAGTGTTACTGCGGTTATGGTCCCCGTAATCAGCGCCTGAAACAGCGTTTCGACCGGGTCACCGCGAGTCAGCAACGTCATGGCTGGTTTCGGATGCAAGAGCCCGACGACGAGAATCCCACAGAGCAGGACACCGGAGAGGAGGGCGGTAACGAGCCAGCGGTCCGCATCAAGGAGGAACCAGAGGAGTCGCGTGTCCCCCGCGGCGCGCCCCCGCATGGTGTCACTCGACTCACCGCTGTCAGTGGTCATACAGGTCGGCTCGCCCGCCGGGGTTAAAAGAACGCGCCCGAGCTATTCCGGGAGTCAGTACATCGGCAGCAAGGATCAGCCGAGCGAACAGCGGCTATCGGCCGGCGAGGAACGTCACAGCGGTTCGTTGCTGCTCGACCTCAGTTTCGAGGTGGTCGCGGAACTCGGCGATGTCGATGTCTTTCTCTTCGCGTTCCTTGCGGTCACGAACCGAGATGGTCCCCGCTTCCTCCTCGTTGTCGCCGATGACACACATGTAGGGAACGCGGTCGTCGTGGGCCTGCTGAATCTTCTTGCCGACAGTCCAGGAACGGTCCTCGATAGTGACCCGGAAGTCATCGAGTTCATCCTGAATCTCCTCGCAGTAGGCGATGTTGTCGTCGCTGACTGGCAGCAGACGGATCTGTTCGGGGGCGAGCCACGGCGGGAACTTCCCGTTGTAGTGCTCGGTCAGCACCATGAAGAACCGCTCGTAGGAGCCATACAGCGCGCGGTGGATCATCACCGGGCGGTGCTCCTCGTTGTCCTCACCGGTGTAGGAGAGGTCGAACCGCTCGGGCATATTGAAGTCCAGCTGAACGGTCGGGCCGTCCCAGTGGCGACCGAGCGCGTCCTCGAAGGCAAAGTCGATCTTCGGGCCGTAGAAGGCACCGTCGCCCTCCTCAACGACNTAGTCGATGTCCTGCTCCTCAAGGACAGATTCAAGCTGGGATTCGGCTTTCTCCCAGATCTCGTCGCCGCCGACGGACTTCTCGGGCCGGGTGGCGAACTGGACGGTGTAGTCGAGATTGAAGGTGTCAAGCGTATCGAGGATGATGTCGACCGTCGCCAGCACTTCCTCCTCAATCTGGTCCGGGCGGACGAACAGGTGGCCGTCGTCGATGGTGAAGGCCCAGGTCCGGGAGAGCCCGGAGAGTTCGCCGCGCTGCTCTTTGCGGTACACCTTCCCGTCCTCNAAGTACCGCACCGGNAGGTCCCGGTAGCTCCAGGAATTCTGCTCGAAGATGGTGGCGTGGCCGGGACAGTTCATCGGCTTCAGGCCGTACTCCTCGTCGTTGACATCGAGCAGGAACATGTCGTCAACGTAGTTCTCGTAGTGGCCCGACTTCTTCCAGAGTTCGGTGCGGAAGACGTGGGGCGTCTCGACCTCGTCGTAGCCGGCGTCACGGTTGAGGCCGGCAACATAGTCCGAGAGTTCGTTGAGGATCTTCTTGCCGTTGGGTTCGTACAGCGGCAGGCCCGGCCCGGTCGTCTCGTCGATGGAGAACAGGTCCATTTCCTGGCCGATCTTGCGGTGGTCGCGCTCCTCGGCCTTGCGGCGCTGTTCGAGGAACTCAGCGAGCGCGTCCTCCGTCGGGAAGGCGGTTCCGTACACACGAGTCAGCGTCTCGTTCTCTTCCTCGCCGCGCCAGAAGGCCGCCGAGATTTCAAGCAGCGCGAAGCCGCCGATTTCGCCGGTCGATTCGACGTGGGGGCCCTGACAGAGGTCCTCGAACTCGCCCTGGGTGTAGAAAGAGACCTCCTCGTCGTCCGCGGCCTCAGTTTCGAGGATGTCCTGTTTGAACTGATTGTCCTCGTAGCGCTCGAAGGCGTCGTCGCGGTCGACAAGTTCGCGTTCGATGTCGAGGTCCTCCTCGATGATCTCCTCGGCTTCGGCCTCGATGGCTTCGAGGTCGTCCTCGTCGATGTCGACGCCGGTGATGTCGTAGTAGAACCCGTTGTCGGTCCACGGCCCGATTGTGAGCTTCGCGTCGGAGTAGAGGCGCTGCAGGGCCTGTGCGAAGACGTGGGCAGCGGAGTGACGAAGCACATCGAGATACTCGTCACTGCTCTCGGTGACGATTTCGAGTTCGACGTCCGCTGTCAACGGCGCGTGTTTGTCGACAAGTTCGCCGTCGACAACGCCGGCGACCGTGTCGTCACCCAGCCCTGGCCCGATTTCGTAGGCGACATCCTCGACCGTGCTGCCGCGTTCGACCTCTAGTGGGGTCCCGTCGGGCAGCGTGACCGTGACCGTACTCATATCCGAGGATACGACGGCGGCCGGGGATAAGTGTATTGAGACGCGGGCGACGCTGGTGTTACTCTGGCAACGGCGGGTCCGAATCCTCATCGACAGTGTCGGCCGCCGGCAGGTCAGACTGGGCCGGTGGCCGTGCTGCGCTTGCCCGCTCCAGCGATGAGAGCGCCAGTTCTTCCTCGCCTTCAAGCATGGTAAGCCGGTCCATGACAGTGACAGTCTCCCCGTCGGCCGTATGCGGCGTCACGCACCTGAGTTCCGACCCGGTGTACTCGGCTAATAGTTGGACCGGGAACACGATCGCCCGGTACTGCTCCCCCGACATCTCAGAGTCAACCAACCGGACCTGAAACGCAGGTTCGAGTGAACATTTGTTGCGTTTTGCCCATTCCTGAAAGACGCTCACCCGGTTGAGTGCGAAGAGTCCCAGTTCGGTCCGTGCCTCCGCTGGTGTGGACGGTATCTGCCGACCAATGACCTGAACGCTAAAGTCCGACAAAACATCAGTGTCCGACAACCCCTTAATTCGGTCGATAACCGCAGCCTGTTGCTGCGTGTGCCCGTCGGGCAGCAGTGAACGAACGTACAGTTCTGCCCGTGTATCATCTGGCTGCGTGCTCCCCTGCATCGTATAGAAATTAATGCGCAGGGACTGGCAAAAGTATTCCTGTTGACAAATAATGGTTAGAACAGTTATACACTGAACGACGGAAACTGAATCGACGGTTACACCGTCGGTTGGACAGCCACGGGCCGTGTCAGCGTGATAGGGAGTACTATGTGGGCACGGTTCGCATGAGAAGCCGGATATGTACGATTCGGTGCTCGTGGCCACAGACGGCAGTTCGGGAACGACAGAGACGCTCGCACACGCCACCTCGATCGCGCGTGACAACGACGCGACTCTCCATGGACTGTACGTCGTGGACAGGCGGCTCTACGTCGCGGCCGACAAGGCCAATCAAGACGAGGTGCGTCAGTCGCTGGAGGAAGAGGGAGATGTCGCGCTTGACGACATCGTGGTCGGCGGCGAGGAAGCCGGCGTCGAAGTCGTCACGACCATGGCAGAAGGGATTCCCCACAAGACAATCACCGACTACGCCGAGGAGGAAGACATTGATGTCATCGTGATGGGGACCCACGGCCGAACCGGACGAGACCGGGTCGCCAATCTCGGGAGTGTCACCGAACGGGTCGTCCAGAGCGCGCCCGTCCCCGTTCTCGTCGTCCACATCGAATAGCCCAGGTGTCGCTGGCGGTTGCGGGACGGACGTGCTCGATAGCAGCTATACTACCGGTAGCACCCCGTTCTGACCGGTATCTTTTCGAGCCGCCGACACGATGGTGGCAGTATGGACAGCCGAGAGTACGCCTTCGAAGGAGCCACGCCAGATATCCACGGATACGCCCACGTCAGCCGCGAGGCGACACTGGTGGGTGATGTCACCATCGGCCCGAACGCGAACGTCTGGCCCGGTGTCGTGTTGCGCGGCGACGTGGCCCCCGTCGAGGTGGGCCGCGAATCGGCGATCGGTGACGGGGCTATCGTCCACGCATCGACCGTCGGCGAGAAGGTGATGGTCGGCCACGGAGCCGTCCTCAACGACGCCCATGTACGCGACGGGGCGCTCGTTGGGTTCAATTCGACGGTCAGCGACGCCACCATCGGCGAGGGCTCTATCGTCGCGATGGGGACGGTTGTTCCACCAGGCTACGAGGTGCCCGCGGAGTCCTTTGTCCGCGGGAGCCCGGCCACAGTGACGCCGCTGTCCGAGACCACGATCGACCCCAACGAAGTGTTCGAAGCGTTCAGCTCCGGCGATTACGCCAACCTCGCGGCTCGCCACGAGGATCTCTTCGAGTAACGTCACGCCGGACACGACGGGTCACTTATAATGGAAGAACACACCACAGTACCGTGCATGGACGATATCGTCGACCTGGTGACCCGGTCGCTCGCTGACGAGACTGCCGCGGAGTTCACTGAGCGGGTCGACGAACAGGCGATGCGGCTCCGGAGAGCCATCGAGGCCGGGGAGTTCGACAACGAAGCGTTTTCCGTCGGCCTGGAGATCGAACTGTACGCCATCAACGCCGAGCCGGACCCGCCCGAACCAGACGACGAGGGAGACGACGAGACAGTCGCCGAAGAGGACCTCGACGACGACCTGAGCGGGTCGAGCGGGGCGGCCTGGAGCGGCTCACTCGACGCGCCAGCGGAGCCAGAAGACGGCGCTGGCGCATCACTGGAACCAGATGGCGACGGGGCGTCGCTGGACCCAGGAGAGGGCGACCCGCTGGAACCCGCCGGGGACGAGTCACTGGATCAAGACACTGGCGAAGCCGCT
>JGI12451J12833_1000297_pt1 | contig 16437 bp, 21 predicted proteins | sample A23E3SouthBayCA_2_FD_12833 | JGI IMG/M metagenome (IMG submission 12833) | reverse complement strand
GGTGATCTCGTCGTGCCCTACCGCAACGGCTCCGGCGGCTACGGGTACGTCTGGGAGACCCGCTGGGATACTGAGGAGGACGCCAGCGAGTTCGCACAGGCGTATCGGGCGGCGCTGACCGAGGAACACGACGCCGGCCAGCCCCGGAGTAACGTCTACGTCGTCCCCGAGGAATCACAGTTCAACGACGCCTTCCGCGTCGTCCGGTCCGGCAAGACCGTCCGCATCGTCAACGGCCCGACAGTGAACAATCTCGACGAGATTCACCAGCCAGCAGGCTGAATGCGGCGCGTCAGCGGGCGAGCACCGGATAGCCGAGCGTGCGACAGTACGCGAAGCGGCCGAATCCGATGTCAGTGACAGTAATGCGGGCCGCGACCAAAGCATAGCCGACCGCGGACGTCCGGCAGTAGTTCCGAGGACCGACTTTCTCGAAAGTAAGCCAGTCACTAAGGAAAATGTTATTTAAATATTATTATTGTCACGGCTGAGAATAGATTGATGAATAGAAAATCAACGAGGACACGGAGTGGCGAACGAAGCGTCAGTGCTACTGTCGTGTCGGCTGTCGCGGATTACAAGGGAGTGAACGAGTTTGCGCTGGACCGGGCACTGTACAACGTCATTGATCCAGACGCTCTCGACAATCTATTCAAGCAGAGCAGGGGAGTTGTTCGGTTCGACTACTTGGGTTGCATAGTCGCTGTCAATCAGGACGGGGTCGTGACCGTTTCCAGCGAAGGCGACTGCGGATAGACACACTCGGCGGCTATCTGTGGAACCGCAGAAAGCGGCTTCCATCCTCCGGAGACGGCGGCACCCTGAGAGCGGCACCTCACGCCTACCAATCGGACCGCTTTTTCAGTCCCCCGGTCGTACGGACAGCTAATGACCGAGGAGTTCGACGTCGTCTCGCCAGAGGCGATTCGTGAGGGGCGGGCGACCGACGCCTACTTCGACCGGACGATGGAGGCGCTGGAACACGCAGGCAAGAACCCGGACGTGGTCGCCGAAGTGACGGCAAATCAGTTCGCGACGGGCCAGTGGAAGCTGCTGGCGGGGCTGAAAGACGCCGCCAAGTTGCTCGAAGGACGGAGCGTCGACGTTGACGCGCTCCCCGAAGGACAACTGTTCGACGGCGGCCCAGTGATGCGGATCGAGGGGGCGTACCGGGAGTTCTGCCGGCTGGAGACCGCGCTCCTTGGCTTTCTCTCACACTCGACCGGTATCGCAACGCGGGCACTGGAGGCCCGTCACGCCGCGCCCGAGTCGACGGTGCTCTCCTTTGGTTCGCGCCACGTCCACCCATCGATCAGTGCGATGGTCGAACGGTCAGCGCTGTTGGGCGGTCTCGACGGCATCTCGAACGTCGCTGCGGGCGAGGTCATCGACCGGGACGCTGGTGGGACGATGCCCCACGCGCTCATGATCTGTTTCGGCCGCGGTAATCAGGAACAGGCGTGGCAGGCGTTCGACGCCGCCGTCCCTGAGGAGACGCCCCGCATCGCGCTGACGGATACCTACAGCGACGAGGCCGACGAAGCCCTCCGCGCAGCGGAAGCTGTCGACGACCTCACGGGCGTTCGACTGGACACGACCGGCTCCCGCCGTGGGGACTTCCGCCACATCGTTCGAGAGGTACGCTGGACGCTGGACGCCTACGGCCACGAGGACGTGGACGTGTTCCTCTCGGGCGGGATCACCCCGACAACCCTGCGAGAGCTTCGGGATGTGGCCGACGGCTTCGGCGTCGGGGGGTACGTCGCCAACGCCGACCCGCTGGATTTCGCGCTGGATATTGTCGAACTGGACGGCGAACCGGCCGCCAAGCGGGGGAAACTCACTGGGACGAAGTCGGTGTACCGAACCGCCGACGGCGGCCATCACATCGGTCTGGCCGACCGCGACGGGCCGGCGGACGCCGAGTCGCTACTGGAACCACTGATTCGTGATGGGGAAATCGTCAGAGAGTTCGACCTCAACGGGGCCATCGACCGCGCGGCGGCGGACGCCGAACGAGTCGGCTACGAAGGCGTGACCGTGGCCGAGTAACGGGCGTTAAGTCTCCGGGCCGCGAACACGCGGTATGGTCGACCGCATCATGAAGGTCAACGCGTACACGACCTTCGACCTGCTCGACGGTGAGGTAGAAGGCCACGGCTTCGAGGAGGAGGCTCTGGCTGTCCTGAACGTGACCGCGCCGCGAAAGAACCCGGACCACGTCGAACTCCAACTGGAGATGGACAACACCGACCTCGACGCGGTGAAGCCACACGCGGACTCGGTGACGCTCTCGGCGGCACAGGCCCGCGAACTGGCTGCCGAGCTGGAGGAGTACGCGGAGAAGGTCGAGACCGCACAGTCTGAGTAATCTGTCCCGCTTAGCGTCATGTATCGCGACGGTTCGATAATTCTATGGTGTGAAGACACATACCACGAAATATGTCAACCGAGACGCCCGGTAATCCAGCCGCACGGGAACTGGGCTATTGCCCGTGCTGTGGCTACCAGACGCTCCCGGAGGGCCGACCCGGGTCATACGAGGTGTGTTCGGTGTGTCACTGGCTCGATGACCCGATCCAGTTCGGCGACGCGGAGTTCGTCAGCGATACGAACCACGTGTCACTGACGGAAGCACGCGAGAACTTCCGCGAGCACGGGGCGTGCTCCCCTGATGAGGCCGAGGATTGCGAGGAACCGACGGACCTCGACCGCGACCCGAACTGGCCCTACGAGGAGTGACGGCAGTTCAGGCTGCAAGCGCGATATCTAGATACAGCATAACGATGACGCCGGCCATCAGCCCGAGCGTCGCAACGCGCTCGTAGCCGCGCTGGTGCGTCTCGGGGATTATTTCGTCGGAAATCACGAACAGCATCGCGCCCGCCGCAAAGCCCATCGCATAGGGCAGGAGCGGTTCGATGGTCACGACGGCAACGGCGCCGAGCACCGCCAGCGGGATTTCCACGACGCCCGAGCGAATCCCAGAAAAGACGGCGTAGAGCCGACGGTCCAGACCCGCGTTGATTGCCGCAACGGAGACGGCCAGCCCCTCGGGAATGTTCTGAATGCCGATGGCAAGCATCAACGAGAGCGCGCTGCCGATCTGGAGCGGGTCGCCGGCGGCCGCGCCGAAGCCGACCCCAACGGCCAGCCCCTCAGGGATGTTGTGGAGCGTGATCGCGAGGATGAACGACGACGCCCGCCAGTTTCGACTCGTCAACCGAGAGGTCCTGACTGGGGTTGGCCGCATCCGACCGGCGGCTTCCGGTCAGGAGGTAGTGGGCGTGCGGGACGAGGCCGTCCGCGCGGTCGAGGAACAGCGCCCCCAGTGCGACACCGACGAGCGTCGGAATCGGATTTCCGCCCGAGTACTCCTCGATGCCGGGGATGATGAGGCTCGTGAACGCGGCGGCCAGCATCACGCCGGCAGCGAACCCGAGCGCCGTGTCCAGCGCCCGCTCCGAGGGGTCACGCCAGACCAGCACGAGCGACGCACCAAAGAGGTTCATCGTCGCGATGATGACCCCGCCAACGAGGCCGTTTATGAGCGGGTCGGTGCCGACGAGGTCGACAAACAGTTCGACGAACCCGGTTTGCATTGTCGAGTAGTGTACGTCGGCCCCTCTTGGGTGTACCGGCAGTCAGGAACGGTCGTCTCTGTTTCAGTGGCAATCCCCGCAACGAATACGGACAGCCGACCGACAAGCGCGCGACGCCGGAAAGTCCTGATTCGCTTAGGTCGTCCAGCCGGCTTCAGGTAGGGCCTTCTGGCTGGTAGGGACCGTATTCGAGCGATTAAACGCTGTATTAGAACGGTTCCGGCGAGTCGACGAGCCGTCGCATCTCCATCGCGCTGGAGAAGTCGTCCCGAGAGACCACACGGGTTCCCTCAGGCCCGTCGACGAAGGCGGCGGAAGCCCGGGCAGTGTCGAGTTCGACGAGCGCATCGAAAGCAGCCATCGCTGCAGGGAATCGCGGCAGATCCGCCTCCATCAGGTCGGCAACGGTGTCCGCTTCGCGTTCGGCCTTGGAGAGTTCCCTGAAATCGTCGACAGTGACGACGCCGACTACGTCACCACCGCGTGTGACTGCGAACTCCGTCCGGCGGTCGGCGAACATCCGGTCGACAAGGTCCTCAACGCTGGCGTTGGCCTCGATAGTCGCATCGAGTGGGCTGGCCACGTCATCGACACTTAGCCCGTCAAGCAGCGCTGCCAGCGCGACGGTACGGGATTCACTCGACGCAGCCCCGTAGACAAACAGCGCGAGTAGCAGCAACAACGGACTGAACGAGAGGACGCCGACGACAGCGAACAGCACAGCGAACCCGGTCCCGATCCGAGCGGCGATGCGGGTCGCCGTCGCGTAGGGCCGCGTTCGCGCGAGCAGCGCCCGGAGCACGCGGCCCCCGTCCATAGGGAACGCCGGCAGCATATTGAACACGGCGAGAAAGATATTCGTGACGGCCAGCCAGCCGATAACGAACAGCGTGACCTGCGCGCTCGCTGGCAGGGCAAACAGTGCGGCGTAGCAGGCGAGCCCGGTTAGAATACTCACAGCAGGGCCGGCCAGCGCGATGACGAGCTCTCGGTTCCACTCTTTTGGCATGGCTTCGAGGCTGGCGAGGCCGCCGAGAATCCAGAGCGTGATTGCCTCCACTCGGAGTCCATAGCGCATCGCTGCCCAGGCGTGGCCCAGTTCGTGGAGGGCGACGCTTGCGAACAGGCCAACGGCCGCGGCGGTCCCGATAAGCCACGGCGTCTGGCCCGCGGTCAGCACTGTAAGGTCAAGCGTCACGCCGGAGAGGGCGCTCACGATACCAGCGTACACCGATATCTGAGCCCCGCTGCCGATAATCCAGGCCAGCACCGGCAGGAAAATCAACAGCGAGACGTTGACCCGTATCGGAATCCCCCAGATCGTCGTGATGTGGAAGTTTCGCACGTGATGCCCAACGAACAGTGGCCGGGTATAGCTTCTGCCGGGGCGACGCCGACGAGTAGCGGCCTTATTCAGGGTGTAGCGTGAACGGATATCTAATGACAGTTCGACACGACGGGCTGACCGTCGACTGGCTGGGGTACGCGACGCTCCGGTTCGCCGGCGACGACACGGTGGTGTACGTCGACCCGGGCCGGTACGGCGTGCTCACCGGCGAGTGGGAGCCCCACACGGACGGTATCGGCCATCCGCCAAGCAGCGACTATCGGCCGGAAGACGGCGACATTGTCTGTGTGACCCACGTCCACCACTACGACCCGGACGGTATCGAGCGCGTCGCGAGCGAGGACGCGACCATCGTCGCCTACGAGGGTATCGACGAACGCGTCGGCGACCGGGACCTTCCACCGCTGTCCTCGCTGCCCTACGACGTTGTCGAGGTCGGGATGAAATCACAGACCACGGTCGAGGACGTGCCGATCTGGTCGACACCGGCGTACAACGAGCCAGACGGCCGGCATACACTACCCGATGGTACACCGTACCACCCCGAAGGTTTCGGCTGTGGCTTCATGATTGCCGTCGAGGGCACCAGAGCGTTCTATCCCGGCGATTCGGACGTCCTTCCGGGTCATCGGACCCTTGAGGTATCGCTACTGTGTCCGCCTATCGGCCCGCGGGCGACGATGGACCGTCACGAGGCCGCCTCGCTGGCCGCGACCATCGACCCGGACCTCGTGATGCCGGTCCACTACAACACCTTCTCTAATCTTGAAGCCGACTCCCGTGAGTTCGCCGCTGACGTGGCCGAAGCCGGCGTCCCGGTTGTGCTAGACGAGCAGTGACCGAGCGCCCACCAGTCTCGGATATCACCGGCGCTCGGTCCATTCGCTCCGGTCCCGGTGGGCGTCAGCTATCCCACCGATTTCGTCAGTCTCCAGCACGCCGCGCTCGGTGACGACCGTCACTGCCGACGCCGGCGTTATGTCGAAGGTGGGATTCGACACAGCGATGTCGGCGGCGCCGGCGTACACCTCCTGAGCGTCACGTTCCTCCCTGTCCCACGCAGCGCGTGGTGCAATCTTGTCCGTCGCACACACCGCGTAGCAGTCCACGTCCGCGGCGGCCGCCGACAGTGCTGCCGAACGGGTCCCGACTTTGTTGACCACGCAACCGTCCGGCAGGACGCGGTCGGCCCCGACGACGAGCGTGTCGGCGCTCCACGCGTCCAGTTCGTGGCCAAAGGCCGCGTCGGTGGTCAGCGTCACCGCGGTGCTCTCAGCAAGCGTTTCGGCGACGCCGACGCCTTCACCGCCGGGCCGTGACTCTGCGACGAGCACAGCCTCGGGAGCAGCGGCGGCGGCCACTGCACGGACTGTCCCGGACCGAGACAGCGTTGCGATACGGTCGCCGACATGTTCGGCGGCGACGGCCGCGGCAACCCGGTCTGCGGTCACCGCGTGGTTCAGCGCCTCGGTCGCGGCCCGCTCAACAGCCGCCGGCGATTCGTCAGTGACGGCAGCCATCGCCCGGTCGAGGCGGTTCGCGATGACGACCATCGATGGGCGGGCCTCCCGGATTTCAGCGGCGAGGGCGGCAAGCGCCTCCCAGTCGTCGCCGTCCCGCTCGGCCGTCTCCAGGTCGTCGCTCCGTCCGGCGTCAGCCAAGGCAGCCTCGTCGCGCAGCACCTCCAACGCCTGAAGCGACAGCCACGCCGAGCCGTGGGTCCGGTCCTCGCGAACGGTCGCCACTCGCGGGCGAATGCGGTCCCAGGAGGTCCACAGTCGCGGGACCGTCTCACGAGTCAATATTTCCAGCGGGTGGACCCACGCGGTCTCGGTCGACTCCTCGTTCGTCTCGACCGTGCGGGCCTCGCAGTCGAACAAAAACGGGTGGACCTGCCAGCGAACCCCATGGTCGGTGTCCGCGACCTGAAACGAGTCGCCCTGCCGGACGAGCGTCACCGCGTCGGCCAGCCCGGTTTCCTCGTCAACTTCGGCCCGCGCGGCCGTTTCCGGGTCCCGGTCCCGGCCGGCGTCGTCGGCGACGTGTCCCGCGACCCCGCTCCACTGGCCCCGATACGAGCCGACCGCATCGCTCCGGCGCAACAGCAACACTTCGCCCTCGCTACGCAGGAAGCACGTCACGACGGGGCGTGTCTCCATACGAGACGGAACGACCGGCCGGGGCAAGAAAGTCCGGGCCAGTGGGGCCGCAGTCGAGGCGGGGACGTTGAAGGAACTACAGCGCGTCGAGTAAGCGGTCGACATCGTCAGCCGTGTTGAACGCGTGGACGGACGCCCGGAGCGCATCAGGGTTAGGGAGTGACCTGATGATGATACCTTCAGCCGCGAGTCGCTCAACGGTCGCCTCGGGGTCGTCGGCGGTGAACGTCACAAGTCCCGACTCGTAGTCGCGGGGGCTCAGCAGTCGGTCGCCGAGGCCGTCCTTGAGCCGGTCGGTCAGCCGCTCGACACGGGGCTGAATTGTATCGAATCCGATGGCTTCGACCGTCTCAATGGCGTTCGCGAGCGCGACGTAGGGGACCGGTGAGGTGGTTCCGACCTCGAAGCGGCGCGCGCCCTCGTGGTACTTGTATCCGTCCGCACCGGGGTTTTCGACGCTCCGGTAACCAATACGAGTCTGGCGCAGTCGGTCGTACGCGTCCGGGTCGACATAGAGGAACCCGCCACCCCAGACGCCCAGTAGCCACTTATGGCCCGCCGCGGCCACGAAGTCCGCGCCCCATTCGGTCACGTCGACGGGGTGTTGCCCAACAGACTGGACAGCATCGACGAGCACCTGTGCGCCGGCGTCGTGGGCTACCGCAACGACATCCGCAACCGGGAGTCTGGTCCCGTGGGTCCAGGAGAGCGAACTCAGCGCCACCAGTCTGGCGTCGGCCACAGCGTCTTTTACTTCCGCCATGTCGAGCCGGCCGCCGTCTGTTTCCAGCACCCGGACCTCGATATCGTGGGTGTCGGCCAGCCGGTCCCAAGGGAGTGTGCCAGCCGGGTGTTCGAGGTCGGTCCGGACCACCACATCACCGGGCTGCCAGTCGATGGCCCCGGCGACCATGTTGACCCCGTCTGCGGTACTGCGAGTCAAGGCGATGTTGGCGGCGTCAGTCCCGATATGGCTGGCGACGACCTCGCGAGCCGCCGCGATAGCGTCCCACGCAACCGTATAGGGCCCTTCATCGGCGGGTGCGTCGAAGGCGTGGCGTTCGAGAAACGCCGTCGCAGCGTCGACCACGGGGCGCGGCGTCGGCCCGCTTGCCCCCGTGTTGAAGTACGTACACCGTTCGAGTGCCGGAATCGACGCTCGGAGCTCGACTGGGTCCATGTCCGTTCCGATGGTCCCCGACGCCTTCAGCCCTGTGTGACCCAGCAGGCGGATTCGACGGCGGATTCCCGAGACGACAGCACGGTTCTATTTCTATGGCCGACTATTGGACCGAATTGCGTATCTTGTTGTGTTTCACAATCTTTCTCGGTTGTTTGAATATCTACGAGCCATTGCAGATGCTCGATGTAGTCAGATAGAGCCCAGAGTGGCGACTCAGTCCTGCTGACACTCGCAGCCGCCCTGCTCGAAGAACTCCGCAACGGCGTACTGGCTACCGCACGACTGGCACAGCACCTGCGCGTCCAGAAATACCTCGAAGTCCGCAATGTCGATGCGACCCGTGTCGCGCAGTTTCTCGATGCGCTGGTCGGTGACCGATAGCGTTCGGGTCAGGAGTCGCTGAATGCTTTCCAGATCCTTTTCGATCTTCTCGTCGTCGGACAACCCCTGATACTCCGCGCCGCGCCATTCTTTCAGATACGACCGAATGGCCTGATAGGTGATGAAATCGGTTTCGAGACTGTCGACGTCGACACCGTTGCGTTCGAGTCGGTTGACGGTGTCAGTCCGAACGCCTGTGCTGATGTCGTCACCGGTGAGATTCTCGTAAGTCGATTCCACATCGCTTTCAAGCGCGCTCAGGCCCGCATCGACCAGTTCACGTTCGAGGAGGCGCTTGTTGAAAAACTCGGCAAGGTCACGAAGACTCATACGCTCTTCACCGTCACCCGTCCAGCGCGCCTCCATCTCCGCACCGAGTCCATCAAGTTCGTACTCGTCGATGAGTCGAGCGACTTTGCTCGACGGCCGGCCGTCTGTCGTATTCGCCATCTGTTGTTCCCACGTACGGTAACCGGAACTAAAAGACTACGGGGTTAGATCGAGGTGATGCGGTTGAAGTCGTCGTCAAGCGCCTGCGCGTCCTCCGGCAGGAGGGCGACGACAAGATGCTCGGCGTAGTCGGCGAAGTACTCGACGAGTTCGGCGATCCGCGCTGAGTCGATGGCTTCCAGTGAGTCAAGCAGCATGAACGGAACGCTCTCGTGGAGGTCGTGCACCAGATAGCCCGCGAGGGCGAAAATGAGGCCGGTCACCTCGCGCTCGCTCTCGCTGAGATGCTCGATGGTGTCCTCGTAAGCCGCGCCGTTCTCGGTGGTCCGGACGATGTGGAGTTCAAACACCGTTCGGTCGACCTTCTGGCGCCCCTCACGGACGGTCTGCTCAACGCGTTCGATCCAGATGCGCTCGAGGTTCTCGTACTCAAGGATCCCGAGGATAGCGTCCATGTGCTCGTTGAACTCGTCGACAGCGTTGGCCTCGATCTGGTCTATTTTCGTCCGCTTGTCGGTGAGTTCCTCGACAAGAGCGTCGCGTTCGTCGCGGAGGTCGTCGGCCCGGTTGACCAATTCCTCAATCTCCTCGATTTCGGCCGACACGTCGTCAAGGTCGGACTCCAGGCTGTCGATCTCAAACTCGAGCTGGTTTGCCTCCCGGTGCAGCGAGAGAATTTCGTCGAAGTCCTCGGATTCGAGATTGTCGACCTCGTCTTCCAGCGACTCGACATCCTCCGTCAGTTCCTCGCGTCGGTCCTTCAGCGAAGTGATCTGCTCGTCACGGCGTTCGATCTCCGTTTCCGTCTCCTGGATCTTCCGCTCGACGTCCTCGCGACGGCGCTGCTTCTTTTCGGCCTCGCGCTGGTCGGTCTTGAGGTCGTCGAGTTCCGACTTGATGTCGTTGAGGTCCTCGACCTTCTGCCGGCGGAGGTCCTGCAGGCGGTCGACGGTGTCTTCGATCTGCTCGCGGTCAACCGTCGAGCCACACGTCCAGCAGACGACGGACTCCTCGTCCTCGCCTTCGAGAAGTTGCTCTGTCACCGCGCCGTCGGAGCCCTCGGGCGCGTCTTCGAGCGACTGGATGACATCGTAGTCTTCCTCTTCGAGCCGTTCCTCGTTGTACTGGATGAGGCTCTGGAGGTCGGATATCTCGCTGTTCAGCCGCTGGCGCTGGTCGCGCAGGCTTGCGATCTCGTCTTCGAGGTGCTGCTGGTCGCCCATCGGCGTCTCCGGCAGGTCATCCAGTTCGTCTTCGAGGTCGGACCGTTCGCGTTTCAGCGAGGAGATACTCTCTTCCTGTGCCTCGATATCACGCCGGACAGATTCGAGATCCGACCGCGTCGAGCGGAGTTCGTCAAGCTTCTCTTCGAGGACATCCTGTTCCTGACGGCTCTCCTCGATATCTCGACTGCTGTTGTCGATCTCTTCTTCCCGCTCGGCCAGTTCCTCGCGTTTCTCTTCGATCTGCTCGCGGAGTTCGGTCCGGCGCTGTTCGAGATCCGGAAGGTCGCGCTGACGGGATTCAACCGTGGCGAGTTCGTCGTTGATATCGCCTTTCTCCGCTTCCAGTTGTTCGACTTCCGAACGGATCGCGTCGATATCGACCGGCCGCATGATGATCTCGCGGAGGTCGTCGCCGCGCGCCACGGACCGGCGTGCCTCGTTGGTTTCGAGGAGGAACGCGAACAGGTCGGCGACCGCAGGGTCGTCAAGATATCCGTCGCCGTCGAACTGAACAGCGTCCCCCGCTCGCGTGAGCGTCCGTTCGTACACCTCATCCCCGTAAGTAAGGGCAACGCTTCCCTCGTCTGCGTCGCCTTTCAGCGTGGCCTGTGTACTCCCCATCGCCGCCATAATAGACTGCAGAAACGACGTCCGGTTTGTGGCGTTTTTCCCCGTCAGCACCGTCACACCCGGTGGAATATCGACGGAGGTTTCGTCGATCCCACCGATGTTGGTTACATCGAAATGGGCGATACTAGAGCCTTGCTTTGATTCTGGCATTGTTCTGCCGTAGTCGGAGAGGATATAAAAATAGTTTCATTGCTGGAAACCAAGTTACAGATTGATGTCCCTACTGCGGGCCAATACGTCAGAAGTGGTATTACACAGCAGACAGCGACCGGACCGACAATCGGTTCTGGAATAACACCTGTACCAATATTATTCCGAGCTAGAGCTATTGGCGAAGACAGATAGGCTGTTTCTCCAGTCTTGCTGTTTTGTTGTGTATACTAATATTTCCCGCTTGTAACCGCTTTCAATATGCCAATCTATAAGTCGGCGTGATTGGAAGCTGGTCGTATGACCCGTTACGAAACGCTGCTTGAGGTCGAACTTGACGAGTGGGACAGTGGGTATGGTGTCTTGCAGATCGTCGACCCGGATGACAGCGACACCGCCGAGTTACGGTTCTGCTACTTCAACGAAAACGGCAAGTTCACCAACCGACCGTTGACACTACGCCCCGACGAAGAGACGCTCGACCGGACCACGCGGATGGTAGAGAACCTCGGCTACGTCGCCCGGACGTTCGACCCGGCAGAGATCCGTGAACTCGTTGAAACACTCGGCGAAGATCGGGTTATCGAACTCGCACAGCTCGTCGACACCCTTGGCGAAGCGCGACTGGCGGAGATACTCGGGGAGTAACGATGGCAGACACCCACCCGCTGGTAACGGTCGAAACTATCGTCCTCGTGGGTCTGGGGGGCTTTGCTGGCTCGAACCTCCGGTACTTCGTCGGCCTCTTTTTCCCGGGCTTACAGGGGACGCTGCTGGTCAACGTCTGCGGCAGTTTCGCGCTCGGCGTCCTGGTGTACGAGGGGCTTCAGGTCGGTGCGCTGGCCAGCGAAACGAAGCTAGCCGCGTCAACTGGGTTCATTTCGTCGTTTACCACCTACAGCACGTTCGCGGTAGAGACGGTTCTGACACCCGAGTGGGCGGTCGCGAACGTCGTCGGAAGCTACGCTCTGGGTTTTGCCGGCGTCCTTGTCGGCCGTGAAGTCGTCCGGCTGTTCACCGGAGGTGGTCAGTAATGGTCGCTCTCGAATCGGCACATCTGGTCGGGGCCGGTGGGGCGCTCGGCGCACTCTGTCGCCACTATCTGGCGGGTGCAATCCAGCGAGAGACGTTTCCGCTCGGGACGCTCACGGTGAACGCCTTCGGGAGCTTCGCTCTGGGACTGTTGACCTTCGCTGGTGTGACCGGTGACGCGGCACTGCTTGTCGGTGTCGGTGCGTGCGGTTCGTTCACGACGTTTTCCTCGTTTTCGGTCGAGACGGTCCGACTGTGGGAGAACGGCTACGTGGCCCTCGCCGCGCTCAACGCTGTCGGGAACCTCGCCTGTGCGCTGGTCGGAATCGGGCTTGCCTGGGGCATCGTGCGGATCATCTAATTCCCGCCGCGCCATCGGGTTTCACAATCTCTTGAAGGGGCTTCGTGCGCGCTGTCTGCTGCGAAGTCGCTTGCCCGCGGTGTCTTACCGCCATGGGGTGTCCGCCGTTCGCGGACGGTCACGTGATGGACGGATTCGGTGCCATCGTCGACGACGAGCGCGTCACCGGTTGTTTCTGGTAATCGAGCCGCGAAATCGCCGTCGAGATACGTTGGCTGGGCCGCCTGTAGGGCGTTGATGTCCGCCATGCTCGTCAGTCGGTGGGCGACGAGCAGGTCAGTCTGGGAGACGGTCGTCGCTGGCACCGCGCTGGGTCGCTGTGTCGCCAGCACACAACTTACCCCGGGCTGGCGGCCCCGAGTGACAAGTCGCCGGAGCGGACGCCGGGCGACGCCGTCAGTGAACACGTGGGCCTCGTCGACCAGCAGCCACGGCAGTCGGCTTGTCTGTTCAGCTATCCGAGCATCGTACAGCGCAGTCGCGACAGCGGCGAGGACCGCGCCGGCTGGTCGGGAAGCGAGTCCCGACATATCGAGCACAGTCAGGCTATCGCTGCATAGCGTTTGCATCTCGATACCCGTATCATCGAAGATGTCCCATGACGCGGCGAGCGCGAGATAGTTCGCCGCCGCGCGGACGGTGCTCGCCGCTGCATCCGCATCGGCTACCCACGAGCGCATCCCGTCGAGGGTCGCACACTCGCTCGCCGCCCGCCACACAAGCGCTCCCGCGCCCTGTTCCGGGTCGAGGCCGAGCACCGTACACCACTGGCGCGGGTCGAGTGCGTCCGCACGAACGCTTGGATGAACGACCATCGCAGACACGTCTGCAGTTTCAAGCGGCGTGAACGCCCCCATCGGGTCGACAGCGACTGGGGCGACCCCTGCAGCAGCAATCAGTCCCTCGGCGAGGACGCCAAGCGTGTACGTCTTCCCTGACCCGCGTTTGCCGACGACGAGGCCGACGTGTGGCCGGTCAACATCGATATCGACCGCAGCGCCGCGGCTCCCGTCGCGGGCCCGATAGTGACCCAGCCGCGTCGTTGGCCCCGTTGCTGCCTCACGTCCGATAACGACCATGCCGCCGGTTGGCCCGTTCCAGCACTTGAACGTTCGTCCGAGGGTTCAAATACGAGTTCGGAGCCACGCCTGTCCATGTCAGATTCGCTGTGGCGCGACGAACGTGCCATCGAGGGGCTACCGATTCGTCTCGTTATCGCGCTGGTGGTCGGTGTCGCCTGCCTCTCCGTGATGATGAGCACCATCTCCGGAATCGAGACGCTGCAAGTAACCGAGGTCGATGTGGAACCCCACCCAGAGGTGACGAATCCGGGGACGCAGGACGTAGTTGTCACCGTCGTCGACTCAAAAGGGTCGCCCGTGTCCGGTGCAACAGTGGTCGCCAAAAGTGGGACAGCAACGCTCTCGTCGGTCACGACCGGTGAGACCGGTAGTGCGGGGAACGTGACCCTCTCACTGTCGCCGTCGCTTGGGCCGAACCAACAGGACGGCACCGTCACTTTCGAAGTGAAACCACCGGCAGGGAGTAACTACGAAGACGCTCGCTCGAACACCGACCTGCTCGTCGTCGAGTCGCCCTAGCCGTCCCAGTCAATCCATTCCTGCTCCCAGCCGGCGCGGGACTGGGCGGCCCGGCGGGCACGCTCGCGGTCTTCACGGTGAGTCCGGTTGCGCTCGACGGTATCAGCCTGTTCGCCCTCGACGAGCATCGGCTGGAACGCGACAGTGCCGTGTCGCTTGACCGAGCCATCGGCCTCCACGACGGCCAGTGACTGCTCGCCGGTGCCAAGCGGCATCACGAGGCGGCCGTCGTCGGTTAGTTGCTGGAGGAGCGCTCGGGGTGGGTCGATTGCGGCGGCTTCCAAGAGAATGCGGTCGTACGGTGCGTACTCCGGGAGTCCGTCAGCCCCGTCACGACGGTCCACGAGGACGGCATCATAGCCTGCTTCTGCCAGATTCTGGCGCGCTTCGATGACGAGGCGGCGCGTGATATCTATCGCATGAACGTTCGCTGCGCCGACCTGTTCTGCCAGCACGGCGGCCGTGTAGCCGACGCCGGCACCGACCACGAGCACATCGTCGTCTTCCTCGGGTGACAGGGTTTCGAGCACCCGGCCGGCGGTACTGGGCGAAAGAACGCGCGTGCCGAGGCGTTCAAATGGGCGGTCGGAGTAAGCCTGTTGCTCGCCGACGAACGCCTCTCTGGGGACGGCACGCATCGCTGTCGACAGCCACGCGCTCCGGACGACACCCTTACTCTCGTGTTGGAGGCTGTCGACCATGTCGTCCCGCAGTACCGCCGGATCCATATCAGTGTATTCGGCCGGAGCTATATCAATGGCGCGACAACGGCCGTGTCTGTCGAAAACCCTACTGCAACGGGACGAACCGGACGCTGCCGTGATCCTCTTTTTCGAGCGTGCCGCCAGCCTGTTTCTTCGCTCGGATGAGTCGCTGTTGGCTGTCGCCGATCGGAGCCAGCAGGACGCCACCATCGTGGGTCTGCTCGACGAGCGGGGCGGGGAAATCCGCCGCGGCACAGGTCAGATACGTCCGGTCGTAGGGCGCGTGTTCTGGCCACCCCTGCTTGCCGTCACCGGCTCGAACAGAAACGCTGCTGTAGCCGGTCGCTGCTAGTGTCTCGCGTGCCTCGTCTGCCAGCGTCGCGTGGTACTCCACGCTGAAGACGTTCTCTGGGCCGACCAGTTCAGCAGTCACCGCGGCGTGGTAGCCACAGCCCGTGCCGATCTCCAGTACCTGATCTCCGGGAGACAGGTCGAGTAACTCGGACATAATTGCGACCATGTGCGGCGCAGAAATCGTCTGGCCCGACCCGATCGGGAGCGGACGGTCGGCGTAGGCATCGTGTCGCTTGTCGTCCGGAACGAACTGATGGCGTGGAACCGACGCTACCGCCGCGAGAACATCCTCGTCGGCGACCCGTTCTCGCAGACGGTCGGACAGCCGCGACCGCTGCCGGTCCCAGTCGGCCATCCTACCAGGCCGACCACGCCGTGGTCGACTCGTCCCTGACGTACAGTCGGTTGATATCCTTCGCAATACCCATGTCGCCGTCGTGGTCCATGTTCTCGTGGTCGTAGCCGTGGGCGTCGTCGCGGACGTGAATCCCCCCCCCCCCCCCCCCGCCGACGACGAACTCGTAGTCGCCGGGGACGTGGAGTTTGAAGCTCTCAGTCTCGTCGTGAGTCCCGTCTTTCGGGTGCATCGTAACGTTGACCGAGACGTTTCCGACGGCCCGCGACCAGATGGTCTCGACGTCCTCGGCAGCCGCCTCGTCCTCGCGGCCGTCCGCGGTCTCAAGGCTGGTAATGCGCGCAGTCACAACCGCTTCTTCGGTCTCCAGCAGGAACTCCTCGCCGACGGACAGTTCTTCTTCGGCCGGCACGTCAACCTCGGCGGTGAAGGAGTCCCCGTCCTGTGAGACGACGACACTACGCTGCAGTGTCTCTTCTTCCGGGAGCTGTTCCTTGTGAACGTGGTCACAGTCCGTGCAGCGAACCGTCACGTGGCCGCCCGGCTTCAGCACCTCGTGAACCGTTTCCAGGTCCGGCGAACAGGCCGGACACGGGAGGGCGATGCGGTCGCCCGGTGTAGCGTCTGTCATATACAGCCGTTGACTGTGCTCCCCTAAATGGTCGTCGCCACGGCGCTGCTCGTGGTTCTCACTCGCACAGTCACGCTGTCCTTCTTGTGCCGCCGGACCAAACGCCGAGTATGGCACGCCAACAGAGCCGTGCCGACATCGCAAGCGGTGTCATCATCGGCCTGACAACCATAGCTGGTCTCACAGTCTGGTCGCGCCTCCCCGCTGAAATCGCAATTCACTTCTCCGCGTCGGGCACGCCCGATACCTACGTTTCGAAGCCGGTCGGTG
>JGI12451J12833_1000289_pt1 | contig 16740 bp, 14 predicted proteins | sample A23E3SouthBayCA_2_FD_12833 | JGI IMG/M metagenome (IMG submission 12833) | reverse complement strand
TGTCCTCGTCGATGTCGTACACCCGAGCGACGCCGCCGAGCAGGCTTGATGAACTCGCCGTGTCAGCCCCCACGGTCGCCAGGTCACGGCGGCGCTGGAACGGCGACCGCGTGACGAACACCGTCTGGAGCCGGTAGTACGGCACAATGCGCGTTGTCCGCCGCCAGAACCCGCTCCGGGTCGCCAGGACCGAGTCATCGAGGTCGAAGCCGCGGTGTCGCCAGCGGAAGTGTGCCGCTGGCACGACCGGGAGAAAGAGGAGGGCGGCGAGCCACCAGTAGCCTGTCTCAAGCACCAGCGAGTCGACGGCGTAGGCGACTGCGGTGAGTCCGGCCGCCGCCAGCGAAAAGCGCGCGAGATAGCGCCGACGGGCGCGCTTCGGCGGGCGGTCGAAATCGAGGTCGCCGAACGGTTCGATGTCACGGGCCAGTTCGTACACTTCCTCGCGGGGCGCGAGCGGGACGGCGACGCCCTGCGTTGACTGCTGGTTCCCACCGCTGTAGCCGGCCGTCTCAACGGCCAGCGTCGCGTATCCGAACCGCCGCATCAGTACGTTCTCGCGGATGGTGACCGTCTGGACCTTCTCCAGCGGGATGTTGCCGCTGTACCGGCGCAACAGCCCCCGCTCGTACCGGAGGTCGCCGTCGGCCTGTGTGAGCCGGAAGCCGTAGTATTCGATGACTGTCAGCGCCACGCTGACGACAAGTGCGAGCAGGAGGAACTGGACGAGCGAAATCGCGGCGAAGACGGCGAGTCGCGTGGATTCCGGCGAGCTAGCCAGCCAGCGGATGACGGGTCCATTCAGCGACGCGCCAACGAGGGTCGCGTTGAACCGAAGGACGGCCCAGACGACGTCCATCCCAAGCGGGAGCGACGCCAGCGTCAGGACCGGCGCGGCCGGCCGAACGGAGACAAGCGCGTACGTCAGGAGTTCGCGCTGGTCGAACGCGAACAACAGCGACCCGTCCGGCTGGTCGCGTGGTTCCGTGTCCGAAGCCGAGGCCGAGTCCTCGAAGTCGTTCGCCGTCTGGGCGTCGCCGGTGTGTGCAGGTGTGGGACCGGTCACGCCGGGGAGGTCAGCGTGGGCCGACCGGCCAGATGTTGCAGTCCCAGACACCGCGCCGGCGGTTTCTGCCGCCGACTCGGCGGCTTCGTCCCGGTCGTGAGTCCGCACGTAGTTCCGGAGGCGTTTGACCTCTGCCTCGTCAACTGCGTCCAGCGTGGCCTCCGTCGCGCTCCCACCGGCCGTCTCAAAGCGGACGATTGCGAGCCCGAGCAGGCGGTTAAGGATGTTCTGTTCGACATCGAGATTCTGGACGCGGCCCAGCGGAATCTGGCGGGACTGTCTGGCGAAGACGCCAGATTCGACGGTGAGCGTGTCCCCGTCGAGTTCGTAGCGAAAGCGGAAGTACCGTGCCAGCGCGTAGCCGCCAAACGTCAGCGCGCCGAGCAGGCCCAGCAGCGGAACCGCGAACGCTGGCAGTCCAAGCATTCCGGTCCCGACGGACCCGCCGAAGAAGCCAAAGAAGCCGCCTTGTAGCGCCGCTCGGGCGACGCTCAGAACCGCACTTCGCGGGTGGAGCCGGTTCATACCGCGTCCGTGGCCTCGCTCTCGTTCGCGAGGTCACGGAGTTGTTCTCGCAATTCGGTGGCTCGTTCGGGCCGCAGGCCTGGAATCGTGATGTCCGCGCCGCGGGTCCCGGCAGTGTAGACGACGACACTCGCCAGCCCGATAGCTCGCTCTACTGGGCCGCGCGTGGTGTCGACGTGCTGGACACGAACGTACGGGACCGACGTGTCGGTCCGGGTCACGACACCGCGGAGGAGAAAGAGCGCGTCGTCCTGTAGGTCAAAACGCCAAATCCGGTGGGCAGCGATGGCATGGGCAACACCCAGAAGCACCAGCACAACCCAGCCGCCGACGACCACCGTCTGTGGCAGTGAGACCGCGAACCGGTCGACAAGATACGCGATGACGCCGAGCACCGACGCCTGGATAACTGTCGACAGAACCCACAGCAGTCTCACTCGCGGGTGAAGCGACTCCATGTCCGAATCGAGGGGCCGGCCGCGGATTAACGGTTTGGCTCCGGAACGAAATTGGAAGCGTTCCGACCCACACATGGGTCAAACAGTGGGCAGAATCGTCTGAAACTTCGAAAAACGTCCTTGTATGCCCCCGACGCCGGACAAAGCGTATGTCACGAAGCCGACGGACGTTTCTGACGACGCTCGCCGCTGCAAGTGTCACGCTCCCGCTCGCTGGCTGTGCCGGCGGCGACGAACAATCCGCAGACGAGGAGGCGGAGTCAATGAACGATGAGGGGATGACTGACTCGATGAACGATGAGGGGATGACTGACTCGATGGAGGGCGGCGAAACGAGCAGCTCGATGGCCCAAGAGAATAACACAGCGATGGACGGCAGCGCAATGACCGAATCGATGACGGAGGCAGCGGACGGCGAGTCGATGGGTGACGACGAAATGAATGACGGAATGACGGAAAACGAGACTACGTCGTAAGCCGCCCGGTGATGACCGTATCGGACTACACGCGCTCGTTGACCTGTTCAGCGACGCGCTCGCCGGGCCGGCGGAGGTGGCCACTCTCGACTTCGTAGACGTAGCCTGTCACCGTGACATCATCGGGAATCAGCTCGTGGTTTTCGAGGTATTCGACCTGTGCCGCACAGGCCGCGTCGATGTCGTCGGTCATCCGGACCCACTCCGCGATTGACGCGTCACCGGTGTCTAGCTCCGGCAGTGCCGGGTCTAGATCGATATCATCGAGGTCACCGTCGACCGCGGCCTCGAACCCTGCAACGATATCCTCGTCGGACGCACTCATCATTCCACAGTCGGTGTGGTTGACGACGATGATTTCCGTCGTATCGAAATACTGTGTTGTCAGCGCCGCCGAGCGAATTACGTCGTCTGTTACCTTCCCACCGGCGTTTCGGTATATCTGTGCGTCGCCCAGCGAGAGCCCAAGCGCGTCCTCGACGGGGATTCGCTCGTCCATACACGCGACGACGAGCAGTTGCTTGTCGGTCGGGATGCCCTTGCGCCGTCGACGCGCCCAGTCGTCCCTCGCGTCGACGCCGTCGTCAACCGATTCGTGGACGTGGCCGGCCTCCGGCTCTTCGTGGTCGTGCGCGTCGTCACTCCCGTGTGTGTGATGTGGCATTGCAGAACACGCCTTTGTGCCCCGTGGTCTTTACTGCTTGCTCGTCGGCAGTACAGCGGAGGAAAGTAATCCGAGTCGAACAGTCCCAGCCACTCAGTCGTCAGTGGCGACGGCGCTGTCTTCGCCGTTTCCGTCGTCAATCTCGTTTAGCACGCGCTGGTGGAACTCCTGCAGGACGGCCGACTCGTCCTCGGCGAGGACCACGTCGCTGGCCATCAGCGTTGCGAGGCCGAAGGCGCGTGGCGACGGCGAGTCGACGCGGGTCCGGACCACGTCAACGTCGCCGTCCTGCATCGCACGCAGGATAGTCTCAATGCCGTCGACGTTGAGCTTATCCTCCAGAATCTCCCGGTAGGTCTCTTCGACGACGGCGAAATCGCCAGGTCCTCGGCGAACCCGAGCAGCATCTCCGAGGAGACCTGCTGTTCGCTGGCCGATTTCTCGTAGCCCTTGTAGCGTTTGAGTATCATCAGGGACCGCGTGGCGTTGATGCGGAAGTATCGCTGGAGGAGGTCTGTCCCGTCGAGGCTGGCCCGGAGGTCCTCGCGGGCTGTTTCTGGGTCCAAATCGCGGACGATTCGCGCGATGTCGACTTTTCGGTTCAGCGGCATCGAGAGCGTGAAGCCGTTGTCGGCGACGGCGACCTGAACGTTCGCGCTGGCCGCCCGGGCGATGTGATACGCCAGTAGCCGAGAAAAGCCGTCGTTGAACCGCCGGCCGTAGTTCGAGTGGACGTGGTAGTGCCGTTCGTACTCGTCGTGGTCAAGCGTCTCCTCGATGACGAGGCGGTCGGTCGTCGCGACGCTATCAGGTCCAGCGTAGGCCACCTGCTCGCGGAACATCCGCGCGATGGCCCGGACGCTGTTCTCGTCGACGGGGAACGTCCGGAGCCAGTTCCGGACTTCCGACATCCCGCCGTCGGCCAGTCGGTCCAGCAGTTGGCCCTGAAAGTCGAGTATCTCGCGGCCGAGGTCGTACGACAGCGGGAGGCGCTCGGAGAACCACGACGGGACCGTCGGGCGGGCGGCGGTCCGGTCGACGTACACCTTCGACCCGCGGCGGTAGCGGTACTCGAAGTTGTTCCCACCCAGTACGAACACGTCGCCTTTCTCTAACGTGTCCAGATACGATTCGTCCAGCTGGCCGACCCAGCTGTCGTCGCTCCGGGTGACAACGTCACAGGTAAACGAGTCCGGAATCGTCCCGATGTTGGTCATGTAGATGACCCGCGCGAGTCGGCCGCGTTTGCCGATGAGCGGCTGGCCCACATCGTAGTCCTCGTAGTGGTGCTCGCCGTCGGGCGCATCGTTCGTGTCCCGCCAGATTTTGGCGTAGACGTTCTTGTCTTCCATCCCCGGGTAGTCGGCGGTCATGTACCGCATCAGCCGTTCCCAGTCCCCGTCGTCGTAGTCCCGATACGGGTAGGCCCGACGGAGGACGCTTTTGAACGTCTCCTCGGGGCGGACATCGTTGATGGCCATGCCGTATATCTGCTGTGTGGCCACGTCCTGTGCGTTCTCGGGGATGAACACGCGGTCGACAAAGCCCCGTTCGGCCTTTTCGAGCATCACCGCACACTCCACGAGTTCGTCGCGGTCCAGCGCGATGACCCGGCCCTCGACGGTCTCGCCGAGCTGGTGGCCGGCGCGGCCGATGCGCTGGAGCAACGCGGCCACGGATTTGGGCGAGCCGACCTGCACGACGAGGTCGATATGAGGCATATCGATGCCCAGTTCCAGGCTGGTCGAGGTCGTCACCACATCGAGTGACCCCTCCTTCAGCGACTCCTCGATGTCGCGGCGTCGCTCCTTCGAGAGCGAGCCGTGGTGACAGCCGGAGTTGGACTCGTCGTAATCACCGAACTTTTCGCGGAGGTTGTGCAGGACGCGTTCGGCTCCTGAGCGCGTGTTCGTGAACACGAGCGTGTTGGTGTGAGATTGGATGTGGTCGTGGAGCTGGGTGTAGAACCGCTCGGTAATGATGTCCCGCGGCGTGTTGATGAGGTCGTCTGCCGGACAGGACAGCTCCATGTCGAAGTCGCGGGCAAACCGCGTGTCGACGATTTCGTAGTCGCGGGGGTCACCGCCGGGATCCTCACAGCCGACCAGAAACTCCGCGACGGTGTCGAGCGGTTCGACGGTCGCCGAACAGCCGATTCGCGTCGGCGGTTCCTCGACCATCTCCTCTAGGCGCTCCAGCGACACCGAGAGGTGGGTCCCGCGCTTGTTCTCGGCGAGGCTGTGAATCTCGTCGACGATGACGTACTCGATGGTTTCAAGTTTCTTTTTGAACTTTGGGGAGTTCAGCAGAATTGCGAGGGTTTCCGGCGTCGTGTTGAGGATGTGGGGCGTCGTTTCGAGCATCGCCTGCCGCTCGCTGTCACTGGTGTCCCCGTGGCGGATGGCGTGCCGGATTTCCACATCCTCGCCGCGTTCATCGAGTTTGGCAGTGATACCGTCGAGTGGCTGTCCGAGGTTCCGGTGGATGTCGTTGGCCAGCGACTTCAGCGGCGAGACGTACAGACAGTAGACGGAGTTCTCCAGTTCGTCCTCGCGGGCCTTCCCGAACAGTTCATTGATGATGCCAGTGAAGGAGGCGAGGGTCTTGCCGCTCCCCGTCGGCGCACAGATGAGCGCGTTCTCGCGCTCGTGGATGAGCGGGATGGCCTCTTTCTGTGGCGGCGTGAAGAAGCCGCCGTTACCGGGGACGAACTCGCCGAACTGCTCGACCCACCACTCCTGAACGACGGGCGCGAGGCGGTCAAGCACCTCGGCGTCGTCGATGTCGACCGCCTCCGGGTCGAACTCCGGGTCCGTCGCTGCGAGACGCTCGCGTCCTCCCATTGTCGGCTCTTACCAACCTGTAGGACTGCCGGGGCAAGTGGGTTCCGCCATATCGACGGGAAAACGACTAAGCGACCGCCACGTCTGGCCTGTGGCATGGCCGACTCCTTCGACGTACTGACGCCGTTGGTGACACCGTTCGACGCCGACGGCAACCTCGATGTCGCTGGCATAGAGTCGCTGGTCCGACACGTCGTAGCGGCCGGCGTCGACGGCATCGTTCCCTGCGGGACGACCGGCGAGTTCGAGACGCTGTCGCCGCAGGAGTACCGGACCGTCGTCCGAACCGCAGCGACGACAGCGCCCGACGACTGCCGCGTCATCGTCGGGACGGCCGCCACCGACGTTGCGACTGTCCACAAGCGGATGGCGTTTGCCGCCGAACAGGGCGCGGACAGCACGCTGGTCGTGCCGTCGTACTACGGCGGCCAGGCGAGCGGAGCGGGCAACGAGGCGTTCTTCGACGCGGTACTGGCCGACGCGCCGCTGCCCGTCTACCTCTACAACATCCCCGGGGCCGTCGGACAGGAACTCTCCATCGAGACGGTCGCCGCGCTCGCTCAGTCCGACGCCGTCGCGGGACTCAAGGACTCCTCGGGCGACCTCCCGTACGTCACCGCGGTCATGAATCAGACGCCTGCGGATTTCACCGTCTACCAGGGCCACGACGGCCTGTTCGTCCCGTCAATTGTGCTGGGCGGCGACGGTGGCATCAGCGCGCTCTCGCANCTACTGNTTGACGAACTGGAGCAGGCGGGTACTGCCGTCGCAAGCGGCGATGTTGCACAGGCCAGAACAGTCCAGCGGGATGTCCTCTCACCGCTCTCGGACGCGTGTGCCGAGTTCGGTTTTGCGCCAACGGTGAAGGCGCTGCTCGCCGACCGCGGCGTCATCGACCACGCGACGGTGCGACCGCCCAGAACCTCGCTTTCGTCCGACGCGGTCGCGTCGGTGACCGAACGGCTGGAGTGAGTCTCTAGACTCAAATGGGTCTGTGAGGTTCCACGAGATTCATTACGCTGGGCGGCAGTGAACGGAATATATGTCGTTGCTGCCCTCCCGCGGTCCCGACACAAGCACCTCACAGGACGGGGAGCTACAGGTCGTCGGGGTCGACGAAGATGTCTCGGCCGTACTCGATGCCCTCTCCTCGGAAACGGCCAGGGAAATACTCAACACGGTCTACGAGGAGCCCGGGACACCCTCAGAACTGGCCGACCGGCTCGATATGTCGATACAGAAGGTCTCCTATCATCTGGAGAAACTGGAAGACGAGGAACTCATCGCTGTCGCCGGGGTCCAGTACTCAGAGAAAGGCCAGGAGATGAAGGTGTACGAGCCCCCGGATGACCCGCTGGTGCTGTTTGTCGGCACACAGGACCGCAAGCAATCGCTCCGGTCGCTCGTCCGCCGCGTTTTGCCTGTTATCGGCATCCTCACTGCGGCCAGCGTCATGCTGCAACTCCTGCTCGGGCAGTTCCCGGTCCAGTTCGGGAGCTCCGGGGCCGGCGACGCAGGAACCGCCGGTGACGGTGCGCAGGGTGGCGGAGACGTCGAGCGTCTGGACGCGGCGAACCAGACAGCCGCGACGGCCGATACCACACCGACCCCGACAGCGGCGGACGACGGCGGATTCCAGGTGGCTGAGGCGACGGAGGCCCCAGAAGCCACGCCGGCCCCGAAAAGCACTCCGGCTCCGGAGGCCGACACCCCGGTCGAAGTAATGACCGAGGAGGCGCGGCAACTGACGACCGACGCCGCGGCCAGTGGCGGCTTCTATATCGAGCCCGGTGTGGCCTTCTTCCTCGGCGGGTTGCTGGTCATGACGCTGTACGTCTCGTTCTGGGCGTACAGAAACTACCGCTAAGTCGATTAACGGTTCAGTCGCTTCAGTCCGATTTAACGCGTTCGGCGACCAACACGCCAGCCTGCTCGGTAACCATCTCGACGGCCGTCAGCGCGTAGCCGGCATCGGTGAAGGCGTCAGCGAGGACGCCGACGGTCGCCGGGTCGTCGACTTCAGGGCTGTAAAACGGTGCGTCGGGGTCGTCGTCGCCAAACAGCATCACGTCCCCGAGGACAATGCGCCGCGGCCCCAGGTCGGCGATTGTGTCGATAGCCTCGCGTTTCTCGTCGTCGCCAAGATGGTGCATCGCAAAGTTCGATGTGACGATGTCCACCGGCCGGTCGACGTTCGGAGCGCGGAAGCGGCCGTCGCCGAAGGAAACGTTCTCGACGCCTCGCCCGTCGGCTTTCTCCCGAGCTTTCTCCAGCATCCCGTCGCTGATGTCGCGGCCGATAATCTCCGCTGCGTCGGACGCGAGTGCGAACGCAATCGCTCCGGTGCCCGTGCCGAGGTCAAGTACCACGTCGTCGCTCTCGGGGGCCGCGTGGTCGACAACGAAATCGACGCAGGCGCGATACGCCGCCGAATCCTGGTCCTCGTCGTACGCGTCGGCGTGGTCGGAGAACCGCTCGGCGTGCTCGTCGAGTGATTTCTTCATACTCGCTTCTCGTCGTACTCGCACAAGTGTCTCCCGCTCCGTTTCGCGGTTTTGCCGCAGACGCGGTTCGGTTAAAACAGTTTTTGAGCCACGGGTGAATTTTTGCTATCCCCGTCCCAAGCATGAACTGCGCCGTCGACGGGTGACCTTCCCACACGGCCGCCCTGACCCCGTCCCCGCCGACGGCCACCGCCCTCACTCCGCTGACGCTCCCTGGTGGTTCCCCTGGCAACGTGTTCCCCCAGACACCAACCCTTTGTCCGTTCGCTCGCTGTCGTCCGGTATGCGTCTCACGTTTCTCGGCACCGGCAGCGCCATGCCCACCGGCTCTCGAATGCAGTCCGGCTATCTGCTGGAGCGCGACGGGAACCGGCTGCTCGTCGACTGTGGTAGCGGCGTGTTGCACTCGCTGGCACAGACCGACACGGGGTACGAAGGCGTCGACACTGTCTTGCTGACTCACCACCATCTGGACCACGTTTCCGACCTCGACGTGCTGATGAAGGCCCGCTGGCTGGCCGGTGAGACGGACCTCACGATAGCTGGCCCGCCGGGGACGAGCGATCTGGTTCGGGACCTGCTCGAAACACACGACTACATGCAGGACCGACTGGACCTGACACTCAGGGACCTCGATGGCGGCCCCTTCGAACTGGCTGGGTTCAGTGGCGACACCTGCGAGACGCGCCACTCGATGCAGTGTTTTGCCTACCGGCTTTCCGTCGGTGACGGGCCGGCAATAACGCTCGGTGCTGACTCCGAGGCGTTCACGGACCTCATCGAGTTCGCCGACGGGTCGGCCGTGCTCGTTCACGACTGCTCGTTCCCGGACGACGTGGACGTGTCGAACCACCCGACGCCGACAACACTCGGAGCGACGCTCCGCGATGCCGACGCCGAGGTCGGGCGCGTGTATCTCACCCACCTGTATCCACACACGGAGGGACGACACGAGGAGATGCTTGAGTCGATAGCGGACAGCTACGATGGCGACGTGCAGTTTGCCGAGGACAGCCTGACGATAACAGTTAGCTAGATGCGTTCGAGCGTGACGCGGAACTCGGCCCCGCCAGCGTCGCTTTCGCCCACGCTGACGCTGCCGCCGTAGGATTCAGTCAGCGCCCGAACGAACCCGAGGCCGAAGCCGGTCCCCGAACTCTCCTGGCCCTTCACACCCATCTGGAAAATATCCTCGCGCAAGTCCGGCGAGACACCGTCCCCGTCGTCGGCGAAACAGACCGTAACCTCGTCGGGGCTGACTTCCGCCGGATACACTCGCATGTGGACATCGCCCTCGTTGTGGACCGCCGCGTTGGACATGATGTTCGTGAACACCGAGTCGAGCAGGTCACCGCCGTACACCTGATACTCGAAGTCTGACTGCGCAAAATCGACAGTCAGTGACCCGTAGTTGTCTCTGACATCACGCACCGTGTTCCCGAGGACCGATTCGAGGTCCTGTGGCTCCGGGTTGTCCTGAGCTTCCAGCGTCGAGACGAGGTCGCCGACGCGCTGGATGAGGTCGGCGGCGCTCTCGGCTGCGCGCTGGATCTTGCCGGCGTACTCCTCGGTCTGGCCGTCGACCTGTCCAGCGACGACATCGGCGAACCCGGCAATGACCTGCAGGTCGTTACCCAGGTCGTGGCGGAGCAGCCGGTCGTACATCTCAATCATCTCCTTTCGCCGTTCCAGATCCCGATGAGCCCGCTCTAGCCGTTCACGAGAGCGGATATTGGAGATGGCCGTCGCGGCGTGGGTGGCAAGAATTTCCATCGGTCTGACGTATTCGTCTCCGAACTCCTCGACGGTCTGTGACCGAGTGACCAACACCGCAGTCACCTCATCGCCCATCCGGGACGGGACAGCCAGCGCACCCGTCACATCCGAGTCGGCCGTGACAGCGGCATCAGCGCCCTGTTCGACCAGCGTTTCGCCGGCCTCCTGCGCCCGTCGAGCCAAGTCACTCGGTGGCTCGCCCTGCACGAGATTCGGGTTCGTACTGTGGACGACGCGGAGCTCGTCGTCGCGAACCTCGACGAACGTAGAGTACGAGAACTCGAACAGCAGCGACATCGCTTCGAGCGTGAGCGAGACGACTTCATCGACGGACTCGCAGCGGTTGAGTGCCTGGCCGTATTTGTTCAGGTCGGCGACCTGTCTGGCAAAGTCCTGTTGTTCTTCGAACGACATATCACCCACTCCTCGCAGACATTGGAACTACGTACCAATGGAGAGCGGGGCAAAAAACGGTTTCGGGGGACTCACCGGCGGAATGAAAGACGGTAGACACGTATCGTGGGTACGCGGCCTCAATCGAGGCGGTAACGCAGTAGCGCCGCGACACCGCCCAGATTCGAGAGTTGCTGTCCGGGCGCAAACTCCGCGGAGAAGACGGTTACGTCGCCGCCTTTCTGTTCTGTCGTTTCGATGATCTGGTCGACATCGATATCCCAGTCGCCCTCGCCGGCCCGCTCCAGCCGGAGTCGTTCGTCCAGCACGAGCAGCGTCTCGATAGCGCCGTAGTCGGCCGCCTTGGCGACTTCTTCCGGGCCGTAGGCCACCTCCGAGCCTGAGCCGATGCGCGCCATCAGTTCGTCGATGTAGTCCGCCTCCTCGGCGATGCGGGTCTGCTGCTGGACGTCCTCGACAGCGCCGCGTTTGAGTACTTCGTGGACACCGCGGTCACCGACAGCGGACGTGTCGACGACAGTAATCTGTTCGGCGATATCGGGAATCTCGTCCTGAAAGTGGTCCAGCGCGTCCTGTTTGGTGAAGCCGGGACCCGCAAGGATGTAGGCGTCCACGTCCTGCCGTTTGAGGACTGACGCCAGCTCGTCGAACAGTTCCTTCCGTGGACGGGCGTACTCCCCCTTCCCGGTCGTCGAGGTGATCGTCGCTCGCTCCTCGGTGCCGTACTGGGCGACAGTGTGGACGTGAGCCTCTCCTTCCTCTACGGTCGCAATCGCCACGTCGGGGTTCTCCGTCGCCTCGACGGCCTCTTCCAGACGGTCGGCCTGATCGGGCTTGAGGTGCTTCTCGACGGTGAGTTCGGTGTGTTCCTCGACGTTGAGCGTGTGGTGAAAGCCCAGCTGGTCCTCGCGGGAGCAATCGACAATTTCGCCGCCGACACGGAGGCGGTTGGCGAACTTCGCGAACTCCACGTCGGTGACCTCGATCTGAATCCACATCGGCTCGCGCTCGCCGCCTTTGTCCCGGAGGTTGTCATCGTTGCGCTGGATGCGCCGCGTCGTGTCGCCAGAGACGAGGTCCCCCGGCTCGATGACATACGAGAGGTGCCAGAGGTCGTCAAGCGTCTCGGGGACCACCTCGATGCGTTCTGCCCCTTCCGCGGTGGTCTCCTGACTCTGTATTTGCATACTGAAGCGTCCGCTTCAGGGACACAAGTGTTCTGCCATTCGATTCGCCGGAACGGTGAGACACCGAATCGGCGTACTGTGCCGATCAGGCAACCGAGCCTGTCGCGGGCGTCTCATCGCCTGCGTCAGTGGCGGGCATATCCCGCACGGCCGTTCCGATGGCGTAGGTCCCCGCCACGTTCGCGTAGAACGTCACGAAGGGGGCCAGCACCGCGCCGATGACGACAGCGTTCAGGACGCCGATGAGGACGCCCGCGATCAGGCTGATACCGAACGCGACCAGCCAGCCAGTGGCGTAGGTTCGGCTGAACGCGAGCCGGCGAAGTTCGTCCGGTGCGAACGCCGCCGCGATGCTGTCCGTGCGAACGTACGCGACGATTGCGGCCGGGAGCACGTACGCGATGGCGAGCGAAAGTACGGTCACCGCGAGCGTCGCGACGAGGGCAATGAGGCCGACAGCCAGTCCGCTTCCGGCCCCGTTGCCGCCCAGACCTAGCGTCGCACCGCTTGCGAACACCGCCGCAAGGGCGATGGCCGCCGGGACGAGTGAGTAGGCGAATCCGATAGCGAACACCTTCAGGCCGTCCATACCCAGGTCGCCCCAGTCGTCGAACACCGGCGGTTCGGCCTCATCGTCCAGCACCGCTCGGAGTGTCCGGGCGATATAGCCGAGGACGAAGAACACCGGCACGACGAGGAAACTCAGGAACAGCAACACGCCCCCGATGGCGATGGTTTTCACTGCGCTGTCGCTGTCCCGCGGATACGATAGTGCTTCTTGGAACATGGTGGTACTCCGTGACATCGGCCTGGCTGGCGTGGTCGCTGCCACGTCAGTCTCGACAAGGTGTCACATCAATTTATAATACAACGTACAGGTATATATAGCAGTACGTGCGCCGTGCTGGCAGTTGTAGCCGGCAGTCGGGCAATTCTCAGCGTCTCACTGCTGGTCAGGGGTGCCGTCGGCGGCCGCCTGTAAGCTGGCGAACGCCTCCCACGAGGGGTCCGCTCCGGGATGTGACTGTCGGGTGCCGTCGACGTACAGCCCCTCACCGTCGGTCACTTCGCCGACGACGGCGGCCGGCGTCCCGCGGTCGCGGAGCGCACCGACAACATCGTCGGCATCTGCGGGGTCGACGGCGGCCAGGAGCGTCCCGCAACTGCTGACGTGCCAGGGGTCGATGTCGAGCGCGTCACAGAGCGCGCCGACGCCGTCAGCAAGCGGCATCGCATCGCTGTCCACGTCGAATCGGACGCCCGCACCGTCGGCCATCTCGATGAGCGCACCAGTGATGCCGCCCTCGGTGGCGTCGTGCATCGCCATCACGTTTCCAGCGTTCGTCGCAGCCATGGCGTCCTCGACGAGTGCGGTGTCGGCCAGACGTTCCTGTGCAGTGGCGGTTCGGTCGGGCGACAGCCCGATCTGCGTCGGGAAGAGGGTCGCGAACAGGCCCGTGACTTCCGCACCGGGACCGGTCCCGACGACCAGTTTGTCGCCCGGTCGTGCGCCGTCCGGGCGGACGATGTCCTCGTGGGGCCCGACGCCAAGCACCGTTGCGCCACCGACCCATGAATAGTCGACGCCCGAATACCGGGCGGTGTGGCCGGTGACGACGCTCACGCCGACTTCTTCGGCCCGTTCGGCGAAGCCGTGCCACATCGCCGCCAGTTCGTCGTCTGTCATCTCGGGCGGGAGCGTGAACGTCACTGAGAGATGCGACGGCGGGATGCCGGAAACGGCAACGTCGGCAAGTACCACATCGAGTGCAAACCGACCAGCCCGTTCGAACCCCAGATCGGGGAGCACCGACAGCGGGTCGGTGGCTGTGACGAGAGCGTCACCGCCCACGTCGATGACGCCGAAGTCAATGCCGTGCGTCGGCCCCAGCGTCACGTCTTCTCGGTCCGCGCCCAGTTCCGGGTAGATGACGTTATCGAACAGGTCGCGGTCGATTTTCCCGAGGTCGCTCATCCGGTCAGTCACCTCCAGCGCGGTGTTCTCTCTGCCCCCGCATCGTCAATCCTCAGTCATCCGACTGCCGCCGGGCGGCAGGAACTCCTGTATCTGGTCCGGGCTGGCGACCTTGCGGACGAACGTCTCGTCGGCGAACCGCTCCTTGAACTCGCGGTAGAGGCGCTTGGCGATATCGTTCTGGGCGTACTGGCCCGGTTCAACGGTGATGCTCGTCGCGGCCTGTCCCTCGATAGCCGCCGGCGGGCCACCGATGACCCGCGTCTCGTCGTCGCAGGTGATACCGACGGCGACGCCGGCCGGCGTGCCCTCGAAGTACGTCCGGTCGCCGCGGACGGCGAAGCCGCCCTTCTCCAGATACTCGCCGCTTTCCGGCGTTTTCGACACCTGGTCGGGGTCGACCATGTACACGTCGCCGGCGAACTTCCCGTCTTTCCAGACCGAGGAGTACGAGACCGCGAACTGGGCGGCCTGGTCCAGTGACGACTGCGGGAACTCAACCTCCTTGGACGGCTCACTGGGACCGGTGGCCTTGAGCACCGTGACCGGGCCGCCGTGGGCCTGCGCGTGGAAGAACTTGTCACCGCCCTCCAGATACTTCTGGACGAGTTCTTCGTTGTCGTCGGCGTCGCGGCCGCCGATGACGAGGAAGCCGTCCGAGGTGTGGAACCAGCGGAACTGCTCGTACCAGCGCTCGGTCGACCGGGTCGGAATGGACTGCATCGAGAGCCAGTCCGTCGGTTCGTCCTCGCCCTCGTCGTTATCGGCTTCGTCCTCGCCGTCGTCGGCCTCCCACTCCTCGCGCCGCTCTTTGACCGCTTCGAGGTCCTCGCGGGTGTTCTCGATGGCAGCGAGCGCGCCCTCCTTCTTCTCCTCGATGCGTTTGGCCTCCTTGTACAGTTCGTCGGCGTTCTTCTCGACGCCGGTGAAGGCGTCCACTGTGACCCGCGTCCCGTCGATGTCGAGGGTCACCGTCCCCTCGCTCCCGTCAAGCGAGACAACTGCTTCGGCGGCCGCGATGCCGCGGTCGGCCCCCTCGTCAAACTTCGCCTCGATGTCGTCCCAGGACACGTCGTCCTGGCGGGCGGCCTGCACCGTCGAGAGCACGTCGTCGACGAGGTCGTAGTTGGCGTACAGCAGCTCGGCCTTCTCCCGTTCGACCTCGGCATCGGCTTCGAAGTCCTCGATAGCCTGCTCCTGTTGCTGGATGATGCGCTGCTGTTTCTCTATCTCGGCCTCGAAGTCCGGGCGCTGTGTNTCGCCGCCCTCGACTTCCTCCTCCCGCTGGAAATTGAAGAAGTAGTCGTCCAGCGCGGGGTTGAACTCCGTGAAAGATTCGCTGTAGAGTTCTTCGTACTCCGCCAGCGGAATCGGCGTCACGTCGATGCGCCGGCGGTCCGGGTCATCGCCGGATTCCCCGTTGCCTGCACCGTCACCGTCGTCGAGCGTTTCGTAGTACACCCGCGGGTCGACATCTCCCTCACGCAGGCGCGTCCCCATCTCGTCGATGAGTTCGTACAGCCGCTCGAAATCGGACTCATCGAGGTCGTCGACGGCGACGTTGTAGTCGATGCCGGCGCGGGTACACAGTTCCTCGCCGTAGAGGCCGCCGAAGTTCAGTTGCGTCGCCAGCGTCCGCACGAGGTCAGCGTCGGATTCCTTGATGCGAGCGACGAACCCGTCGTAATCGACGGTCATCGGGTTGAACCGCGCCGACGGGAACTCGTAGGGCGTCCCGGGCGCGACGGTCCGTGATTTGAGCCTGACCGTCTCCAGACAGTCGATGACCTCGCCGTATTCGTCGAGGACGGCGACGTTCCCGTCGCCGAACAGCTCCGCGACGATGGTGGTTGAAGCGTCCTCGCGGTCGAACTCCAGTTCGATGATTCGGTCGAACTCAAACTGTTCGACGCGAACGAGGTCAGCGCCCGACAGCCGGTTCCGGAGCATCATCGCGAAATCCGGCGGGCGGCCCGGTGCGTCGGGGACGTGTGCTGGGTCGGCAGCGTGGGCGCGCTTGACGTCGCCGACCTCGATGAGGAACTCGACGCGACCGCGGTCGAAGTCCCGGAGCTTCAGTCTGACGAGGTCGTCCTCGGGGTAGAGGTACGCCTTGTCGAGCTTCGCGCCCTCGTAGCCGGCGAGTTCGCCCTCCAGAGCGGCGAGGTCGACGCTCGTCAGTTCCCGCTTGTGGTCCATGTCGGAGGCTGTCGGCGGGCACCCAAAGGCGTTCCGTTACCCGCTGTCGGCGATTGCCTCGCCAGTCTCCAGTCCGTTCCGTAGCGCCGCGTGGAGCCGCCCCTCGCCGGCCACCCAGTCGCCGGCGAAGTGCAGGTCGTGCTCGGCCGCACACGACAGCAGATCGTGGTCGACTTCGCCCTCGGGCTGGGAGTACCGCCAGTGCTGGTGGTCGGTCCAGTCCGGGTCGGCCAGCCGGTCGTCGTCCAGCAGTCGAGCCGTCCGCGTTGCGATATCGTCGATGAGCGTGTCGGGGTGTTCGTCGTAGTTCGCAATCGACCACGGTTCGTTCATTTGGACCAGCAGCAGGGACTCGCCGTCGGGGACGTGGCCGTCCTTGCACTCTTCGCGGCCGACCCAGCCAATATCATGCTCTTTGTCGCTGTTGACCGCGGCGTACCACGGCACGTCGAGTTCGAAGGGGTAGTGCAACACGCCGGAGATGACCGTTCGATAGGGCACCGAAGCGATCTCTTGCCGAAGGTCCCGACAGTCGTCGTGGTCCCACCGCGACTGTCCCAGCAGGTCAGCCGTCTGGGGAGCCGGCGGTGTTAGCAACGCGGCGTCGAAGTGTCCAAGGTCCGCCCCCTCATCGTCCTCAAGCCGCCAGCCGT
>JGI12451J12833_1000280_pt1 | contig 17011 bp, 8 predicted proteins | sample A23E3SouthBayCA_2_FD_12833 | JGI IMG/M metagenome (IMG submission 12833) | reverse complement strand
CAACGACAACGCAGACTTCGCTCGTCAATTCTGCAAACTAGAGAGCAATCCGCCGATCTGGATGATTCCCTCTACGCGGTTGTGATTAGCGCGATAATCACGACCAACAGTACTCAATCTGATAACCTGATTCAAATCCGATCCGAATTAGCTGTCCGCAACCAGGCGTCTCTGCTGCGGGAGATAGCGGTGTGTGCAGTCTGAACTTTCCTGTGAGCTCTCCTTGGACGAATGTGATTGATCTATGGCCGGATGATTCGCCAGAGAATAGATGTCCATCTGGAATCAGACATATATAATCGCCCTGTGAACCCGCGTTCAGATGGTCGAACTCACTCTGGATCGAATTGTCAGCCTTGCTGGCGATTGGAATGACGATTCTCGCGCTAGTGAGCAATTTCGGGAAATAATTGAGAACGAACAGACGACAACCGAGGAGATTGAGGCGTATCTGCGTGAGGCAATGGAAGGAACTGAGCAGTACCACAACCGTGCTTTGCAGGATCTCGTCAATAACATCGGACGACGTCTTGGGTTTGAGGTAGAGTATGGTATCTATCAGGGCCGAAGTGATACAATCGGGTACGACGGCCACTGGAAATCGACTGCGACAGAGGATAAAACCCATCTCGTTGTGGAAACGAAGAAGACGACCGCCTACTCCATTGATCCGGGACAGGCTGGCAATTATATGGATGAACTCACGAACAGAGACGACATTGAGCGGTCGCAGATCTATGGTCTATACGTAATTGGTGAGGGTGAGGTCGAGACGGTTGCACAGACCGTGTTCGGTTCACAGTACCGAGACCGGATGCGAGTGATAACTGCACAACGTCTGCTCGACCTGCTCGAGATTCAGGAGGATTCAGGACTTCGACATGATCAGGTGGTTGATGTTCTTCTTCCGATCAACGCGGTTGATGTTGGGCAACTTGTCGGCCTGATTCAGGACGTGATTGAGTTCCGAGAGGACAATAGTGCGGGTGCCGAATCGACTGGAGCCGGAAACACCGGAACTAGCTGGGACGGTCCACAGACGGGTGGAGATGCCGTCCAAGGAACGATTTCTCGGGACGAACTAGATGGTCTAAATGATGCGACAGTCGCTGTGTTCCCGTCGCAAACGTCGGGTGTAGAGTTCCTCAAAGAGAATAATGCATGGGGATTCGTCCATATCAATCAACAACCCGAGTACGTAGCGATGTACATATCTGATGATGTCCAGCAGATACGCTACGTAGCTTATGTGCAACAAATAGTCCCGGCTGCTGACGCCACTCTTGCCCGAACGCTGGAGTCATATATTGGTGACCAAGCGGAGTTCGATGAAGGTAAGAAGGTGGTTGTCTTCGAACCTGATTCGCTATACGAGTTAGAAGATCCAATAGAGTACGAAAGCCGAGTTCCGTACTCTCTACGCTACACAGAACTGGGTCGGTTCATGGAAGCAGAGACAACCGACGATATTCTGTGAGGTATCTGAATCTAATGTCTATTTCAGGACCACGAACAGTCTACTTTTAATTCACACTAATATAGGATATTTTACTTAGAAGACATCTAATTATAACCATAAGCCGCCACATCTCCCCGGTAGAGATAAGTACGTCCTCTTTACAGTTTACGAGTATATTGATGGCCAACATCGGACCACTCTAATTTCCAACAAATGAGTTCACAACTTCCTTCAAATATCCAACCTGGTTCTGTGGTAGAAAATCGCAATCGACTCTGGAGAGTTGACGCTGTTGACGGAAATGTAGTCACTGCAACCCCTCTCGATGGGAACACGGCTGACAGACACCGATTCTATACGCCTGTCGAAAATATCGAAGAGGGAAGTCTTGAACCACCAGATCCGAAGAAGCTCGGCAACCCTGAGTTTCAGCGCTTGTTGAATCGGGCCTATCGCCTTTCGATGCTACACGGGACTGCCCCGCTCGTAAGTCTTCAGCGATCTCGAGTCATTCCAACGGAGTACCAGCTTACCCCGGTCGTGATGGCTCTCGATATGCCTCGTGTCCGAATGCTACTGGCGGACGACGTCGGTCTCGGGAAAACCATCGAGGCAGGGCTCATCACCAGCGAGCTTATGGCTCGTAACAAGGCTGATCGAATCCTTATCATTACGCCAGCGAACCTTCGAGAGCAATGGCGTGAAGCGTTCAACTACTTCTTCCACATCGATGCGGACATCATCAGCCGTCGCCACCGAAAGGCGATGGAAAAGGAAATCCCGCCGGGAACCAGCCCGTGGGAGCACTTCTCGAAGTTGATTGTTAGTATCGACTATGCGAAGCAAAATAGCGTCCGGCACGAAATTCTCGATCAAGATTGGGACCTCGTGATTATCGACGAGGCACACCAAGCGGCGAAGCCTCACGAATCCGGGGCAAACGAAACGGTCGATATGCAACGCTGGGACTTTGCGACCGAGATCACTGACCACGCCGAACACTGTCTCCTCCTGACGGCTACGCCTCACAACGGATACACGGATTCATTCGCCAGTCTGATCCGAATGCTTGACGTCGACGCCGTCTCCGGCCCCCGACACGATCCCACTATTCATCGAGATGTTGCTCGAAACCACGTCGTTCAGCGGCGACGAGACGACGTCAAGAAATGGTTCTCCGATAGCGACGGAAAGAATCCCTTCCCAGACCGTGATCAGGACGAGGTGCGGGTCACACCAACGAAATACGAGGAAGAGACATACGACGCCGTCCGAGAGTATGGCGAACTGCTGATGTCATCTGCCAAGCGTTCCAGCTCCAAGAGCCAGACACTGGCACGCTGGTCCGTTATTCACTTCCTCAAACGAGCGTTGAGCAGTCCCGAAGCACTCCGAAGATCCCTGAAGAACCGTCAAGACAAACTCGAAGGTCGGTTGGAGGATCTTGACGAAGAAGACACCCAGACCGTAATCGAGGAAACAGCCGGGATCTCCGAATCGATGGCACAGGCGAATGCGCTCGACGACGACCCCGGAGAGGAGTACAGCGAGGAAGAGGTCGGAGAACGAGTCGAGCGAGTCGTCACGGGTGACAAAGCCGCCATCGAACAGGAACTGGACGTTCTCGAAGACGTCGCAGAAAAAGCGGAACGGGTCACAAAAACCCGTGACGCAAAGCTACAGCGGCTCCTCGATGAAACTCTACCCCAGCGGTTCCAGTATCCCCGTGTCATCATCTTCACGAAGTACGTGGACACGCTGGAGTATCTCGAAGAGCAAATCAAGGACTCGCAGAGCGACGAGACCGAGGTCTTCACGCTTCACGGGTCTCTGAACGAAGCCCAGCGGAAAGAGCGGTTCAAGGAGTTCGAGGACTCCACAAGGGGCGTTCTCATCGCTACCGACGTCATCAGCGAGGGGATGAACCTCCAGCACGCCGCAAACCAGATTATCCACTATGAGCTGCCGTGGAACCCGAACCGGTTGGAACAGCGGAACGGTCGAATCGACCGGTACGGGCAGAAGAACGACGAGGTCGTCATCCGGACGATGGTCGTCGAGGACCAGATGGATGTCGCCATCCTCGAAAAGCTGGTTCAGAAAGCGAACAACATCAGGCAGGAGTACGGCTTCTCACCGCCGTACTTCGGTGACGACGAGGGAATCCTTGAACTCCTCAAGGACGAGGGGATCGACGCCGGCGTCCCACAGGCGACACTCGAAGAGTTCGGAGGGGGTTCCGCACCAGCAGAGCGTGAGAGTGCGAGCGTCTTCGACGACCAGACGCTCGACCGGATCAAGTCCGAGTCCTTCTACGGACACACCGAAGTCGGACTACAAGAGGTTCAGAAGCGCCAAGAAGAGACGCACCAGCGGATCGGCGGCCAGGGAACTTTGGAGCAGTTCGTGAAGAGCGCTCTGGACTTGTTCAGCTGCTCGTACGAGATGAATGTCCAAGGTCATCTCGACATCAAGATTACCGCTGACCGGCTTCAAGGACCGGATATCGACCGAGAGTACGAGGATGTGACGTTCGATCCGAACGAGGCGTCCCAGTCCTCGGATACGGAGATGCTCGACATCGCCCATCCGCTCGTACAGCGGCTCATCGAAGCCGTCAAAGAAACTGCGTTGACTGACGAGGATCGCTACGGGCGGACAGCCATACGCGGAACCGATGAGGTGAGCGAGCCGACTGCAGTGTATACGGCACTGGTTCGGTATGTGGCAGACACCGAGCCTGACCCGACGATTATGGAGGAGTTGGTGCAGGTCGGGTTGCCGATCTACAGGGACGAGCCCCTCGATCAGGACATCGTCGAGGCGCTGGAAGAAAGCGAAGCCAAACCGGTTCAGCTGACACAGATGGAGAAGGAAGACGATCTCAAAGACGCTCTCGGACACGCGGCATTCGAACAGACACTACAACGGCGAGCAGAACAGCGGCGGGACAAGATCGTCGAACAGCGGACGGAGATGCGAGCGGAGCTTGAGAAGTCCGGAAGCGGAAGCTGGCTGTCCGGGATTGACGACGTCGAGATTGCGAGTAAAGATCTGCTGACTGTCACCGTCTACTACGGGAACAACTAACGATGAGTATCGATACACCCTCTACCGACGCCGAAGCCGAATCGAGTTCCAGTACGCCACGAACCGGGTCAACGACGTTTATCAATACCAGCGGCGGTCTCCTGACGGACGAACTGGTGAGCAAGCTCCGCCAGCGTCATTGCGGAGAGTCCGCCGTCCGACCGGAGACCTTTGCCTTACCGAGCACAGAGCCGCCCGAAGAGGCCGACATCGAAGCGGAGATCGGGGATACGTGGGACACGCTTCGAGAGCGATGGGACGAGCTCACGATGGACGAGACGCTGTTCCATATGGACGTCTCGGACGCTCGTACGAAGTGGATCCTCAAGTTGTTCCAGAATCTCGGGTTCGAGCCGGTCTTCCAGCGGGAGAATCTCGAAGCGGGCGGCATCGAGGCGAACCTCTCACACAAGGGGTGGCCCGACGGCGAGATCGAAAGCTACGGTGAAATGGAGGGGCGGACGGCTCCGATCATTCATACCGTCGAACCGGAACAGAAGCTGGACGAGAAGCCGGAGAATGCTCCCCGTGGAACGAAGAGTCCGCACGATACGCTCCAGGAGTTCCTGAACGCCAGCGACGAACACGACTGGGCCGTCGTAACCAACGGGCTGACGCTCCGGGTTCTTCGAGATTTCTATCACACGTACACCCGTGGGTACGTGGAGTTCGATCTAGAGAACCTATTTACCAATCGTAATTACGGAGATTTCCGGGCACTCTATCGCCTATGTCACGCTACACGGTTTATCGAGCCCGTAGTTGCCGACGAGGGGGGTGACGTCGAAACTCCACTAGAGCAATTATATCAAGTCGCACTTTCGACAGGCGTCAAAGTTGGACAGGATCTGCAGGAGAACGTCGTCAGCGCTATTGAAACACTCGGAAACGGTTTTCTCAATCAAAAGATCAGAGAAGCTATCGAAGAGGAGCAGGATGCCGCTGATGATTACTATCAAGACGTATTATACATCGTCTATCGGGTTCTGTTTCTTATGTTTGCGGAACAGCGAGGGATGATGTCCCAGCGGGACAGTCTCTACACAGAAGAATACAGTATCACGAAACTCCGTGAGAGGTCAGAGCAGTATGAGAAGGGTGACCGGAAAACCGATCTATGGGAAGGTTTGAAGGCGACTTTCGAGCTTGTTGGCAAAGGTGACGACAGACTCGGGGTTCATGGTTACAACGGTGATCTCTTCGATAACGACAACCTCGAATATATACTAGAGTCAGAATGCTCAAATGAAAAGCTCCTGAACGCAATACACGATTTAACTCACATCAACCAGGATGGGTATCAGCAACGTATTTCATATGCTGACCTGGGTGTCGAAGAAATAGGCGCAGTTTACGAGAGTCTATTGGAGTTTACACCTCAGATAGCCAAATCCGCACTTGAGCTCGAAGACCGGACTGTATCACCCGACTCGTTTTATCTTGATGATCAAGGAGTAGAGCGCAAAGAAACTGGGAGTTACTATACTGATCCGGGTCTTGTTAATGAACTCATCAATAGTACACTTGAACCAATCGTTGAGGATCGTCTTGATGAAGCAGGTACCTCCTCTCAGGCAAAAAAGGAGGCGCTCTTAGATATTACAGTTTGTGACCCTGCATGCGGAAGTGGAGCATTTCTAATTGCTGCTAACGACTACTTGGCGTATGAATTAGCAAAAATCCAGTCTGAGTCGAGTTATCCCGATGAGGGAACCATTCGTAGTGCCCGTCGAGATGTGGTTCAACATTGTCTCTATGGAGTTGATATGAATCCGATGGCTGTTGAATTAGCAAAAGTAAGTCTATGGATCAATTCTGCTGTTGAGGATAGACCACTCAATTTCTTGGATCACAGGATTCGCTGCGGAAACTCACTTGTCGGCACTACGTCAGACTTGGTTGCGAGTGGCCTACCAGATGATGCTTATGAGACCTCGCAAGGCCGTGATTGGCATCCTGGAAACGAACTCCGACGCAGAGTTAGAAATGAGAACAAGGAACAAGACTCCACTGATAATCACTCTCTCGGTAGGTGGGGGGTTGAGAAAGAATCATATGTTGAATTAGCACAAGAGTTGGATGATATTGACGAGACAAGTCAAGATGATATTAAAAAGAAGCGGTCACTCTATGAGGATTTACAGAAAAGTGACACACTCCAAAAGAAGAAACTGATTTATGACGTTTGGACTGCGGCATTTTTCTGGCCGATGGATGAGGATACCGGTGAGTATCCGACACCGAAGGTGATCAATAAAATAAGACGAAACCCTAATCCGGAGGACGAGGATTTAATCCGCCTCAAAGAACGAGCACAGGAAATTGCCAAAGAACACCATTTCTTCCATTGGGAACTGGAATTCCCAGGTGTATTTAATGACGAATTCTCGGGTTTCGACTGTATTCTTGGAAACCCGCCTTGGGAAAGAGTAAAACCGGAAGAGAAGGAATGGTTCCAAGACAAAAATACCGAGATCGCTAACGCAAGCAAGCAACAACGCACTCGGTTGATAAATAAGCTAGAAGAGTCAGATCCTTCGCTCTATAACGAGTGGATCACTGAATCGAAGCGATCTCAAAGAATTGCTAGATTCATCAGAGAATCGGGACGCTTTGACCTGTCAGCAGTTGGCGATCTGAATACATACCCAGTTTTCGCAGAACTTGCAGGAATCGGGGTGGTCAATCGCCGTGGCAGGTCGGGTATAGTTGTTAAGACAGGAATTGCTACGGATCGGGATAACGAGGACTTGTTCGGATACTTCGTAGACAATAATCTCCTCATCTCATTCCACGATTTCCGAAATTCGAAGAGAATATTCCAGGATGTCCACCAGAACGAGAGATTCTGCCTGCTGACGCTCGGTGGTGAGAGAACTGCTACCGATAATATCGAGTTCTCGTTCTTGAATACTTCCATCGAAATGCTCCACGATGGAGACCATCGGATGAGTCTAACTCGTGAGCAGATCAAAAGTATAAATCCGAATACAAAGAGTATACCTACCTTCCGGAGTCACCGAAACAAGGAGATCACTTTAAAAGTTCATCGTGACCAGCCAGTACTTGTGAATGACGAAGAGGGTACGAATCATTGGGGGATCACATACCATACTATGTTTCATCTTACTAACGATTCTAATCTATTTGAGGACCATACTCGTACTTCACTCAAGGAAAGAGGGTTTCAATTGGGCATAGACAGTATCTTCAGACAAGGGGAAGGGGAAGATGTGTATCTTCCATTATATGAAGGAAAGATGATTCACCAATTTGATCACCGGTTCAATACATTCGGAGATCACTCATCGAAGGAAGATAGCCCAGAAAAGCGAAAAATGACCCCTAAAGAGAAAGCAGATACTTCAAAAGAAGCAATTCCATCCAATTGGGTAGAAAAATCTGATTTCGAAGAGGAAATTCAGGATTGGGGGTGGAATGCTGATTGGATCTTTGCGTTTCGGGATGTTGCCGATGCTACTACTAACGTCAGGACGAGTGTTGGTACTATTGCTCCATTTAGGCCGTTTGGAAATACGGCTCCCTTGCTGACGTTTAACGACGAGGATCCGGAGAAGGTAACGGTATTTACGACCTTTTTCAACTCGTTTGTATTCGATTTCGCCCTTCGTCAATCGATTGGAGGAACCCATCTAAACAAATACATTCTAAAGCAGTTACCTATGCCGACACCGGAGGACGTAGAGGAATTCACGGTACAGACTAATGGTATGAGCAAGTCTCTCAATGATTTCCTGAAAAATAGAGGGCAGAAGCTTATTTGGACATCTGATTCATTAGACGGCTTAGGGGATGGGCTCGGTTCAGCAGACGGACCGTATACTTGGGACGAAAATGAGCGGAGAACTCTGCGGGCAGAAATTGATGGGGCAATAGCACAGGTCTACGATATACCCCGAGACGACTTTGCGTATATTCTTGACCAGTTCGAGATATTGAAAGACCGAGAGAACAAAGAATACGGTGAATATCGGACGAAGAAAGACTGCTTGGCCGCATTCGATAAAATCGAGGTGAATTCAGACTAATGGCCTCTCGTCTCAACCCCTTTGATGCTCTCGATAACGTTCAGTCCTCCTATCGCTCCTACGTCGAGACGTTTCAGAATGTCGACGACGAGACGATCAACGCTTGGATCGAGAATCGTATCGAAACGGGGAAAGTACTCTGGAAGGAACCGTTCGTCCAACTGAATCAGCGTTTTCAGTACGGCGATACCCTCGGAGAGTTCGTTGCGGACGATAAGCTACACGAGGGTATTCTGGACGTATTCACCGGGGCTGGCGGCGATCCCATCGAACCGTACAAACACCAGACCGAAGCAATTCAGTCTATCCAAGCTGGGAACAACACCATCGTCTCCACGGGTACGGGGTCGGGGAAGAGCTTCGCCTTCGGGATTCCCATCGTCAGCCATTGTCTCGAAGCCAAAGAGCGGGGTGAGGACGGGATCAAGGCAGTCATCATCTATCCGATGAACGCTCTAGCGAACTCCCAGTACGAGGACTTTGCAGAGCGCCTCGCCGGAACTGGCCTCCGGCTGGGACTCTACACGGGCGACACGCCACACAACCCTGACGAAGCACCTGAGTTCCTCCGGCAGTTCGGCCGTGAAGAGGCGTTCGACTCCGAAGTCGTCTCTCGGGAGGAGATGCAGAACGATCCGCCGGACATCCTGATGACGAACTACGTCATGCTCGACCTCATCCTTACCAGGCATGACGACAAGAAGCTCTTCCCAGAGATGCACGAGGGAGTCCTACAGTATCTGGTCCTTGACGAGATTCACACCTACACCGGTCATCAGGGAGCCGACGTCGCCGCACTCGTCCGCCGGCTGAAACAGAACACCGACGCCGGAGAGGAACTCGTCTGTGTCGGTACCTCTGCGACGGTCCAGAGCGATGAAGGAATCGACGCCAACGACGAGATCGCCGACTTCACCGGGAAGATCTTCGGCGAGGAGGTCGACGCCGACAACGTCGTTCGGGAGTCTCACTATCCGCTACCCCTCTCCGACGACGAACCGCTCCCTAACGACATCCAGGTCACCGAGGAGGACATCGTAACCTTCGACGGGAGTCTCGAAGGCGCACAGGATCTCACCGAGAAGCTCCTCGACCGAGATCTGATGCCAGCCGAGACGACCGATGCTTCAGCACTCGGAAACACGCTGGAGGACCACCCCACGATCAAGTTCCTCGACGAAGAGCTTAGCTCCCAGAGCCAGCAGATCTTCGCCGGCGAGGATGATGAAAGCGAAGACGGGAAGGATCTCGTCAGTAGCTATCAGGAACAGTACCGCCCCGACGCATCTCGGTACGACATAGAGCAAGAACTCCAAGCCGCTCTGCTCGTTGGAACGGTTGGAACGACCGAGATACAGGGCGAGGAACAGCCGATCTTCATCCCGAAGCTCCACACCTTCTTCAGTCAGGGCAGTGGTCTCGTCTCCTGTCTCACCGAGGAATCTTTCGAGGACGACGACCCCCATCTAAGTGACGCCGGCGACATCGAGTGTCGTACGTGCGCCCAAGAACACGACCGCACCCGGACTGCCTACCCGCTCTCGTTCTGTCGGGGATGCGGTCAGGAGTACTACACCACGGTCGTCGATCAAGAGAATACCGTCACACAGGGTGCGCTGAGTACCTTCGTAGACACGGAGGAAGACGAAGAGGAGGCGTACCTGATGCGGGGCGATTGGGACCGAGAAACCGCTCCACTCCCCGATGAGTGGCTGAACGACAACGGACAGCTTCGAGACACCTACGTCGAGGCTGAACCCCGTCCGGCCACCTACTGCCCGGAATGCGACCAGCTTACCCCCGGACGAGTGGAACAGGGGCAGCTCGAATGCGGATGCTTCGCTGCGCAGGGCGTTGAGGTGATGCGAGTCAACCAGCCGTTCCTGTTCTGTCCGAACTGTGGCGTCCACTACACTCGCCGAGTCAAGAACGAGTTCAACAAGCTGTTCACATTCGGTACCGTCGGTCGCTCGACGGCGACGGACGTTCTCATCGGGAACACAATGCGGAATCTCCCTGACGACCAGCAGAAGACTATCGCCTTCTCTGACAATCGACAGGATACTGCATTACAGGCGGCTCACCTCAACAACCTCTACCAGCGGGTTCGATTCCGGCGCTCCCTGTACCATACCCTCGGAGAAGGCGACGACGTTAGCCTCACCACGCTTGGGAACGACGTCTTCGATCTCCTTGTTGACGAGGAAGCTCTCCCGCCAGCCATAGACACGGGAATGTTCGGGCCGTCGGCTGAGGACCGTCAGAACTACAGCGACTACCTGCTGTTCAACGCCATTCTCGAACTCGGTCGTGAACAGCAACGGACCCAGCAGAGCCTCGAAGACGTCGGGCTGATCGACGTCGAATACGAGAACCTCGATAAGCTGGCGGACGTCGACGATGTCTGGGACTCGATTCCAGTACTTTCGAATGCAGATCCGACGGTGCGGGAGGAATACGTCCACGGATTCTTGGACATTTTCCGTCGGAGTATTGCGATAGACCACGAGAGCACCACGAACTTCGCCGACTTCAAGCGCAACGTCATCAACCAACTCGACGAGGAGGTCCATTTTCACGGGCAGGAGTTCTTCAACTTCCCAGTCGGATACAGCGATACGGCAAGTACTAATGGGAGACACCGTGTCCGTCGACTCACACACCCTCGCTCTCGACACGTCCGTTGGACAGCCCGTGCGTTAGACGTCGACACCGATACTGCGAAAGCGATCATCAACAGCGTCATCGACCTCATCAGCGACGACGAGGTACTCAAGCTGTTGACACAGGAGTCGTTGAAGTACACTGGGAAGGTGTATATGCTCAACCACAGTGCCATTCGGGTAACTCACGCCGATCCCGAGGACGTGCGAGTCTGCCCGAAGTGTGGAACACCGACGACTCGGGATGAACTCGACGTCTGTCTGAACTACAGTTGCGACTCGATCACACCCGAGGAGACAGATCTCGAATCGTCCTACTTCTACGATCTCTATACCGAGTCATTCGACGACGCCGTCGACATCATCGCCGGCGAACACAGCGGTCAGGTTGAGAACGAGAAGCGGAAGCAACTAGAGTCGGACTTCCGAGAAGGTGAGAAGGTGAACACCATCGTCTCGACGCCGACGATGGAACTCGGGATCGACATCGGTGACCTCTCGAACGTCTATATGCGAAACGTCCCACCGAATCCAAGTAACTACGCCCAGCGTTCTGGGCGAGCCGGGCGACAAAACCAGCCGTCACTCGTCACGACGTTCTGTGGCCGTGGGTTCGGACGTGGCTCTCACGACCAGTACTTCTACCGAAATCCGGAACGGATTATCGCCGGGGAGATCAGCCCGCCTACGTTCCTGCTCAACAATCAGGATCTGGTTGAGGCGCACATCAACGCCCTCGTTCTCGAACAGATTGAACTGAAATTCCAGAGCAAGCCCCGCCAGATGCTGGTCATAGAAGAGGGGAGCAACTACGAGATTATGCCTGATTATCGGGCAGATCTGGAAGATGCCGTCAAGAACAACCGACAGAAGATCATCCAAGCGGTGAAGCAGGCGTTTGCCCGTGAGCGTGAACAGGATACCGTTGGGGAGTGGTTCACTGATTCCTTCATCGAGCGACAGGTTGACAACTTTGTCCAGAATCTCGATGAGGCATTTGAGCCATGGCGTCGTGAGTATACTCGGCTGAGCCGTGAACTGAGACGGTTGAACCAACTCCTCGCTACGGAAGGCGGGTCGTATCAAGATGAGATTGAGCGCAAAGCAATCGAAGGTCGGCTTGACGATATGCGGTCGGGGAAGAAACGCTTCTATACCTATCAGTATCTCCGCTCACAGGGATTCCTGCCGAATTACGGATTCCCCAGGCAGAGTACGACACTAACGTTCGCTTCCCGGGAGGAAGACATTCAACGAGACCAGACGCGAGCTATTAACGAATTCGCACCCGGAAACCACGTCTACTACGCTGGGGAGCGGTTCATGATTCGGTATGCACGCCCCCGGACAGAGGATGCAGAGCCAGTCACCCGACATCTTCGTGTCTGTCCAGACTGCGAGACTATTTTGATGGGAGACGACGCACAAGAGGCTGCAGCGTGTCCCTCCTGCGAGACGTCCTTCGATGGGACCCATCCGAATCCGAATGCGATGGAGTTCCCGAACCAACACGCTCAGAAAGATGAGAACATCACCAGCGACGAGGAAGAACGACGTCGACAGGGCTACGATATCAATAGTTACTATGAGCGATCTGATCCACAGTCATACGAGCTAGAAGGTGATGGGATTGAGGCCAGAGTGACGTATGAGGGGAGTGCAAATATTGTCTTAGTCAACAGCGGCCTTCGAGATGCTGATGAAGACGATATCAACGGATTTGCACTCTGTATGGAGTGTAACCGCTGGCTGACCAGCGAGGACCAAATTGAGAGTCACGTCGACGAAGACGATCCGGACTGCTACGCAAACGCGTCAGAGGAGGCGATCAAGCGTGAGATCGAGTTGTTCTCTGAGGGGCAACACGATACGGTGACACTGACTACGCCACTCCCCAGCGACCTTGAGCCTGAGCAGACTGAGGGATTCTATCGAACACTCAAGGAAACCGTCTATCAGGGAATTCTGGTTGCGTTTGATCTGGATGAAGAAGAGATCGATACGTTTGTGAAACCAGCGACAGGGGAACACGGCCAGGTTACCATCGTAATCTACGAAACCAGCGAGGGCGGCGCAGGTGTGCTCCACTCACTGATGGACGAAGCACGCTTCAGAAAAGCAATTCGGGAAGCACAGACCGTCCTCCATGGAGATCCCGATGACGACGGTTGTGAGCGAGCGTGCTATGAATGTCTGCTGTCCTTCTACAACCAGCTGGAACACGAGTCTCTCGACAGAACACTCGTTGATTCGTGGTTAAGAAATATGGAAACTGCAGATCTAACCCAACTAGCTGTACCGGATGAGGATGTCGATAATGGAAGTTTCGATGAGCTAATAGAAGCCTGCGAGTCTAACTTTGAGCGAGAAGTGCTCCACACTGTTCGAGACCAAGATCTTGACCTTCCAGATGAGGCCCAAAAAGTGATCTATGACGGTGATGAACCGGTTGCAAAGCCAGATTTCTTCTTCGAGCGATCTGGTAGGTCTATTGCAATATTCGTTGACGGCCCCGCTCATGAGAAGGACTATGTCAAAGAAGATGACGAGCGAAAGCGTACTAGGCTCAAACAGATGGGATTTCGGGTTATTCCGATATCGGACATTAGCCAAGTCCCAGAGATATGGAAGAATATCTAATTTATTTATGAAATGATAATATACAAAGATCGACAATAAAATACAGCTACCGCTGTTACTTTACTTTTGAGGAATACCGAACATATTGACTATATTTACCATAATTGAATGAATATATCCCCTGACAGATTGTGTTACGAATAATGACAAAACTCGGAAATATAGAATGAGTGATGAATTGGATCTCCACCCGACGTTACAGCCAAATTACCATATCGCAGAACGGGTGCGGATACAAACAGAAGTGTTCGCACGGAAGTTTCGAGAACTGAATGAAGGTGGTCAATTAGGTAATCTCCTCCGCAGCACGAGCACACTTCCAGGTGCTCGAGTGGAGCAAGCTCCAGAAGTATTCACTGAGCAGTACCTCATAGAGCCGATACTTCATGGCCTTGGATATCTGAATCCAGCCTCAGAAAAATACTCTGGCGAAGGTCCTCATTTTATTAGACAGCCAATCACATACCAGAAGGTAGAACCCCGGCAGCCCGATTATCTTCTAAAAAATATTAACTCCTCAGTAGTCTGCATTGTTGAGTCGAAAGCCGCTAACAGAGAGCAGATGCGGGGTACAAAACAGAAGGCTACCGATGATATCAGAGAGTATCTTGAAGAGGATACTTTTTGCAAGTATCTACGCGACGTTGACCAACGATACTTAGTTGGTATCGGGACAGACGGTTTGCGATGGACGCTTTGGATGAAAGATTTAGAAACAGGAGAGACGAGAGAGGCAACTCCGAAAGTGGATATTTCTCCCGTCATAGAGAAAGAAGCCATCCGTCTCAACACGATTGAAGGGGATGTCTCTGAGGGTAGAAACGTGGAGCGGGATACACTACTACAGGATTTCATTCCCCAATTTGCAGCGGATAATCTTCTCCACCATGTGAAAACGGAATTCAATGACTAGTATGCTGCTGGAAGCACTTTTCGTCAGTCAGTCACATCAACTGATAATTGAAACCAGGATTGAATGGGTTCCGATAGCAGAAAGGTAGTGCTTTCTACGGTACCGTATAAACCGCACCCGTTCATATACTCAACCGCTGCCGCAGAAAGTATACTCAAAATTGGCATCTAACCTGCATTGTGATAGCATCACAAGACCCGCAACGATTTCAATGGGCCTCGGAGTTTGTCACAAACACACGATTGGCTAAAGATTCATGCCTGCACAGATATCAGCAGTGGAATCGTGACCGACCGGAGATGAAGAATGTCAGTGTCTCCGTAGAGATACGCCTACAAGTCCTGTGGCATCACTGTCTGTCGCTCATTCGCTTCGGCTCGGCGAGCGGCGTCCTCAAGTAGTTCTTCAACCGTTTCGTCCAGAGCTTCGTAGAAGTCCGCCGAGATTGGGTGGTCGTTCACTGTCTCCCGTACGCCAGATTTGACTATCAGATCAGTCATACATTCAGAAAGCGAACACTCGAACAATTAAATATTGTCGACTCACTCCCTAAGCTTCAGATTCAGCGGTAGGGCACATCACAGGGTTAGGTCAGCAATCGTCCAGTCGGTGGGCAAGTCGCCGTCAATCCCTTCCTCAGTCACGATATCTCGAATCCGTTTCTCGACATCCGCGTCTAACACAAACTCGTAGTCAAGGTCCTCCTGCCACTCCCAGTACCGTGGAATTGTCGGGCTAAATTCGCTGACCGCACCGGCGGGAGCATCTAACAGGTACCGTGGTCCCGAGATCTTGCCAGACCGATATGGGAGCGTCTGTCGAACTGCTTCGTCATTGATCAGTTGCTCCAGCAGTTCTATCGCTGAATGCTGGTCGGCGTAGAACGCGTGTTCGAGCATCGCATTCACGAGTGGAAGACCTGTTGAGGCGTGCTGATGGATGTTGTCCGCAACCGAGTGGTCAGGATGCCCGATTCCCCAGCCGTACGGATGAAGTGCCTCTCTAATGAAATCGTATCCATCTCCCTCAATTTGGTCGAGAATCGAACTGAAGAACGCCAGAGCGGGAACGGGAATAGCATCGACACTATCCGACAGTCGGGTACGGATGAGGTAGCGACCAGTGACGTTCTGGAGGATTGTCGTCACGTGTGGGAATCCATCAGTTGTCTCTGGATGGTATGCGTTGAGAAACTCTTCGAGGATCTCCCACCCTTCGGTCTGTATTGCGTCGTCAAGCACGGTGATGAGTCGTTCTCGATAGGCTCTTGAGATACGACGGTAGCGGTCGGATTCTCCGTCCTCATGTGCGGTCGATAACCGCGTTTCGTACGTTGCGACTGCCCGTGTGAGGGCGGTCACATCTCCGTCGTCAGCGCTCGCTAACTGTTGATCAAGCTCATCCAGTTCAATTTTGTCAGGGCGGCGGTCTGTTGTCATTACTTGTCCTAACACCAACTGGGGCGTAATGTTTGTGTCACAGAATGACGACAATCACGTATGGCCGAGACATATGCTCTCAGCATCCACGTTGAATCCTACGAGTTCAGCGGAGAATTCTATCTGGTCGGCGACAGATACGACACAGGTGGAGAAGTGCTGAAACACGTGGCAACCGAGCATATCTTGGCGATGAAGCAACGCCCACACGCCGCCGAGTACCTGCTTGAGACGCTTCAAGAGGGCGAGAACGTGAGCAAGTCCGAGTACGAGCAGGCAGAACCAGATGTCTCCTGTGGACTCCACTTCGATGTTGACCACCAGCAGTTTCGATTCTGGGTCGGCGACTACTCCGTCGACATTGGACGGCAGCCGACAAAGAGCGACCTTCGCTCAATCGCTGACGACATTCCAATGTAGTCCTCCCTGTTGGTATGTTACCCCAGCAAGGACAAGTATCCCACCTGCATAGAGAGAATTGAATGCGTCTCTCATTCGATGATGGCACGCTTTTGCTTGAAGACGCTCCTGACGCTGTGCCGTATGCCGAATGGGATGATCGCGTCGACGAGTATCGGGCGCAAGCGCAGCACTATCGTCCCATTCGAAAGTGGGCAACCCAGTCCGATGGACAAGTGACCCTCGAAGAATCCACGGCGACTGTTGATGAGATAGAGGACGACGCTCGTGCCTACTCAGACTTCTATCTCACACCGTCTGTCGCTATCGAACCACGGGAGTACCAGCAAGACGCNCTC
>JGI12451J12833_1000272_pt1 | contig 17243 bp, 14 predicted proteins | sample A23E3SouthBayCA_2_FD_12833 | JGI IMG/M metagenome (IMG submission 12833) | reverse complement strand
ACCCTCGGGGTCAAGTCGTCCGAGAATCTTCGATTCTCGTGATCACGGAAATCTTTGATTTCCGGATGACCCCGAGGCACTCGCCCTACTCTGCCTGTAGATCTCTCTCAGAGTTGCCTACTTGATCGCATACGTGTTGAGCGTTCCTCCTCTGTCTACTTCGATCCGGCCTTCCTCTTCGAGTTTCCGGAGTTTGTTGTAGATCCGGTGGTCGGGAAAATCGAGTTCATCTCGGAGATCCTTGATCGTTTTCGGTTCTTCCAGTGAGACAAGCAATGCTTTTTCCAGACAGTATGAAACCAGTTTCTGATGTATAGGCGGGTCGATGTTCTCGCGCTGTTTCAGGATATCGATGGTGTCGAGGACAGCAAACGAAAAGTATTGGCCTGCAATTTTATCCTGCTTCTTGATCTCTTTGAGCATCGCTTTCCAGTCTAAACTGGCCTGACGTGTGATCAGGGCTGTGTCCTCTAAGTCGCCTTCTCGTTCAGTGATAGACTTGAACAGGAAGATATCGGTGAGGGAGAGCAGATGCATACGCAGATTCCCGTATTCAAAAGATTGGTCGACCCTGTCCATCATCTCCTTCGTTAGTTGTAGTTTGCCGGCCACCGCTTCAACGAAGATATCGTACCGCGGAGATCCGTCTTTCTCGAATACGATTGCAGGGTCGAGTTCTTGGTATGCTTCTTCCAAGTCGGTTCGCTCCTCGTATCCTATCTCGCGGAGTGCCTCACCCAATTCCAGGAACGACTGTCTTTCGTCGACGACGATATCCAAGTCCTTAGTCGAATCCTTTAAACCTCGGAGAATCAAGTTTCCGCCCCCCAGCAGGTATGCATCGACTTCCGTATCGAGCGCTTCACCCAGCTGTTCAAGCCCTTCCTGAAGGCGTTCCTCCGGGTGGTATCCGCGGCGGAAGACATCGTAGTCCTGAGCCAGCGACGTGAATTCATCCCAAGAAAGGAACCGGTCCCCGTGCTTAGGGTCGCGTTGGTCCGCATATGCCAGGGTATCGGCCCACTCCTCGACACAATCCCATTTATTTGCGAGTTTCCACAGTTCCGAGGACTCCACTATCGATCGATGCTTGAGATAGAAGACAACGGCCATCGTGGCCTGTTTACGGTTTTCCGCGGTTTTGACGGCGTGGATCAGAACCTCCTCAATACCTGGGCTGGAATCGTTCTGGTAGCGATACGCCTGAGCAGGATAGTATTCAACACCGTATCGTTCGAAGGCGGAGAAAGCGGTCGGTTCACCATCTGCCTCATCTCCTCTACTGCCGACCACGATCTTCCCCTCTTCTGCCACATACTTTCCCCCGTGTGTGCCTTCAGTATTTGACGCTGTGAGATACTGCTGTAGTGTCTCATCGGTGACCCTGTATCGGCCATCATCCTGCTTTGTGACTACCCCCAGTGTTTGGAGATCATCCAGTGCCGAATACACAGTAGAGGAGGCAAATCCTTGCTTCTCAAGCTCAGATACTGTCTGCGACTCTCTGTGTAGTTCACGAAGGATACCCTCCTTCTTCCCCACAAGTAATTCTTTTAGATTGTACCGCTCGGAGAGGCTGTTCTGTAGTCTTGCCGTAAACGTGTCTGCGTATGCTATCTGCCCGTCTTTCTCGACGAGGTGCTTGTCCGCCAGTTCTGAGACAACCTCTGAAATCCATCCCTGGTTCTTGTCTAACCGTTCCGCTAGTTCTGAGATGGAGTGGGGCTTCGTCCGTAGCTCCTGCAGTACCTCGATCTCGATACGCCTCATATATTCCAACTATACCAATAACACTTATAAATATATTGCTATAGTTAGAATCCAAACGACGGATCGACTCCAAACAGGCAGACCAGCGGTTCCGCAACGTCGAACACGGATTGTAGTTCCTGTTCGGAAAGCTCTGTGACCTAGTCGACGTGGTACTGCCTCACTATTCTCCATCACCGTGGAACGAGTCGATCAGTTTCTCAGCTACTTCTTCGCAAGGTCCGCCCTCATCAAGCAGATCAAGGATCAACTGCGGGATTGAAACCGTGGTGATTCAATTCCTGACCTGCTCGTTCGCTCGCAGGCTCGCTCACTGCGCCGGCCGGGAATTGAACCCGGGCTATGAGCTTGGGAAGCTCATGTCCTACCACTAGACCACCGGCGCTCGTTCACTTCGGTCACATCACGCCGTGCATCGACGGACTGCGTCCGTCTCAACACCGGCACACATCGCACACTTCGTTCGCTCGCGCGCCGAGGCTCGCAAATCCGCTGGATTTGCTCACCACCGGCGCTTGGTCACATCTGAACCGTCGGCACACTTTAACGTAGCGTTTCCACGCGATTCGACGGGTGTCCAGTTCTGCTCACGCCACGCGTGCCTATTTACTCGATCACGCCGAAAGCCCGCACATGACCGACGACGAAGCGATCACACAGGCGGACAGCCCGCTCGATCTCACGCTGAACGATGACGAACTGGAAGCGAGACGGGAGCACATCACCGGGTTCATTCAGGAACAGCTGGACGCGGCAGGCGCCGAGAAAGCTGTCGTCGCAATCTCAGGCGGGGTCGACAGTGGTCTGATCGCCGGACTGGCCGCCGACGCGCTCGGTCCCGAGCGGGTCCACGGACTGGTGATGCCCAGCGAGGTCAACGACGAGGAGACGATGAGCGACGCCGTCCGCGTCGCCGAGCGGTTCGAACTCCCCCACGACGTGATTGAGGTTGGCCCGATCGTCGAGTCGTTCCTCGAGGCCTATCCCGAGGGAGGGGAACACCGCATGGCGGCCGGGAACGTCCGCGTCCGCACGCGAGCAGTCCTGAACTACCTCGTCGCCAACACCGAGAACGGCCTGGTGGTCGGGACAGGCAATCGGACCGAAGCACTGATCGGTTACTTCACCAAGTACGGCGACGGTGCGGTCGACTGTCACCCGATCGCCAACCTCTACAAACAGCAGGTGCGACAGCTAGCTCGACACGTCGGCGTCCCGGAGTCGGTCGCGGCACGCACGCCGACCGCGGGAATGTGGGTCGGTCAGACCGACGAGGAAGAACTCGGCATCGAGTACGACACGCTCGACTCGATCCTGGCGTTGCACGTCGAAGGCGACGTGCCAGCCAGCGCGACCGCCCGTGAGGTCGGTGTCGAGGAACCTGTCGTCGAACGCGTTCGAAACCTGTACGAACGCAGCGCGCACAAACGACAGGTCCCGCCGGGCCCCGAGACGCCGTACTGACCGAATCAGTCGTGGCCCGACACCGGGACCGGCTCGTACGGTTCTTCGAGATAGGCCTGCTCGCTGGCGGTCAGGTCGATCTCCAGGGCCTCGACGGCGTCTTCAAGGTGTTCGACGCTGGTCGTACCGACGATCGGGGCGTCGACGGCGTCCTGGTGGAGGAGCCAGGCCAGCGCGATCTGGGCCATCGTCACGCCCTTCTCTGCGGCGAGTTCGGCGACGCGTTCGTTGATCTCGCGGCCGCCGCCTTCGAAGTAGGGATGGTCGCGCGCGTAGTCGTCGGTCTGTCCCCGGGTCGTCACGTCGAACTCCTCGTGGGGACGGGCGAGATACCCACGCGCCAGCGGACTCCAGGGGACGACGCCGACGCCCTCGCGCTCGGACAGAGGCAGCATCTCGCGTTCCTCCTCGCGATACAGCAGGTTGTAGTGGTTCTGCATCGTCTGGAAGCGCTCCAGGCCGAGCCGCTCGCTCGTGTGCAGGGCGTCCGCGAACTGGTAGGCCCACATCGACGAGGCCCCGATATGGCGGACCTGTCCGCGACGAACGGCGTCGTCGAGGGCCCGTAGCGTCTGCTCGATGGGCGTCGCTTCGTCCCACCGGTGGATCTGGTAGAGATCGACAGTATCCATCCCGAGCCGGTCCAGCGAGTTCGATAGCTCCTGCTCGATGGTCTTGCGGGACAGCCCCTGTGAGTTCGGGTTGCCCTCGTCCATCTCGAAGTACGCTTTGGTGGCGACGACCTGTTCGTCGCGGTCGTACTCCCCGAGGACGTCCCCGAGAATCCGCTCGCTCTCCCCGAGAGAGTACATGTTGGCCGTGTCGAAGAAGTTGATCCCTAACTCGATCGCGCGCTCGATGATCTCGCGGCTCTCCTCGTCATCAAGAACCCACTCGCGCCACTCCGGCGTCCCGAAACTCATACAGCCGAGCGCGATGCGACTGACTTCGATCCCAGTCGAACCCAGCGTCGTATATTCCATACGCTATAGCCGGGCCGGCGAGACGAAAAATCTCCCGGGCGATTATTCGATCGATTTCGCCCGGTTGTGGAACTCGCCGCCGCACTCACAGGTGCCCGGATGGCTCTTCGAGGTGATGATCGCGCCACAGCCCAGGCACTCGTACACCGACGGCGATTCCGGATCGTTCGCGTTTTCCAGGTCTTGTCCGTGGGGCATACTAGCACGTTGTAGCCCCAAACATATACATTAATCGTTGAGGAAATGCAATGGCCGCCAGCAGGACACACCTGACGTTGACGAGCGGGGGAGCGCAAGAGCGCCCGGAGCCACGCTAGTACCGCTCGGGGTCGATCGAGCCAACGTACCGGCGCGTGGCGGCGTACGACACGACAGCGAGCACCGAGAGCCCGAGGACCGTCGCGGTGGTGGCGGTCGTCTGGCTCCCGACGGCGAGCTTGGCGGCGACGGTCGCGGGGTGTTCCGGCAGGAGCGCGGCCGCGCCGAACAGCCCCAGCGCGATAATCGAGTACAGCAGCTGGGCCTGCCGGCGCTGGCCGAGCGTCAGCCCGAGCACCGCCCCGAGCACGACGACCAGCAGCGCGACCGCCGAGACCAGCACGACGAGCGGGAGGGCGTTTTCGATGGCGATCCCGTTGACGGCCAACAGCGCGATCCACAGCAGCGCCTGCAGCGGGGCCAGTATCGCCATTCCGAGCGCCTTCCCGTCGAAGATGTCCGTCAGCGAGACCGGTGCGACCCGGAGCAACTCCAGCGTCCCGCGTTCGATCTCCTCGGTCAGTACGTCCACGGTGACCGATCCGCTGATGAACGGCGGCAGGAACAACAACAGCGGGACGAGCACCGTGTACGTGAACCCGAAGTACGAGCTAGCGTCCGCCTCGGGCGGAAGCGGGACGGGATCGGTTTCCAGGTAGGCTGCCCGGGCCGTGCGTTCGTTGCGTTCGAGCGCTTCGAGCACGTCCCTGGCTTTGACGACCGCGAGCGTCGACTGGATACTCCCGTCTGGAACCGTCGCTGTCACTGCGATCCGCTCTCCAGAGGCATCAGCAGCGAGGACGCCGACTACCTCCCCACGCTGGAAGGCGTCCATCGCGGCCGCTTGTGTCGGGTACTGTTCGATCTCGACGCCGGCCTCCCGTGCCGCTTCGTCGAGTTCGTCGCGGGTGTCACCGGAGACACCGAAGGTGAGTTCGCCGGACTCGACGCTGCCGGGATCGTACAGCGAGGTGAGCCCAACGACCAGAAACGACGAGAACGCGGCGATGAAGACCTGGATCGCCAGCGCGAGAACGATCGTCTTCTCCCGGGAGAGACTCGCGATATCGCGTCGCGCGATGGCGATCCGAACGTCGTCAAACAACGAGCATCACCACCGAGAAGTTGTAGACGAAGTGAATCGCGATCGCGGCCGTGAGCCCGATAGCGTAGCCCTGTCGGCCGGATCGCATCCCGACTGCGGAGGTCGCCGCCGTGACGACGTGCAGTGCCAGCGGCGCGAGCAACAACAGCAGGCCAACCGCCGGGCCGATGCCGGCTGTCGGACCGGCCGAGACGACCGCCGCCTGCTGGACCTCTGGCAACCCGCCAAGCAACTGAACGAGCAGTAGTCCCTTCTCGGCAACGAAAAATCCGAAGCCAGCGATCGCCCCGACGGCAAGCGCCGAGCGGAGCGAGCGGTCATAGCGGTTGTGGACGAATCCCGCATATATCGGCAGGCTCTTGGCGAGTTCCTCGATCACGACGATCGAGAGCAGGATCAGCCCGAGCCAGATCGGCCGGGGCAACCCCATCGAGATCGGGTAGACCGCGGCGACGGCGACCAGCTCCGAGAGGATGACCAGCGGCATGAGCAAGATCACGACGAGTGCGACGCTGCGCCGGCGGTGAATCCGGCCGGCGAGCGAATCGAGCACCTTCAGCGGGATCGGCCGCTGGGTGAACATGTCCTCCTCGCGGTACAGCCCCGCGCCGAGCACGAAGAACAATCCCGCAGTGAACAGCGGTGGCAGCGTCGAGAGCAACAGCGATAGCGGCTCGATCCCGACGCCCTGGATGTCGCGGACGACGATTGTCAGCGGCGAGATGAGCGCGATCGGCGTCACGTCGGTGAAGATCGCCGGGACGAACGCGTAGGTCGTCAGCCCGACCGTGATCGAGACGGTGACGAAGGTGAGTTCCTTGAACGAGCGGGCGAACATCGCACCGAGGAACGTCGCGGAGAGAAAGAGCAGGATGAGCGGCACGACCGCGGCCAGCGCGTACAGTCCGCTGCCGGAATCGGGCTGCAGGTAGAGAACGGCGCCCGCGATCAGCCCCTCGAACAGCAACGCACCGAGGAAGTACGGCAGGGTCTTGCCGGCGATGATGTCCCCGCGAGAAACCGGTGCCACCAGCATGAGTTCACCCCGCCGGTTGAGCCGTTCGCTGAGCATCGTCGATCCGTACGCCTGGATGACGAAGTTCAGCGGGACGACGAACAGGAACGCCAGGATCAGCGACTGGAAGGGAAACGGCGGCGAGATGTCCGACGGCGTGCCCGTCATCGCATCGCTACCCGTGAGACCGCGGGCGATACCGCCGATGTCCCCTCCCGAACCGTCGCCCGTGGATCCGTCATCGGCCGTGCCGTCGGAGCCGTCGCCGTCAGTCGCTCCATCGGAACCATCGCCGTTCGCTCCGTCGGACCCGCCACCACTGCTCCGCCCATCGGACCCGTTTCCGCCATCGTCGGGCGTTGTACTGTCGGGAGATGTGCCATCGTCGACTGTCCCGCCGTCGAGCGTTTCAGTCTCGGCGGTCGTCGTGAGATTCCGTTCGGCGTATTCGAGCGTCACCGTGACCGGGAACGCGGCCGACTGGTTGGATTCCCCGGCCATGACACGGTCGTTATACGAGTCGACGCTACTGCGCAACTCCGCCAGGGCCGCCTGTCCCTTCTGTGAGTTGCTGGCGACCACCTGCGTGCCGCGAATCCGCAGGTCGATCTCGGAGCCGAGTTCCGCATCAGGATCCTGAACCGCGAACGTCGAGTCGCTCGCGACGACCGGATACAGCGGGCTCTCCTCGTCGACGCCGACGCGGTAGAACCCCTCGTCGAGCGTGACACCGCCCTGCGCGACGACGAGCGGTGCAGCCGCACCTAGCACGAGCAACGTCACGGCGACGACGGCGGCAGTCTTGCGGTCGATCCCGCCGGCGTTTTTCGTCACCTCCCAGCGGGCGATCCGCAGGATCTTGCGCGGTCGCACGGTCAGACCTCCGGACTCGAATCGGCCGCAGGCGTGCTTGACTGTGTGCGACTGTCACGACCGTCAGCGACATTAAGAAAGACTTCCTCCAGGCTGGATTCTTCGGTCCGGATGTCGATGATCGAGCCGCCGGCCTCCTGGGCGGCCTCCCGGGTGGTCTCGACCTCGGCCATCGTCTCGACGGTTCGGACGTATCGGCCGTTCGTCGCGACGCTGTCGGGGACTTCGACGGTCGTGTGGACGTGATAGACCGTCTCGCCGTATTCGGCCTGCAGTTCCTCGAGGCCGCCGCGGGCGACGATCGCCCCGTCGTTCATGATCGCCACGCGGTCGCAGATCGACTCGACGTGAAAGAGGTTGTGCGCGCTGAAGACGATCGTCTTGCCCTCCGCGGCGAGCTGGCTGGTGAATTCGATGATGTAGTTCGTCGTCAGCGGGTCCAGCCCGCTGGCCGGTTCGTCGTAGATCAACACGTCCGGGTCGTTGATCAGTGACCGGGCGATCGCGACCTTCCGTTTCATCCCCTTGGACATGTCCCCGATCTGGCGATCGCGGTGTTGCAAGTCGAGTTCGTCCAGCGTCTCGCGGATGCGCCGTTCGGCGACGTCGTCGGGGACGTCGTACAGATCGGCGAAGAAGTGTAGATACGTCCGGGGAGTCATCTCCTCGTAGAGCGGCGATTCCTCGGGGAGAAAGCCGAGCTGGTGGCGCATCTCGCTTTCGCCGGCCTCGTAGCCGGCGACCGAGACGCTGCCGCTCGTGGGTTCGATCAGCCCGGCGATCATCTTCAGCGTCGTCGTCTTGCCGGCCCCGTTCGGGCCGATGATGCCGAACACCTCCCCGGAATCGACCGAAAACGTGCTCCCTTCGACGGCCGAGAAGCCGCCGTACTCTTTGCGGAGGTCGCGGGCCTCGATCATTCGTCTATCCGTATTGGCTGGTCGCACGTATAGGTTACACCCCGAGTATCGGTCACGAAAACGGACTCGCGGAGCCACCAGTCGACGGGATCAGGTCCGACCGACGTCCGAGATCACGATCCGCGTCCCGCCCGACGACGATGCCTCGGCCGCGACCGACCAGCCGTGAGCGTCGGCGATCCACTCGACGATCGCCAGCCCGAAGCCGGTCCGGTCGGTGTCGGTCGTGTATCCCGCCTCGAAGACGCGGTCGCGCTCGCTCGCCTCGATTCCGGGTCCGTCGTCGACGACCGCGAAGCCGTCCTCGGTCGGTCGAACCCGGACCGAATCACAGTCGGTGTGGACCGCGACGTTCTCGAAACACTCGACGAGAGCGCCTTCGAGGCGATCGCAGTCGGCCTCGATCGTCGGCAGACCCGCCTCGGTAGTCACCGTCAGATCGGTGGTCTCCGCGGCCTCGCGGGCGGTCGACTCGACGTCGACGACGGCGGGTTCCCGGACCGGCAACCCGGCTCTGGCGAGGTCGCGCATCTCCTCCAAGAGGGTTTCCATCTTGTCGATCGACCGTTCGAGGGCATCGAAGTGCGTCTCGTCGCCGGTCTCGCGGGCGAGATCCAGTCGGCCAGACAGGACGTTCAGCGGGTTGCGCAGATCGTGGGAGACGATGCTGGCGAACTCGTCGAGCCGTTCCGCGCTGCGATACCGATCAGTCACGTCCCGGATCGAGCCGATCTCGGCGGGCTCGCCGTCGTAGGTGGTCGACCGGACGCTGAGCGACGCCTCACGCGTCTCGCCGTCGGCGGTGACGATCCGCGCCTCGTACTGCTGTGGAGGGGCTTCCCCGGACTGTCGTCGCCGGCTGATCTCCCGGACCCGGTCACGGTCGTCCGGATGAATGAGTTCGAACACGTCCATACCGATCAGCGTGTCTTCCTCGTAGCCAGTGATCGCACAGAACCGCTCGTTGACGAACTCGAACGTGCCGTCTCGGTAGATGAAAATCCCGTCGTGACTCTGCTCGACGACGGTCCGATAGCGCTGTTGACTTTCCTGCAGCGCCGCCTCCGTGCGCGTGTGCTCGACTGCGTTGGTGATCGTGTTCGCGAGGACGGCGTACTGGTCGGTGCCGGTCTCCTTTTGCATATACTCGGTAACACCCGCCGAGATGGCCTCGCTGGCGATCTCCTCGCTCCCGTGGCTGGTATAGAGAACAAAGGGCATCTCCGGGTGGCGCTCGCGGACGCGTTCGAGGAAGTCGAGCCCGTCGATCCCGGCCGGGCGATGGTCGCTGAGGACACAGTCGACCGAAGTCCGATCGAGTCGATCCAGCGCGGCTTGCGGATCGGTCTCTCCCTCGACGGCCAGTGCCTCGTTCTCGGATTCGAGATGCTCGGCGACGACCTCCAGGAAATCGGGATCGCTGTCGACGTGGACCACGCGGATCGGCTCGGAATCCGTCATTGTTCCAACGTTGTGTGCTCGCTAGTATCAAAGTTCGTGTCGCGATCGCCTCGCTTCGGATCCGTCCCACGGCGGGTACGTCCGAAACATGACGACGGCAGCCAGACAGAGCCGCAGTGGCGCTAGCTGTCCCGGAAACGACTAGAGGAGGTCCGCGACGTGATCGGCGACATCTTCGGGCGTGTCACCGACCGGCACACCGTTCGCTTCCAGGGCGGCGATCTTCGACTCGGCCGTACCGGTACCGCTGCCGGAGACGATCGCGCCGGCGTGGCCCATGCGCTTGCCCGGCGGCGCGGTGCGGCCGGCGATGAACCCCACGACGGGCGTGTCCATCCGCTCGCCGATGTAGCGGGCGGCCTCCTCCTCGTCTTCGCCGCCGATCTCCCCGCACATGACGACGGCCTCCGTCTCCGGGTCGGCCTCGAACAGTTCCAGAGCGTCGACGAAGTCCGTCCCGATGATCGGATCGCCGCCGATACCGATAGCGGTCGTCTGGCCGATCCCGCGCTGGGTGAGGTTGTCCACGACCTGGTAGGTCAGCGTTCCCGACCGCGAGACCAGTCCGACGTTGCCATCACTGAAGATGTCCCCCGGCAGGATGCCGAGTTTGGCCTCGCCCGGGGTGATCACGCCGGGGCAGTTCGGCCCGACGAGGTGAGTGTCCGTCTCCGCGAGTTTGCGATAGACGCGGCTCATATCCTGTGTCGGGATTCCCTCGGTGATCGCGACGACGAGATCGAGGCCGTCGGCGTCCAGCGCCTCGAAGATCGCGTCCGCCGCGAACGCCGGCGGGACGAACACGACCGAGGCGTCGGCGTCTGCCTCGCGGACCGCGCCCTGGACCGTATCGTAGACCGGGACGCCCGCGACTGCCTGGCCACCCTTGCCCGGGACCGCACCGGCGACGACGTTCGTGCCGTATTCGAGCATCTGTTCGGCGTGGAACTTCCCCTCTCCGCCGGTAATTCCCTGTACCACGACGCGCGTGTCTTCGTCGACGAGAACACTCATGCGTTCACCTCCTGTGCGTATTCGACCGCACGTTTGACCGCGTCCTCCAGGGTATCCTCGACCGTGACGAGATCCTCGTTGAGGATCGCCATGCCCTCCTCGGCGTTCGTCCCCGCCAGCCGGACGACGACCTCCTTGGGGATCTCGTCGAACTGCTCTAGGGCCTGGTTGATGCCGTTCGCGACCTCGTCGCCGCGGGTGATCCCCCCGAAGATGTTGAACACCACCGAATCGACGTTCTCGTCGGAGAAGACCATGTCCAGGGCGTTGGCGATCCGCTGGGCCTTCGCGCCGCCGCCCACGTCCAGGAAGTTCGCGGGCGACCCGCCGTAGTGGTCGACGAGATCCAGCGTCGTCATCACCAGCCCCGCACCGTTGCCGATGATACCGACGTTGCCCGACAGGCGAACGTAATCGAAGCCGTACTCGTCGGCCTTGGCCTCGAGTGCGTCGCCCTCGCTGGCGGCTTCTTCCATCGCCGCGAGTTCCGGCTGGCGAAAGAGCGCGTCGTCGTCGACGTTGAACACGGCGTCGGCGGCGATGACGCCCCGCTCCGCTTGTGACTCGTCCGCGCTCCCGCTGTCCACGCTCGTGACCATCAACGGGTTGATCTCGGCGTCCGATCCGTCCCTCTCGTCCCAGAGTTGGTAGAGTGTCTGCAGGATGGAAGCGACGTCGCCCGCAACGTCGCGGTCGACTCCCGCCTCGTAGACGGCCTTTCGGGCCTGGAAGGGGTGCATCCCGAAGGCGGGATCGACGTGCTCGCGTGCGATGGCGTCCGGGTCCTCGTGGGCGACCTCCTCGATATTGACGCCGCCTCTCGTCGAGACCATCGCGACGGGACGGCCCTCGCCGCGGTCCATCGTCACGCCGACGTACAGTTCGTCGACGAAATCGACGGCCTCTTCGACGAGAACGCGGCTGACGCGATACCCCTTCAGATCCATCCCGAGGATCGACTCGGCGGCCGCACGGGCCTCCGACTCGGACTCGGCGAGTTTGATCCCGCCGGCCTTGCCGCGGCCCCCGACGTGTACCTGCGCCTTGATCGCGACCGGATAGCCGATCGACTCGGCCGCATCGACGGCCGCTTCGACGGTCTCGGCCAGTTGCGCGTCCGGTGTCGGGATCCCGACATCGGCGAAGACCTCCTTGGCCTGATATTCGTGCAATCGCATATCACTCTCACAGGGGAGTGGCGCGCGCTTAAATCCCGGCCCTGCTGCAGGTGTGGCCGACAGATGTGTTGTCCCCACGTGCCGTCGGCCTCCACTGGATCGATCCACAGGAGCCAACCCATCCGCCCCCGTAGGCCTGTATATGGACGATCCGATAGAGTCACTGGCCGGTGCAATCGCCGACGCTGAGCGGGTCGTCGCGCTGACCGGCGCGGGCGTCTCAACCGCGTCGGGCATCCCCTCGTTTCGCGGGGAGGGCGGCATCTGGGAGCAATTCGACCAGCGTGACTTCCACTACCGGCGATTCAACGCCGATCCCGGGGGGTTCTGGCGCGATCGGCTCGACCTCCGGGACGCCTTCTACGGGGACAGCGAGGTCGAACCGAACGGCGCCCATCACGCGCTGGCCGAACTGGAGCGAGAGGGGTACCTTGAGGCCGTCGTCACACAGAACGTCGACGGCCTGCACGCGGCCGCCGGTTCGGAGACGGTCGTCGAACTGCACGGGACGAACCGCGAGGCCGAATGCGTCGAGTGTAGCCGTCGGATCCCGGCCGAGACGGCGTTCGATCGGGCCGCCGAGGGCGAACTGCCGCCCCGGTGTGAGGGGTGTGGCGGCGTGCTGAAGCCGGCTGTCGTGCTGTTCGGCGAGTCGATGCCCGACGAGCCGACGATCCGGGCGCACGAGCTGGCCGGGCGGAGCGATCTCTTTCTGGCGGTCGGCTCGTCGCTACAGGTCCAGCCTGCGGCAGGACTCCCGGCTCGCGCCCAGCGGTCAGGTGCGACGCTCGCGGTCGTCAACCTCGAAGCGACGCCGCTCAGCGACCGGGCCGACTACGATCTTCGAGCGGACGTGACCGAGCTGCTGCCGGCGCTGGTCGAGGCGCTGGAATAAGCGGCGGAGGAAACCATCCCTACAACTCGACGCCGCCGGGGATGAGGCTGTGCTCGCGGTCGAGGTTGCCGTCGCCGTCGTAGACTAAGAGCGCCTCCTTCTCGAAGACGACGGGGTCGCCGTCACCGGGCTCGATCCGGAGCTGGTAGCGACGGTCGCCCTCCTCACGGCGGCTGGTCGCGTCGACGAGCGAGTGCAGGTCGGACGACGCCAGGGGAGCCTCGAAGGCGAACTCGCCGGTGAGCCGGTGGGCCACGCCGAGGACACCGGGATCGTCCGCCGGTGTCCGTCGATAGGAGACGTCGAGGTCGGACGCGTCCGGCGCCTGTCCACCCTCGGCTAATCGCTCCCGAAGTACGTCGGGTGTCCCCCCAAAGGAGACGGTCAGCCGGGGCAGTTCGTCGGTATCGACGTGGGTCGTGAACTCTTCGCGCCGCATTGACTCGTTTCGAGGTACGGCACGAATCGGGAAGAACGTAACGCCACCGGCGAACGACATCTTTACGCTCCCGGACTGTGGTCACCCTTACAATGGCCTGGGTCCGCTCGGAGTACGCCAGCGAGTTCGCGGTCCTCTCGGCGTGGCTCGCGATGGTGTTGCCCTGGAATATCGCCTACCAGCCGGCCGCGGCACTGGACAGCACCGTCGTCTTCGTGCGCCTGTCAGTGATCGAACTCCAGATCCGAATGCCGGTCGTCATCCGGGCGGGTGATCAACTCCTCTCGGCGGAGAACGCTCTCGCGGCCCAGTATCCGGGGACACAGCTCGCGTCCGGGCTGTTCGTCGCCACCCCAATCGGAGCGGTCGGCCACTACGACGGGTGGATGGGGGCGGGCAGCATCGCCTGGGCGCTGGCCGCGGTCGTGTTGGCAGGAGCGTTCGCGTACAGCCTCGCGCTCTATCGCGACGAGGGGGGCGTCACCGCCCGCAGCCCTGCCTCGCCGGCCAGCGTGATCGGGTGGCTGCTGGCGGCCGCGACCACCACGACGGGAGTCGCAACAGCGTTGTACTTCCTCGACCGGGACCTCGGCGGCGTGCCGGTCCCGATCGGGACCGTCATCATGGGAGCGCTCGCGGTCGCGTTGCTCCGCGCGGAGCGACGGTGAGGACACCCCGCCGCGCACGTTTCGAGGAGCGATAGTCGGGGTGTCGAATTTAAGTACGTGGGACCTAAATCCACGGCAAGAAGCGCCACGGTGGCGACGTTCCCGAGTCATGGCAGATTCCGAACGCGAACCGACCGGCGAGTCAGACGGGTTGTTGAGCGGCGCGAAGGCGCGGCTGGTCCGCTCGATGCGGGTCATCACGGGCTCGTCGATCGACGTCGAGGATTACGATCCCGTCAAACACGACCCGCTGGCGACGTTCGACGGGCTCGCGGGAATGGACGAGATCGAACGCTACTGGCTCAACGCCCCCTACGCGTTCGTCTCGATCAACCACGATCCGGAGGAGAACGAACACCGGTATCACGTCGTCGAGCCGACCCTGGACGAACTCGAAACTGATCTGCTCGAACGGCTGTTCGAAGACATCCGGACGCCCCTTCTGTATCGCGAGAACATCGAGGACGACCCCGAGACGGCGCTGCTGGAGGAGCTAGAGGCGCGTACGGCGTCGTGATCGAGCCGGAGTCGTTCTACCGGCTGTTCTATTATCTCTACCGGCAGTTCCAGGGCTACGGCAAGATCGACCCGCTGATGCACGACCCGGACATCGAGGACATCTCCTGTGACGGCGTCGGGCTGCCGATCTTCGCGTATCACGAGGCGTACACCGACATCGAGACGAACGTCACCTTCGGCGAGGAGGAGCTCCGGAACTTCGTGATCCAGCTCGCCCAGCGGTCGGGACGGCACATCTCCGTCTCGGATCCCGTCGTCTCGACGACGCTACCGGACGGCTCGCGGATCGAACTCGCCCTGGGCGAGGAAGTCACGCCACGTGGGTCGGCCTTCACCATCCGAAAGTACGCCGAGGAGCCGTTCACGCCGGTCGATCTGCTGGAGTTCGGGACGGTCGATCTGGACATGCTCGCCTTCCTGTGGCTGGCCATCGAGTCCAACAAATCGCTGATCTTCGCGGGCGGGACCGCCGCGGGCAAGACAACGAGTATGAACGCCGTCTCGATGTTCGTCCCGCCGCGATCGAAGGTGCTGACGATCGAGGACACCCGGGAGCTGTCGCTGTATCACGACAACTGGCTCTCTTCGGTGACCCGCGAGCGATTCGACGAGGACGACATCACGATGTACGACCTGCTGCGGTCGGCGCTGCGCCATCGACCGGAGTACATCGTCGTCGGCGAGGTCCGCGGCCAGGAGGCGGTGACACTGTTCCAGGCGATGAACACCGGCCACACGACCTACTCGACGATGCACGCCGACTCCGTCCAGACGGTGATCAACCGGCTGGAGAACGAGCCGATCAACGTCCCGCGGCCGATGGTCGCCAGTCTCGACCTGCTCTGTGTGCAGGTGTTGACCCGCCACGAGGACAAGCGCGTCCGACGGATCAAGACCCTCGCGGAGATCGAGGGGATCGACCAGCGGACCGGCGAACTGGACTACTCGAACACCTTCGCCTGGAACGCCGAGGAGGACGCCTTCCGCCAGCGCAACTCCGATCTGCTCGAGGAGATCCAGGCGGATCGGGGCTGGACTCGTTCGGAGTTGCTGAGCGAACTCAAAGACAGGAAGGCAGTCCTCTCGTATCTCTGGGAGGAGGGCATCACCGACTACCGGCGGTTCACCTCGTGGGTCAACCGGTATTACGCCGACAAGGATCGCGTCATGGAGACAGTCGAAGCGAGCGACGTGGTCACGACGACAGAGTGATATGGAGCCGATCCAGTTTCTCCCGCTCGGGATCGCCGCGGTCCTCGTGGGGTTTCTCTCGCTCGTGACCGTCAGTTCGTGGGCGAGCGGCTTCGTCTCACGGATATCGCGGCTCGCGTTCGACCGGTTCGTGGTCGACTCGACGGCGCGCAAGCGGTCGCTGGAGGCCGCACACGTCGATCAGACATACCGCATCTACACGACGCGGACGTACCTGTACACCGTCGTCGCCGGGATAGCGGGCGGNACGCTGGGCGTCTATCTCGTCGTCGGCACNCTCGCGGTGCTGCCGGCGGTGGCGGCCACGCTGGCACANNTNCCNTCCGTGATGGGGGAGGCGTTCGGCGACCCGAATCTGGAGATCGTGCTCTCGCCGATGGCCCGGAACCTGCTGTACGTCGGCGGCGGGGTCGCCGTCGGCTCGCTCGCGGCGACGCTCGCGTACGTCTTTCGCTGGCAGATCCCACAGAGCAACGCCGAGGTCCGCCGACGCGGCATCAACGAGGCGCTGCCGCGGACGGTCGCGTTTATGTACGCCCTCTCCCGGGGCGGGACGACGTTTCCGACGGTGATGCGCACGCTCGGGGAGAACCAGGAGATATACGGGGACGCGGCCGCGGAGGTCAACGTCGGCGTCCGGCAGATGGACCTGTTCAACACGGACGTGATCTCGGCGATCCGGCGGATCGCCTACCGGACGCCCAGCGAGAAGTGGAAGACCTTCTCCGAGAACCTCGCGAGCGTCCTCCAGAGCGGCCGGAGTCTGCCTCGCTTCCTGCAGTCACAGTACGAACGCTACCAGGAAGAGGCAGAAGAGCGCCAGGAGGAGATCCTGGAGTTGCTGGCGACGATCGCCGAGGCGTACGTGACGGTGCTGGTCGCGGGGATGCTCTTTCTGGTGACGATCCTGCTCGTGTTCGGGCTCACGACGACGGACACGCTACTGTTCATCAAGATGATCGGATACCTGATCATCCCGCTGGCCAACGCCGGGTTCATGGTCTTCCTGATGCAGAAACTCGAACAGCTCGGCATCGCCCGCGAGAGCGGCGTCTCCCAACTCGCGGCGGACGACGAGAGCACGAGTGCCCCGGACACCGCGGGTCGATCCCGGAGCAAGACCGTCCCCGAGACGCCGACGACAAGCGCCGACGGTGGAGTGAGTGCAACGGCGCGGTCGAATCTGGCACAACTGCGGCTCTACGACCGCGCCAGTCGACTCAAGGGAGTGGTCGGGTCACCGCTGCAGACGATTATGTGGCATCCGACGCGGTTGCTGTATCTGACTGTCCCGATCGCGCTGGTCTGGATCGGACTCCGGCTGCCCGACGCGCTGGCAGGAGACGGGATCAGCGTGCGGGTACTCGACGACATCCTCATCCAGGCCGGGCTGTTCGTCCTCGGGACCTTCGCCGTCGTCCGCGAGCTGTACAAGCGGCGCATCGACCGGATCGAGGCGGCGACGCCCG
>JGI12451J12833_1000270_pt1 | contig 17282 bp, 17 predicted proteins | sample A23E3SouthBayCA_2_FD_12833 | JGI IMG/M metagenome (IMG submission 12833) | reverse complement strand
GAGTGTCATCTGTGTTCGCCTCCGTTTGTCGCGTTGCCGTCGTCCGGCGGCCCGCTCGGGGACCGACCGGTGCGCGTGAGCGACACCGGCGTCGCGTCCGACCCCGCAAAGACTGACTGGCCATTCGCGGCCATAGCCAGCGTCTGCGACCGTTCGAACGCGACGAGACGTTCCGGCACACTATCGGTGTTTACTCGCCTCCGAAGTAAGATTATCTATTTCGATCCGAGAGGTCGCGTCGCCGATTATAAATAAACGATACTTTTCGCAGCGTTGACCGGGCTGTTTTAGCTGACTCTCGGCCCGGAACTGTCACTCGCCATGAGAGTCTCTCCGACCGTCGCTCGATCGTCTCGCAACGCTTTTGCGTTTCTCATCGGGAGTTCGACGTATGGCACAGACGGGCCAGACGGATCCGCAGACCGACACGTCCCGGCCGTTGTGGACGCTCGCGATCGTGTTGTTCGTCGCGCTCGAAGGGCTGGGCTTGCAGATGCGCGGGCCGCTGTTGCCGATCCTCGAAGCGGAGTGGGGGATCGGCAAGGGACTGCAGGGGCTGGTCGGCCCGGCCGGCACGCTCGGGTTCGCGGTCACGGTCCTGGCCGCCGGCGCGGTCGCCGGCCGGATCGACACGCGGCGGTATTTCCTGGGCGGGATCGTCGTCACGGTCGTCGGCGTCCTCGGGATGGCACTGGCGCCCGTGTTCGTCGCGTATCTCGGACTGCTGGTCGTCCGCGGCCTCGGGACGGGCGTCTCTCGGGGACTGGATCGCCCGCTGTTGGGCCACCTGTATTCGAACGCTCGCGGGCGAGTCTTCAACCTCTACGATATGGCGTGGGCGATCGGCGCGGCGTCCGGTCCCGCTGTTTTGAGCCTCGCGGTCGCGCTCGGGAACTGGCGGTACGCGTACGTCACGCTCGCGGTCGCGTTCGGCGTCGTCGCCGCGCTCGTCTGGCGACTCGATCCTCCCAACGTCGACGCCGAGGAGGCGCTGGACGTCGCGGGCGCGCTCGAACTCTTCCGGACGCCGGCCGTCGGGGCGACGGTCGTCGCGCTCGTCTTCCACACCGGGCTGGAGGGCGCGATGTTCCTCTGGCTGCCGACCTTCGGCGGCGAGATCGCAGACCTCAGCGCGACGCGTGCCAACCTCCTGCTCAGCGCGTTCATCGTCGCCTACATCCCCGGGCGGTTCGTCTACACGCTGATCGCCGAGCGCGTCCCGTACGGTCCGCTGGTCATCGCGCTGGAGATCCTCATCGCACCCGTATTCGTCTGGACCTTCTTCCTCGCGGACGGCACCGCTGTCTTCGCTGGGGTCGTCGTTCTCGGCGCGCTCGTCTCGGGTATCTTCCCGACACTGCTTGCGTTCGGGACGCAGGCCGCGCCGGAGTACAGCGGCCCGATCAATGCGGTTTCGACCTCGGTCGCGTCGGTCAGCCTGGCGCTCGTCCCGGTCGCGATGGGGGCGCTGGCCGAACTCACCTCCATTCGGACGGCGATGTGGATCCCGCTCGCGATGACCGTCCTCGTCGCACCGACCGTCCTGATCGCCCGACGCGCCGATCCGAATATCTGAGACCACCCGTGGGTAGCTGTTCGCAGTCCCGGTGTCCGGCGACCAGACACACTCTTGGGGCAGGCCCACGTGGGTGCTGATATGACCGACCGAACCGCGGCCGTGACGCGGACGACCGCCGAGACGGAGATCGAGGTAACGCTCGACATCGACGGCGACGGGGACGCGACGATCGACACCGGTATCGGCTTTTTCGATCACATGCTCGAATCGTTCGCGACGCACGGCCTGTTCGATCTGACTGTGACCTGTGACGGCGATCTGGAGATCGACGATCACCACACTGTCGAGGACGTCGCAATCACGGTCGGCGAGGCATTCGAGGAGGCACTCGGGGACAAGCGCGGCATCGAGCGCTTTGCCGACCGCCGCGTCCCGCTCGATGAGGCCGTCGCCGGTATCGTCCTGGATATCTCCGGGCGGCCGTACTTCGCGTTCGACGGTGCTTTCTCACAGTCGGACGTCGGCGGATTGACCAGCCACATGGCACAGCACTTCCTGCGCTCGCTCGCGATGAACGCCGGCTTGACGCTACACGCCGAGGTGGACGGCCAGAACGCCCACCACGAGATCGAGGCGCTGTTCAAATGTCTCGCTCGTGCGCTCGACGACGCGACGCGAATCGACGACCGCCGCGCCGACGTCGCGAGTACGAAAGGGTCGCTGTAGCCTGATTTCCCGGGGCTACCCAACTAGTTTGGAACCGCCCTTACTTATAACACTGTACATAATTAAGGTATGTCCGAGTCCGGGATCGACTCCGATATAGACCAAGACATCGATGAACTCGAAGAGAATATCGACCGGAGCGCTGGGTACGACCACGAGGCAGCAAGCGAGATCCAGACATCGATCGCGAAACTCGAGAACTCCTCCGTCGAGATCGCCGAACAGGCTGATTACATCAAGGAACTCACCGCAGAGCAGTACCAGGGGATGGACAAGGTCGCCGACGAGATCTCGAACCTCAGTGCGGCCGTCGAGGAGGTCGCGTCCTCGACCCAGCAGGTCTCAGCGTCCAGTCAGGAAGCCGAACGGCTCGCCGAGCGTGGCCAGAACGTCGCGGACGAGACGTTCGAGGTAATGGAATCGATCGGCGAGGCCGCCGAGAGCGTCAGCGAAGATGTTCAAACGATCCGGGCAAGCGTCGAGGAAATCGACGAAGTCGTCGAGATTATCAACGATATCGCCGATCAGACGAACATGTTGGCGTTGAACGCGTCGATCGAGGCCGCTCGAGCGGGCGAGGCCGGCGAGGGGTTCGGTGTCGTCGCCGACGAAGTCAAGTCCCTGGCCGAGCAGGCCCAGCAAGAGGCGACCCGGATCGAGGGAATGGTCGCTGACATCCAGGACGACACGGAAAACGCAGTCGACAGCCTGCAGGCGAGCAACGAGGAGATCGAACGCGGGATCGACAGCGTCGGCGAGGCCATGGAGGTCCTCGAAGAACTCGGGGATGCCGTCCAGGAGATCAATGCCGGCATCCAGGAAGTCGCCAGTGCGACCGACCAGCAGGCCGCTTCAGCCGAAGAAATCGCCAGCATGGTCGATCAATCGACGACCAGTGCCGAAGAGATCGCCGACGAAGTCGGCCAGATCGTCGCGGCGATCGACGGTCAGACCGGCCAGATCGTCGACGTGAACCAGGCTGTGGACGACCTCGTCGACGATCTCGCTCAGAACACCGCTCCTGCAGACGACTAGGCCCCGTCTGTCGGTCCGACCGAGCCACCTATGACTCCGTCGCGAGCACCGTTTCGCCCGCCCTGACCGACTCGCCACGCTCGACCCGCAGGTCCGCATGTGTCACCGATGGCGGAAAGAGTACGTCGACGCGACTGCCGAAGGAGATGTGACCGATCCGCTCGCCGCGGTCGACCGACTCGCCGCCCTCGACATGGGGATGGATCCGACGAGCGAACGCCCCGGCGATCAGTGTGACACGGTAGTCCGGAAAGTCCACGTGGAGTCGCTCGTTGCGATCCGACTCCTTCGAGAACGCCGGTCGGTGCGCTCCCGGTTCGTGTGTCGTCTCCCGTATCTCACCTGGGGCCGGCGCGCGGTTGACGTGCACGTGATGGAGATTCATGAACACGCCGACGCGCAACCGATCGCCTTCCTCCCTGACGACCGAAACTGTCCCGTCTGCCGGTGAGACGTACCCCGCGTCCGGGGATTCGCGGTCGGGATCGCGATGGAAGTACAGCACGGCAAGCCCAGCGAGCGCCATCCCGGCACCGACTGACGGCGAAAGCAACATGAGTGGCCCCGCGGCCAGCAACAGCGGCAGCGCATACCACCACGTTCCGGGGGCGAACCAGCGGGACATATCCCCTTCTGGGGTTCGACACTCGCTTAACACCTTCGACCCTGTCAGACCACAATTCCGGCGATAATCCCCGGTAACGGCTGTGACGCGCCCGATCGGGAAATGTTCAATCGTTCATCTAGGTCGGTCTGATAACGGTAACTTTTTGCCGATCGTCGATTTTCGATAGGGTATGGTGGACGAAGTAAACCCATTTGAGAGTTTACAGGAGCAGATCGATGACGCGGCCGAATACCTCGACGCCGACGAGGGGATGATCGAGCGACTCAAACAGCCCGAACGCGTTCTCGAGACGACGCTGTCGGTCGAGATGGACGACGGCTCCATCGAGACGTTCCGCGCGTACCGATCGGAGTTCAACGGCGATCGCGGGCCGTACAAGGGCGGGATCCGGTACCATCCCGGTGTCAACCGGGCGGAGGTCAAGGCCCTTTCGGGATGGATGGTGTACAAATGTGCAGCCGTCGACATCCCCTACGGCGGAGGCAAGGGCGGTATCGAGATTGACCCCGCCGAGTACAGCGAATCGGAGCTAGAACGGATCACCCGGACCTTCGCGAAAGAGCTGCGGCCGCTGATCGGCGAGGACAAGGACATCCCCGCGCCGGACGTCAACACCGGCCAGCGGGAGATGAACTGGATCAAAGACACCTACGAGACCCTGGAGAACACCACCGAGCCCGGCGTCGTCACCGGCAAGTCCCTCGAGACCGGCGGCAGCAAGGGTCGCGTCGAGGCGACGGGTCGGTCGGTCAGCATCACCGCCCGAGAGGCCTTCGAGTACCTCGATCAGGACATCTCCGAGGCGACCGTCGCGGTGCAGGGCTACGGGAACGCCGGCTCGATTGGCGCGCGACTCATCGAGGAACAGGGTGCCGACATCGTCGCAGTCAGTGACTCGAGCGGCGCGATCTACAACGCTGACGGGCTCGACGCGCAGGCGGTCAAAGATTACAAGGCCGAGACCGGCAGCGTCGTCGGCTACGACGGTGCGAGCGAACAGTTGACCAACGAGGAACTGCTGACACTGGACGTCGACCTGCTCGTGCCCGCGGCACTCGAGAACGCGATCGACGCCGAGATCGCCGAGGACGTGTCGGCCGATGTCATCGTCGAGGCGGCCAACGGCCCGATCACGCCCGACGCCGACGAGATCCTGGCCGAGAAGGACGTCCACGTCGTCCCGGACATCCTCGCGAACGCCGGCGGCGTGACCGTCTCGTATTTCGAGTGGGTCCAGAACCGCCAGCGCTTCGCCTGGACCGAACAGCGAGTCAACGAGGAACTCGAACGGCTCACCACTGACGCGTTCGACGCGATGACCGACGCCCACGAGGAACACGACACGCCGAACTTCCGGACTGCGATGTACGTCGTCTCGATCCAGCGCGTCCTCGACGCCGCCGAAAAGTCCGGTCTGTTCCCGTAGGCCGGTCACTCCAGCGCCTTGAGGTTGTGCACCGGCTCTAGCCAATCGAGTATTTCTGCGGTCGGTTCGATCGCTGCGGCGATCCGATCGGCGTCCTTGTACGCGATCGGCGCTTCGTCCAGCACTGACTCGACCAGTGACTCGGAGTAGACGCCGTCCATACGGTCGCGGAGTTGCTCGACTGACGCGCGTTCGCTGGCTTCTCGGCGACTCATCGTCCGGCCCGCACCGTGGGGTGCCGTCTCGTTCCAGTCGTCGTTGCCCGTTCCGCGGGCCAGTATCGAGCCGTCCGCCATGTTGAACGGGATCACGAGTCGCTGTCCGTCCCTGGCCGGCGTCGCACCTTTCCGGACCGTCAGATCGTGGAAGTCGATGTAGTTGTGGATCGACTGGAAGCGATCGACTGACTCGACGGAAAGCGCCGCACAGATGGCGTCGCTCATCAACTCTCGGTTCCAGCGGGCGTACTGCTGGGCGAACAGCATATCGACGTAGTAGCCGTGGGCTTCCCGACCGTCGAGGTAGTCCAGATCCGTATTGCGCGCCTGTGGGTCCGGTTCGATACCGTTCAGCCGATCGAATGTTCGCTCGATCGCTTCCCCCTCGAGATCCTCGAGCACTGCCTCACGGTCGATGTGGGATTGCCCCATCCCGCCGGTGACCCAGGCGTGCAACTCGGCGTCGCTGACTGACTCGGGGTCGAATTCGAGATACCGGTAGTCGTCCTCGGGTATCGCTGCCCGAATCGCGTCGGCGTTCCGCAGTTCGGTCGCCCGCTGCTGCCAGTATTCGGCCACGGCCAGCCCCAGATAGCGCGACCCGCTGTGGATGATCAGCCAGTAGTCACCGGAGTCGCGTGCGCGGGCGAACTCGACGAAGTGGTTGCCACCACCGAGCGTGCCAGCGCTTTTGATGATGTGGCCGATCCCCTGGCGCTTCCGGGAGAGAACGCGATCACAGAGGTCCTTGAAGTACTGCTCGTCGTAGCCCGAGAACTCGAAGGTGATCGGCTCGATCGACCGGCCGAACCGCTCGCGATAGGCCTCCTCGAACCGTTTGAAGACCTGGTTCGCCCGCTCGAAGGGGAACTGATCGACCAGGTGTGGCGCGTCCGCGTAGTCGTGCACGTCTCGCCCCATTGGGACGGCCTCGCGGACGCGGCGTTCGCGCTCGCTGTCGTCCAGTGGCAGCGTTTCCCCGAGGTTCGTCGCGGCCATCCCACAGCCGACATCGACGCCGACGACGTTCGGGACGATCCGGTCGGGCAGTGGCATCGTAAATCCGACCGGTGCCCCGGCACCCCAGTGTGTGTCCGGCATGACGACCACCGGTTCGGTGAACGCTTCGTGGTCGATGAGGGTCTGGATCTGCTCGCGGGCCGACTGCTCCAGAAGCGACTCGTCGTCGATCATCACCGTTGCGGTCGCGTGTGTGCCCGATAGCTCCACTGGCATCGCTATTTTCCGTTCGGCACACCGCTGTAATAGGCTGACGGTCGATACGCGCTGCCCCGCGGCGTAATTGATATATTCCTAACAGTAGCGATGAGTCGACACCTTGATATGCCACTGTCCAGTTCGGTTATATAGCTCGATACCGGTCCGGTTGGTCCCCGGATAGCATGACAACGCTGTGGTGGAAACAGATGGACGAAGATAACCGAGCACGGTTAACACGACGCCAGGTAGCTGCGGGTGGGGCTGTCGCTGCGAGCGGACTGTTGGGCGGTTGCCTCGGATCGATGCGACAGTTTCTGGGTTTCTCGTCGCTCGACCAGATCTCGCTGCGTGTGATGGCTCCCCCGGCCGACTGGGATCGACGGGCGAACGAAATCGCTGGCCAGCTCGTCGAACGACTCAAGCAAGTCGGCATCGACACGCGGTTCCCGCTGGTCCCGCCCAGGCAGTTCCGCAGACAGGTCCTGTACGATCGGGACTTCGATCTGTACGTCGGCACGATGCCGATCGGACGCGATCCCGACTACCTCCGGCCGTTACTGACGTCGACGTATACGGATGCGCTCGGATGGCAGAACCCCTTCGGCTTCGCCGATATCTCGCTGGACGAGTCCCTCGCCCAACAGCACCGCCAGACCGGAGAGGAGCGGACGGACACGATCAGGCGCGTCCTCGATACGGTTGCCGGCGAGCAACCGCTCGTTCCGATCGCCACGGACCAGGCCATTGCCGCGATCAGCACCGACGCCTTCGAGGGCTGGGAGCGTGCGCCGCTTCGCGATCCTACCTGGCTGCTCGAACTCGAACCCGCCTCGGACTCGGCGACCGACGAGACCCTTCGGATCACCACCAAAGACGGATCGATCACCCAGCAGTTGAATCCACTCGTCCCCTGGATCAACGAGTTCGATCTCGTCACATCGCTGCTGTACGATCCTCTTGCCCGGTATTACGACGATGCCGTTCGACCGTGGCTCGCCGAAGATTGGGAACTCGTCACGGACGACGACGAGCTCACAGTCACCCTCCGGTCGGACCTCTACTGGCACGACGGTAAGCCGATCACTGCCGAGGACGTCGAGTTCACGTACGACTTCCTCGAGGACACGGCGCTCGGCAATGCAGACGCTGAGTACCCGGCGCCCCGATTCCAGGGCCAGGCACAGGCCGTCGACACCGTGACAGTCGAAACCGATCGAACGGTCCGGTTCCGGGTCGACTCGTCCGCCGCGACCGCCCCCGCTCTGCTCACGGTTCCGCTATTGCCGAAACACGTCTGGCGATCCCGGACTCGCGTCTCGAACGCGCGCCGCGGCATCACCCGAGCGATTGGTCACGACAACACTGGTGCTGTCGGGTCCGGTCCGATGACCCTGGCCAACCGGACGGAGGGGGAATCGGTTCGTTTCAGTCGCTTCGAGGAGCATCCGCTCAACCGGGACGACGGATCTCCGCTCGCCGACCGGTTCGGACAGCTAGCGTTTTCGGAGCTGGTCGTCAGCCTGACCCCCTCGGATCTGACGATGGTTGCCTATCTCCGGGAAAACGCGGCCGACGTTACCGCCCCGTCACTCGATAACAAAATCGTTTCAGGGGTCGTCAGTCGGGACGGTCTCTCTCTCGCGACCAGCGAGTCCCGGACGTTGTATCACGTCGGGTTCAACACGCGTCGTCGGCCGCTCCGAAACCCGTCCTTTCGGCGAGCCGTCGCCCACCTCATCAACAAAGGTGCGATTGTCGAATCGATCTTCGACGGGTACGCCGAACCACGGACGACGCCAGTTCGAGGGGACTCGTGGATCCCTGAGGATCTCAGGTGGAACAACGGCGATCCCGAAGTTCCGTTCGCAGGAGTCGAAGACGAACTGTTCACCGAGAACGCCCGCAAGCATTTCAGCAACGCCGGGTATCACTATACCGACGACGACATCCTCGTGTACTAATGGTTCTGGGCGATCCCTCGACAGCGATTCTGATAGCGATCGTGGTTCGTGTCCTGGCAGTTACTGCAGTCCTCCTCGGCGTCTCTCTCGTCGCTATCGTCGGTGTCGCACAACTCCGTGCAGTAGCTCGTCGAGGCATCGGCAGACAAATTCGACGAGCGCTCCCGTATTTCGTATTTCTTGGGATCGTGCTCGGATCGATGGCCACGCTTCGGAGCGTCGGCTCTGAACTCTCCTGGCGGGTCGGATACGAGTTGAGTTCGCTCATCTACGAGATTGAGGGCGGCACCGTGGTACTTGCGGTTCAATCGCTCCCGATACCGAGAGCGGGGCTCTTGTTCCCGGTCGTGTATGTCTTCGGCTACGTGTATCTGCTGTCGTTCCCGTTTCTCGCGTACCTCCTTTCGACCGACCTTCGACCGTTTCGGACGTTGTCACTGGCCTATGCGTTCAACTATGTCGTCGGTGTGATCCTGTATATCGCCTTTATCGCGTACGGGCCGCGCAACTACTACAATCTCGGAGCTGTCGAAGTGCTGTACAACGTGTGGCCGGAATCACAGCTGCTGACTTCGATGGTGAACACCAACACCAACGTCTTCCCGTCGCTGCACTCCTCCGTCTCGACGACCATCGCCATCATGGCGGTCAAAACTCGCGATCGCTATCCGCTGTGGACGCCGATCGCGGTCGTGCTCGCCGCGTTGGTCTGTCTCTCGACGATGTATCTCGCAATTCACTGGGCGACTGATGTCGTCGCCGGGATCGTGCTGGCGTTCCTGTCCGTCTGGTTCGCGGAACGCTATTACGATCAATACGTGGATCTCATGGAGCGCTCTCGGGACCGGACGCTCGAGGTCGCCGGACGAATCCGGAACCGAATCGCCGACTACCGAGCGGAGTGACTCTTGCTTTCGTTCGGTTCGGAAGGGACTTACAGCAGTCCCGATCAGTGAACGTATGGCTCGCGTTACGGTCGGTGGTCGGATCCATTTCGGCTTCCAGAACCTCTCGCTGGCACACGACCGTCTCTACGGTGGCGTCGGCGTCGGCCTCTCGGAGCCGCGCCTCGTTCTCAGCGCCGAGCGCGCGTCGGACGTGCGCTGTGATTGGTCCGGTGGGACGCCGTACGTCGAACGAGCGGTCGAGATACTCGACGTGCCGGGGGCGGACGTGACAGTCGAGCAGCGCCTCCCGCGACACGTCGGTCTCGGGAGTGGAACGCGACTCGCCCTCGCGAGCGTGGTCGCGATCGCCCGGGCATACGACGAGGACGTCGCTGCCAGGTCCATCGCGCCCGATATCGGTCGCGGTGGTCGAAGCGGCGTCGGCGTCGCGACCTTCGAGGCCGGCGGGTTCGTCGCCGACGCCGGTCATCCGACGGAGCTGTTCACGAGCGAGCCGCCAGCAGAGGGCGAATGGACAGTCCCACCGGTAATCGCACGCCACGACGTGCCCGATGCGTGGCGATTCCTGCTGGTGACCCCTGAGACCGAACGCGGGCTCAGCGGCGAACCGGAGGACGCGGGTATTCGATCGGTCGTCGAGCGGGCCGATCCGGGGATCGCCGACGACATCGCGCTCGTGGTGACGCGGCAGTTGCTGCCGGCGATCGCGACGGGTGACCACGAGACCTTCGGCAGCGCTGTCGCACGACTGAGTCGGCTGAACGGTGCCTGGTACGCCGACGAACAGGGCGGAGTCTACCGTCCGCCGGCGGGTCGACTCGTCGACGCGCTCGACTCGATTCCCGGCGTCTCCGGGGCCGGACAGTCTTCCTGGGGGCCCACTGTCTATGGAATCACACACGCCGAGACGGCCGGGGCGGCCGAACGGACGGCTCGCGACGCGCTCGACGACCTCGGACTCGATGGACGGGTGCGCGTCGTCGAGGCCGCGACGAGCGGTGCAACCGTCGACTCGACGTAGCCGCCCGCCGCAGTACTCGCCGCGTTTGCTCGCACCACGGGATACTCGCCAAATTTGCTCGAACCGCAACCGACTGCATCGGCCCGGACCTGGATCCGTACATGCCGCGAGTCGAGTCGATCTACGTCTACCCGATCAAGTCCCTTCCCGGCCGCAGCGTCGAGACGGCGACGGTCGGCCCCGGCGGCTCCCTGGCCCGGGACCGACAGTACGCGATGGTCGACGGCGACGGCGAGTACGTCAACGGGAAACGAACGGCCGCGGTCCATCGCATCGACGCCGACTTCGATCCCGCCGGGACGATCGTGGCGTTCGACGACGGCGAGGAAACGGCCAGGTTCGACCTCGAACGCGAACGGGAGCGAGCGCAGGCGTGGCTCACGGCACGCTTCGAGCCGTCGGTCGAACTCGACTCGGACGACCGGCTCGGGTTCCCCGACGACACGACTGACAAGGGGCCGACGGTGATCTCGACGGGCACCCTGAACGCCGTCGCGGAGTGGTTCGACGCCGTCGACGGGCCGACCGAAATGCGCCGCCGGCTCCGTCCGAATCTCGTGGTCGAGGCCGAACCGTTCTGGGAGGATCACCTCTATGCCGGGAGTGGCGAACGTCGCCGATTCGACGTTGGCCGCGTCACGTTCGAGGGAATGGGGCCGTGCCAGCGCTGTGTCGTTCCCGCGCGTGACCCCGATACCGGCCGTGAAACCGAGGGGTTTCGGACCACGTTCGTCGAGCGGCGCCGCGAGACGCTCCCGCCGTGGGCAGACGAGGACCGGTTCGATCACTATTACCGGGTGATGGTCAACACGCGAACGCCGTCCGACTCCCGGGGGAGCACGATCTCGGTCGGTGACGAAGTCGTCGTCGGAGATATCCGGAACGGCGAGACCGAGTGAGCGTAGCGGCCGGACCGTTTCGACCGGTGCGGCGGTCCGGCTGTTCCCCTGCCGACGCTACCTCGTCCCGTCGAGATGGGTATCGAGGAACTCGATCTGACGCGGCAGCGTCTGTTCGCGCCAGTCCTGGTCGTCGATCATCCCGTGTCCCGCGCCGTCCCCGGTGACCACCTCGACCGGAACGTCCGCCTCCCGAAGCGTGTCGGCGAGTACCGTAGTGGACCGGTGCGGGACGATCGAATCGTCCGTCCCGTGGACGAGCATCACCGGCGGATCGTCGGGATCGACGTGGGTCACGGGCGACCCTTCGGCGAGGGTGGCTTCGCTGGCGTCCGATCCGAAAAACGCCGTCACGGCCGGGTTGCCGTCGGCATCCGGCGTCGTGAAATCGTACGGGCCGCTGTAGCCGACGACGGCGTCGACGCTCGCCGGGACGCCGGGTTTGTACTCCGGTGGCCGGAAACGCTCGTGACCCGGTGCGAGCCCGACCAGCATCGCCAGATGCGCGCCGGCGGAGTACCCTGCGAGGGCGCCACGCGACGCGTCGATGTCGTACTCCCCAGCGTTGTCCCGGACCCACTTGACCGCGGCGACGACGTCACGGACCGGGCCTGGATAGCGCTCCTGCTGGGCGAGTCGATACTGGATGTCCGCGACGGCGTACCCGCTTGCGGTCAGGCGCTCGAACATCGGTCGGTGTCCCTTGTCGCCGACGATCCAGGCGCCGCCGTGCGCGAACACGACAAACGGGCTCGCGTCGCCCCTGTCCGGCAGATACAGATCGAGTTTTAGTGCGCCGTCGGCCGTCTCCCGGAACACGATGTCCCGGAGATCATCCCCCGCGCCCGTCGACGTCTCCGTATCGGCCGACGGTGGTTGGCTGTCCGTCGCCGGCGGTCCTTCGCTCGTACAACCCGCAAGTAGCGCCGTGCTGGCTGCCAGCACCCCACGGCGTGACCACGTCCGGCCCCTGTTCGCACACATTCGTTCAGGACGTGCCTCGCGGGGCGGTCGGATCAATCCATCGACGGCTGGGAGGACAATCCTTTTGCCCTGACCGGAACAGTTCTCGACATGGACTGGCCACACGATCCGGACGGCGAGGAAGGCAGTGAGGGCCGGCGCAAGTACGGTCACGCCATCCTCGCGAAGAAAGTCTCCGAGGAGGACTTCCCGCTGACGGCGACCGAATACGTCGATCGGTACGGCGACCATCCGGTTCGGATCGACTACGAGACCGTCGTCAGCGTCGCGGACATCTTCGAGTATGTCGACAGCGAGACGTTCGAGGACTTCCCCGAGTTCCACCAAGCGCTCGGGCGAGCGATGCGCGAGGCTGACTATTGGCCCTACGAACGTGCGTAGTGGATCGACACACCAATATCACCCGGCCCGCTAGTCCCGGACAGTTGTGACGAACACGCAGCTCACTCACGTCCAGATCGACAACTACGGTCCCTGGACAGTTACGCCCGAACCACGCCGGGAAGTCGATCTCCAGACGCTCCAATCGCGACTGTACGCCGATCTCGCCCAGTTTTTTGGCAACCGCGGCGGCTACACCTTCTTCACCCGATTCGACAACATGATCGCGGTCTCGAACGGCTCGTCGATGGAGGATCACGCGACGCTCCAGGAGTCGATCCGCAACCGCTATCCCGTCACCATGAGCCTCAGCGTCGCGACTGGACAGACGCCTGCAGGCGCGCTCGCGACGGCGACCGAACAGCTGCAAGACGCCGGCAGTGCTCAGGACAAGTCCCGCCGGGAGATCCTGCGCGGTCGCCACATCGACGACGAGTTCCGGACCGACGAGGACCTCCGCATCGCTCACTTCGACGTCAACGACGCGACCGGAAAATACACCGACCAGCTCAGCGAGTTCGACACGTTCATCCGGATCGAACAGGGCTACGCATCACTCATGAAGTACATGCGACAGGCCTACGATAGCCTCTCGTTTTTCGTCGGCGGTGACAACATCATCGCGGTCTGCCCGGAGATGGACGCGGCGGCCTACCAGGACGCCATCGACCACGTCCGTGCGGACGTCGGCGTCGAACTCAAGGTCGGCGTCGGCGAGGGCCGCCGCGCTGACGAGGCCGGCATGGCCGCCAAACACGCGCTGGAGGAGTGTCGGGCGACGGGTGCGGACGTCGAACTCGACTGTTGAGAGATTACCTGTATTCGGCCGGTGAGTAATCGCCTGTGGCAACAATAAGCATACGGTCGAGAGCCGTATAAACGTACTGCAGATACCTTTTAGACGACACCTCCCGAAAAGTCAGGTATGAATGGTGACGTCACAGTACAGGAGGCGATGACCCGTGATTTCGTGGGGGTGAGTGGCTCGGATACCATTCGCGACACGGCCAAGTTGTTGATCGCGGAGGACGCTCCGGGTGCGGTCGTTCTCAGGGGACAGGATCCGGTCGGCGTCGTCACGGCCAGCGACGCGCTCTCGTGGCTCGTCGACGACGGGCGCGCCGACGCATCGGTGACGGAGTGTATGTCCGAACAGGTACCCAGCGTCATGGCCGACCAGGGGATCGAGGCCGCGGTCGACGCGCTGTTCGCCCAGTCGGCGACCCTGCTCGTCGCGACCGACGACAGCGGCGAACCGCTCGGCGTCCTCACGCAGCGAGACGTGATCGCGGCGACGACGTTCACTCCGGGCGATACGGCAACCGACCAGGAGGTCGAACCGGCGCGCATCGAATCCGAACCGGAGGGCGCCGCCAACGCCGACGGCGGGTACAGCGATCAGGGGATCTGTGAGCGATGCGGCGCGCTCACGTCCGATCTCGTCTCGTTCAACGGGCAGTTGCTCTGTCCGGACTGCCGCGATGTCCGATCGTGACTGCCACTGCCTCTCTCGGGCGATCCAAGCGATGAGTGAGACGACAGTCGAGATCCGGGCCGCGACGATGGACGACCTCGACCAGCTCGTTGTCCAGTGGATCGATCTGGCGGCAGGGCAGCGCGAGTACGGCTCCCATCTCCGGACCGAGAGCAATCGAACTCGGATCAGCGAGCTGTTCGCCCGGCGGATCGCACAGGACGAGGCCCGGATCGCCCGGTCGGGCGACCGGATCGTCGGCTTCGTTACGTTCACGATGGCGGGCAGCACCTTCGCGAAATCGTCGACCCGCGGTGTCATTCAGAATCTCTACGTCGTCCCCGAGGCCCGCGGCGAGGGGGTCGGAACGCAGTTGCTCGACGTTGCCGAACGGGTGCTCGCCGAGGACGGTGCGGACGCGATCGCGCTAGAGGCGATGGCCGACAACGACATGGCCCGGCAGTTCTATCGGGATCGTGGTTACCAGCCCCATCGGGTGACCTTCGAAAAGTCGGTCGAAAGCGATACGTCTTAAAGTCCCTCCCCACTACGTACAACCGCGCCAGGGGAGCTTGGGTGGTCCAAGCACCCGACTTGTAATCGGGAGTTCGAGGGTTCAAATCCCTCCCCTGGCTTGCTGCTGGGTACAATTCTGGGCGGAGACATCTTGTCACGATCGATAGTTGTCGGGACTGTCCGGGGAACATTCAAGGCAGCTACCCGTGTATCGTCTATCGAATGCCCACGTTCGAGTTGGACGTGTCCGAGGAGACGGCACGCGGGCTGGCTGTCGAGGCCGATATGCTGGGTTTCGAGACGCGTGAGGCGTATCTCGAATGGATCGTCAGCCGACGGTTCGCGATCGACAGCGACGACGAGCGCGCCGCGCTGCTGAGCGCGTACGCCGAGCAGGCCACGGAGATGGACCTCCAGAACGTCGAAACGCCGCCGATCGAACACGAGGTCGAAGCCGACCCGCCTGATCCCGACGACCTGGCGACAGTCATGGGTACGAACCTCGCACCCGATGTCGCCCGGATCGAGGACGAGAGTATCGCCGACAGCGCCCACGCGCTTTCGAACGTCGAGGCGAACCGCTTCGACGAGTTCGCCCGTCGGGCGGTGGCACAGACGCGCGAACGGCTCGGCGACGGCGTCGGATCCGGGATCAACTACAGCTCACAGACGGCCATCAACGACACCGATCGCCGCATCGGCGAGGACATCGCCGATCTCGATACCATCGACGTTCCCGGGTACGACGAGGACCTCGTCGCGCGGCGGCGGCGGGCCGTCGGAGCCGCGCTCGCGCTGTTGCGCGACCTCGAAACGGCCAAACGCAACGACTTCGTCGACGCGCTCTACGAGGAGTTCCCGGCGGGCTATGATTCCGAGTCGACGTGGTGGGATTGCATCAAACAGGGGCTCGAACAGGTCGACCGCGTCAAGCCGGCCAGGGACGGGAGTCACATCTGGGAGTACCGGTCGGTCCCCGGACGAGTCAAACGCATCTCCTACGAAGACTAGCCCGTGTCGTCCCTCTACGGGCGGAACTCGCAACCAGAACGGAGCGACGCCGAACCGCTACTCCTCGTCGGTCTCGTCGTCCTCGCCAGCCAGGATATCGTTGGCTTCGAGGTGCTCACGCCGCGTCCGCTCGTCGAGTTGTTCGAACCGTTCGTCCTCGACGCTGATGGTGGCGACGCCGATCCCCTCGGGCGAGAGGCCGCCGTCGGTGACTGATGCCAGCGCCGAGAGCGCCAGCCCGACCCCGTCGTCCAGGGTCATCTCCGCGTCGTAGTGCTCTTCGAGGTACTCGCGGATGTCGTTGCGGTCGGCCCCGACGGCCAGGGCCTTCCACTCGTATGGCGTGCCGGAGGGGTCAGTCTCGTACAGGCGTGGCTCGCCGTTTGCGACACCGGCGATGATCAACGCGACGCCGAAGGGTCGCGCGCCGCCGACCTGCGTGTACTGCTGGATGTGGTCGGTGACGGCCTTCGTCAGCGTCTCGACGCCGATCGGCTCGTCGTAGCGTAGCTGGTTGAGCTGGGCCTGTCGGCGCGAGAAGTCGATGAGCTGGCGAGCGTCGGCCACGTGACCGGCGCTTGCGATCCCGATGTGGTCGTCGGCCTTGTGGATCTTCTCGACGGAGGAACGCTCCATCAGCGGCGAGCGGATCCGCTTGTCGACGGCCAGTACGACGCCCTCGGGCGTTCGAACGCCGATGCTTGCCGTCCCGCGCTTGACCGCCTCACGGGCGTACTCGACCTGATAGAGGCGTCCGTCGGGCGAAAAGATCGTGATACCCCGATCGTACGCTTGCTGTTGTTGGTTTCCCTGCATAGTTACTCGGTGTCGAGTTCCGCCCCAGCCGTGAACCCGTCGTCCGTGCGGTAGTCAATTCGCCCCGCTCGGGCGATGGCCGACCGCTCCCGGTCCTCGACTGTGACGTGTCTCTGCTCCGTTCGTTCCGGCGGCCCACGCATATACTTTTCTTCACAGGCCCGGACGGTCCCGCTGATGCCCGCGACTTGCAGTCCGACCGGATCCGTCCCGACTGCATCGACACACGCGAGCATCGCCCGGGCACGCTCGCTCTCGCCGCGTCGGACCCGGACGATCGCTTCGGCGCCGCCGTCCCAGCTCTCGAAGCGAACGACGGTGAGATCGGCGTCCGCGCTGGCGACATCGCCGAGCAGGTTCTGTGCGGCGTACCACACCTCTCGCTGGAAGGGGCCCCGATCGAGGGTCCTGTCGGGCCACGTTTCGAGCCGGACGGCCAGGTATCGCCACCGGGGCTGGAGGTGTTTCGGCAGGTGTTTCACGTCTGATCCGCCCCTGCCCGCTCGGCGACGAGCACGCCGACCTGTTCGTGGACCCG
>JGI12451J12833_1000266_pt1 | contig 17449 bp, 16 predicted proteins | sample A23E3SouthBayCA_2_FD_12833 | JGI IMG/M metagenome (IMG submission 12833) | reverse complement strand
GGCGAATACGCGAAGACCGACGACTACGAGTACGAGGAAGGGTCCTACGGCGTGCTCTCGTGGTGGGACTACGGCCACTGGATCACCAGCGAGGCCGAGCGCATCCCGGTCGCCAACCCGTTCCAGCAATCGGCGACCGAGGCGGCGCGGTTCCTCCTCGCGCAAAACGAAAGCCAGGCCGACGGGGTCATCGGCGAGATGAGCGACGGCGAGAACCGGGACACCCGCTACGTCATGGTCGACTGGCAGATGGCCACGGGCGCGAGCAAGTTCAGCGCGCCGCCGGCGTTCGTCGACGGCGTCAGCGCGTCCGACTTCGTCCGGACCGCTCGCGTCGGGAACGCCGGGTTCTACTTCTACAGTCAGGACTATTACGACACAATGGTAAACCGGCTGTACCGCTATCACGGCAGCGCCCAGGACCCGCGGCCGGTCGTCACGAACACGGTCAACACCGAGGAGACCGACTTCGTCGAAACGTACCAGTCGCTCGAAGAAGCACGCCAGGCGGCCCGGCAGTCCGGCGGCCAGGTCGGCGGTGTCGGTCCGAACCCGGCAGAGCGCGTGCCGGCGCTTGAGCACTACCGGCTCGTGCAGGTCAGCGACGCGACGGTGAACCCCTACCAGGCGGCGCACTCGCAGCTGCTGCGTCTCTTCCAGTACGGGCTGAGTCCGACTCGCCTCGGCTTCGACAATCGGTCGATCGGCCTCGCCGCCGAGCCGAACCCGCACTACACGAAAGTCTTCGAGCGCGTCTCGGGCGCGACGATCGAGGGCGAGGGGCCAGCAGGCGCGAACGTGACGGCGTCGGTCACGATGCGGATGCCCAACGCCGACGACACGTTCACCTACACCCAGCGGGCTCAGATCGGGGAAGACGGGACCTTCACGATGACGGTCCCGTACGCCTCGACCGGTGCCGGCGACTGGGGCCCGGAGGACGGGTACACGAACACGAGCGTCCGCGCGACCGGCCCGTATCAGCTCCGGACCGATCTGCAGACTGAGACGGTCAACGAGACCGAACAGCTGATCATGTACAACGGGACGGCCCACGTCACCGAGGGACAGGTCATCGGGGAGAACGACTCGGATTCGACGGTCGAACTGAGCGAGACGGTCCTCACCGAGCGGGATCTCAACGAGACTGACGGCAACGGGACGAACAGCACCGACGGCAGCGAGACCGACGACGGCACTGGCGGCAACACGACCGACGACGCCACGTCCGATCTGGTCGACCCCTATGCTGTCGGCGTCGAGCCATCGACGTACGCTCCCATTGCAGGCTAACCATGGCCGGAGACGCCCAGCAGGCGACCGAGGCGGCGCTGGGTGACGCCCTCACGAGTTGGCTGTCCGTCTATCTGAAGGGCATCGCGATGGGCACCGCGGATTCGATCCCCGGCGTCTCGGGCGGGACGATCGCGTTCATCACCGGGATCTACGAGCGCCTCATCACGGCGATCACGAGCGTCGATCCGGCCGCGGCGACACTGCTGCTGGGGATCACGAGCGGTCGCGGTCGCCAGCGACTGGCCGATCGACTTATCGAGATGGACGTGCCGTTCCTCGTCGTGCTCGGGACCGGTGTCGTCACGGCGGTCGTCGCCGTCTCCCGGTTCGTCTACCTGGCGCTCCAGGAGGCTCCCGGGGCGACGTTCGCGTTCTTCTTCGGGCTGATCGCCGCCTCAGCGATCGTCCTGTACGAACAGCTCTCGCTGGCGACGCCGGGACGGATCGCGGCCGCGGCCACCGGCTTCCTACTGGCGTTTCTCGTGTCGGGTGTCACCGCTGGAGCCGACGGGATCCACGCGCTGCCGGTCATCTTCGTCGCCGGCTCGATCGCGATCGTCGCGATGATCCTGCCGGGCGTCTCCGGTGCGTTTTTCCTCGTCTTGCTCGGCCAGTACGAGTTCCTGACTGGCACGCTCACGGCGTTCGTCGACGGGAGCATCGCCGCGGCCGTCGGCGACCGCGCGGTCGGGTCGCTGCTCGATCCCGCGACGACCGTCGTGACGTTCGTCGCTGGCGCCGTCGTGGGACTGTTCACGGTCGCACACGCCATCCGCTGGGCGCTCGATCACTACCGGGCGGCGACCCTGTCCTTTCTGGTCAGTCTCATGGTCGGCGCGCTGCGGTTGCCGGTCATCGAGATGCGCGATGCGACTGCGACGCTATCCCCGGAATCCATCGCGCCTCTGGTCGCCGCCGCTGTCGTCGGTGGCGGTGCGGTCCTCGTGCTCGACCGCTACACCGACGACCTGTCGTATTGATCGGACGACGGCCGTTCCATCGCTGGACCTCTCTGCCGAAGTCGATCAGGCGAGCCGGTCCCGATATATCGCCCACGCGGCGAGGGCGGCCGCGGCGACCAGCACCGGACCGATCGCGGCCGTCATCGAGAACTGATAGTCCAGGTTGTACGCGATCACGAGCAGATGGACGTAGCTCACGACGCCGCCGAGGAAGTAGATCGCCGCGTTCTCGATGACCGGATCGCTTGCGGGATCGACCCGGATCGCGACGCGCGTGAACGCGATCGAAGCGAGCCCGATCGCGGGCGCCAGCATCACACCGACCGGTTTCGACACGTACGAGTTCGGCGTTCCGCCCGCGTCGAAGTGGATCGCCATCTCCGCGGGCAGCGACTCCCAGAAGACGACGCCAACGAGCGCGGCGGCGACGAGCAATCCGCTCGCGATCAGATCGCTACGCTGGAGGGACATATCCGACAGGGGAACGCCGACACGGAAAAGCGTTGCCTGGAACGCGGCCTGTCCTTCGTCACCGGCATCCGACTCCGACTGAACCTAGAGGTCGTAGAGATCGCCGTACTTCTCGGTCGCGTACTCGAGGAAGTACTCGGCGGTGTAGGGCTCGCCGGTCGCTCGCTCGACGAGTTCGTCGGTCCTGTAGCGCGCGCCGTGGCGGTGGACGTTCTCGCGGAGCCACGTCTGCAAGTCCTCGAACTCGCCGTCGCGGATCGCCCCGTCAAGGTCGCCGAGATCGTCCTCGGCCGCCGCGTACAGCTGGGCGGCCATGACGCTGCCCAGCGTGTACGTCGGGAAGTACCCGAAGTTGCCGTGACTCCAGTGGATGTCCTGCAGGACGCCCTCGGCGTCGTTTTCCGGGCGAACGCCCAGGTACTGCTCGTACTTGTCGTTCCAGACCGCCGGCACGTCCTCGACGGCCAGATCGCCGTTGATCAGGTCGCGCTCGATCTCGAAGCGGACGATGATGTGCATGTGATAGGTGAGCTCGTCCGCGTCGACGCGAATGAGATTGTCGTCGTAGACGCGATTGGCCGCCCGATACAGCGTGTCGGCATCGGCGTCGACGCCCTCGAAGGCGGATCGAACGTCGTCCGCGATCGACTCCCAGAACGGGCGACTCCGGCCGACGTGATTTTCCCAGAGCCGCGACTGGGACTCGTGGACGCTGAGGTCCCGGGAGGCACCGAGCGGCGTCCCGTACTCCTCCTGGGGGAGACCGAGATTATAAAAGGCGTGGCCGAACTCGTGGATCGTCGCCGTGAGCGCGCTCAGCGGATCCTCCGAGAGAAATCGCGTCGTGACCCGGCAGTCGAACTGGTTGCCCGACGTGAACGGATGGCTGGACACGTCCAGTCGACCGCGGTCCCAGTCGTATCCCAGGTCGGTGAGGATCTCCCGGGAGAGGTCTTCCTGGCGCTGCTCGGAATAGGTTCCGTCCGCGAACGGCTCCGGGAGGGTAACGTCGCTGTCGCCGACGGCCTCGATCAGCGGGACGAGTTCGTCGCGGAGTCGTTCGAGGACCGTTTCGGCCGTCTCCAGGCCGAGGTACGGCTCGTATTCCTCGAAGAGGACGGCATAGGGGTCCCGGTCCGGATCGATGTGCGCGGCGTACTCGCGGCGCAACTCGACCAGCTCGTCGAGCACGGGTGCGAACTGCGAGAAGTCCGCGTCGGCTTTCGCCGACTCCCAGACCTCGAGCGCCTCGGAGGACGTGGCACTGATCTGTTCGATGAGTTCCTGTGGGACCGCCGCGGCCCGCTCGTGTTCGCGGCGGATCTCGCGGACGACGGCCCGCTGTTCGTCGCTCAATTCGGCCTCGCCGGCGGCGTCGAGCGCGTCGGCGACCTCGTCGTCGGTCAGCAGTTCGTGCTTGAGCCCGGACAGCGTCGAGAGCTGCTGGCTCCGGGCCGGCCCGCCGCCCTCGGGCATCGTCACTTGCTGGTCCCAGGAGAGGACTCCGACGGCGGAACCGAGATTGCTCACCCGACGATACGCGTCGAGCAGGTCGTCGTACGCCTGTGGTGTCTCCGCTGACATGACCGGGCATACGGCCGCGGCGATAAAGTACCCGTGGTCACGGCATTCCACACCCGGATGTTCCAGTCACGGACACCGCTCGGCGAGGGCTCGATACAGTCGCCGGCACCGCTCCAGGACGGGGATCGAGACGCTTTCGGCTGCCGTGTGGGCCTCGCCGGGCTCGGCCGCCCCGACGACGAGCGTCCGCGTGTCCGCTTCGGCGGCGAGCCAGCCCGCGTCGGTCGCGTGTGGCTTGACCACGTGCTCGGGGTCGCCGTCCTGGACGTTCCGTGCGATCTCCAGAGCCACAGCGGCGAAGCGTTCGTCCTCGCAGGCCATCGGTGGGAGATCCTGTTCGACCGACCAGGTGACGCCCTCGATCGACTCGACAGCGTCGAGTCCGGCCCGTTCGCCGGGGACGGTCCGCTCGTCCACGGTCACGGTACACCGGTCCGGGATCACGTTCCAGGCGTCCCCGCCGTCGATTTCCGTGACTGCGAGGCTTCCCTGTACGTTCCGCCCGTGGACGGTCGTCTCGGGAGCGGGCAGGTCCCGAATCACGTCGACGGCGTCAGTCGCGCGGTAGATCGCGTTCTCGCCGGCACCGACTTCACTCGCGTGGGCCGCCGTCCCTCGCGCCGTGATCGTGCTCGCGCGGCGTCCCCTGTGGGCGATCGCGACGTCCGTGACGCCCGGGGCGGAGTAGCCCGTCGACCCTTCGCCGACGACGGCGTAGTCGGGGGCGAAGCCGTCCTCGATCGCCGCCCGACACCCGATACCGCCCCGCTCCTCGCCGACGAACGACGCGAAGACGAGTTCACCCGCCGGATCGCTGTCCCGGAACGCACAGGCCATCGCCGCCAGCGATCCCTTCATGTCGGCGCTGCCGCGGCCGAACAGCCGCCCGTCGCGCTCCTCGACGAGGTACCCATCGTCTCGCTGTTCGGGGGCCGGCGGAACGACGTCGTGGTGGCCGACGAGCGCGAGCGATCGGTCCCCGTCGCCCCGGCGGGCGATGACGTTCCCGTGTTCGTCGCGTTCGACGGTCGCGTCCGTGTGCTCGCGCAGCCAGGATTCGAGCAGCGCTCCGGCCGCGTCCGGGTCGTCGTGGCTCGGCGTCGCGACCAGCCGCCGGGCGAGTGCCGTCACGGCCGGGCTCATACCGCGGTCAGTCCCCGCTCGCCGCGCAGTTGTTCGGGCCGAGCTCCAGCTCCGTCGCCGCCGCCTCGTCTTCGAGTTCGTCGCGGCCGGCGTTGACGGCGATGATCTCTTCGTAGTTGGGCGGCTTCTCCGGCAGCGAACGGGTGAGCCGGTCCACGAACGTCTCGCGGTCCGCGGACAGCAGCGCCAGCCCGGTCCGAACGGCGCCGATCGTCGTCGCGACGGGCTCGCCGGGCGTCACGTCGGTCGCCCCGTCGGCGTCGACGGCGAAGTGCCCGGGCAGTATCGTGACCGAGTCGGGTTCCGCGAGCAGCGTCCGGTGTAGCGACTCGTACAGCTGCTGTGCGCCGGTATCGGCGTCGCCGTCGCCGAACTGGAGTTCGGTCCGGCCGACCGAGTCCACGAACAGGGTATCGCCCGTCAGGACGGCCGCGTCGTCGAGCAGGTAGCTCACGATCTCGGAGGTGTGGCCGGGCGTCGGGACGGCCTTGAGGTCGTGCTCGCCGACCGTGACGACCTCGTTGCGCTCCAGCGGGTCGTACTCGTAGGTGACGCCGCGATCGACCGCGTCCGCCCCGAGGTGATAGGTCGCGCCGACGTACTCGGCCAGCTGTCGGCCGCCGGAGACGTGATCGGCGTGGACGTGCGTGTCGAGCACGTGCTCGATCGAGTACCCCCGACTGGAGGCGGCCGAGGCGAACCGCTCGACGTGGCGCGTCGGGTCGACGACGGCCGCGACGTCCGACTCCGGATCCCCGATCAGATAGCTGAGACATCCCTTTGCCCGGCGCTGGAACTGGACGACGTCGAGGCCGTCCCGCAGCGGAATGTCGACGGTATCGTAGACCTCGCTCCAGCCCTCCATGCCGTCGTCGACGACGGTGACGTCCTCGAAGCCGCTGTCTTCGAGGTGTGTCGCGAGGTCGTGAGAGGAGATCCCCTTCGCACAGATCGTGACGATCTCGTCGTCGGTCGACAGCCCGGTCGCCTCGCGGAACTGTTCGGCGTCGAACTCGAAATCCGGCTTGTACGTGTACTGGATCGCGCCCTCGATGTGCCAGGCCTCGAAGCTCTCTTCGGGACGCGTATCAAGCAGTGCGAACGAGTCGCCGACGTCGATTCGATCGCGTAACTGACTCGCGGTGATCGTTTCGACCATGCTCACCAGTAGGGGCTTGCCGAACTTATACCACGGAGAACCAGAACGTTTCGAGGGTGGCTGTGTCACCGCGTCTCGACACAGTTGCGGACTGGTAGCAAGTCCCGAAGCGACTCGCCGGACGGAATCAGTCGCCGTGGCCCTGGCCGCGCTGTTGCTGGACCTCGACCTCGACCGAGATCGCCGGGGGGAGATCGCGGCCGGCGACCGACCGCGCGAACTCGTCGTGCCCGACGATCTCGATGGTCCTGGTGTAGACGGTGTAGTTCCAGGCGTCGAAGTCACCGCCGGAATCGAGCAGCGTCTTCGACTGCGGGACCCGCAGGTCGTCCGGCGGCTGTGGATGGGGCCCCTTGTGTTCGACGCCCTTGCGTGCGGCGTCGGTCTTGATCTCGTCGACGACGTCCTCGAGCAAGTGCCGGTCCCCGCTCTCGAACGTGAGCTTCGTGACGAAGGGCATTGTTGGCAGTGAGTGGGCCGCCCGCACGTAAAAACACACTCATCGGAGCTGCCGTCTAATACTGGTGGTGATACCGTTTCGAAATGATTCGACACGCCGTCGTGCCGAATATCTGGACGAACGTATCGCCACCAGTATGAGCCACCCACAGCGTCGACGACCCGGAGAGATCGACAATCCGTCGGAGCGTCAGTCCGAAAGGGCCTGTTCGGACTTGTCGGCGTCTTCGATCGTCAGCTCGTAGAGGTTCTGTCTGGCGTCCGCAAAGTAGACGTCCTCTTCGACGACGCCGACTTCCTCGAGGCGTTCGAGCGCGTAACGTACCGTCCGGGCCGAGAGCATCGATTCCTCGACGATCCCTTTCTGTGTCAGTGGTCCCTTGTACTCCAGAACCTTGAATACGAGCTTCGCGCTCGGCGGTAGATCCGTGATCGCCTCTCCGTCGGATTCTGTCATTGGCTGAAAGCAGGGCCCCGCGCCGTTTGAATGTTACCCCGCGCACGGTGGCACAGGGCATCCTGCTCTCACGAGGGCAGGCTTCCTGTTTCCACGACGTGACTTGCAGACACTGTCCGAAAATCAGTCGTGTCCGTAGCGGTCACAGTCTCCACAGGCGTGTCTTCGGGCCATCCCATCCCTAGTTCAGCAAATCCTCTCTTGAGGACGTTAATCGAGGCGTTCGCGTCTCTATCTGTCTCGAATCCACATGATGGGCAAGAGTGTTTTCTGACCCACAACGGTTTCTCTGTCTCTACACCACATTTGGCACACTCTTTCGTCGTTCCTCGGGCTTCGACCTGCACGACGTGCGTGCCGTACAGATTACCCTTATATTCGAGGAGAGTGATGAACTGTCGCCACGCCGCATCATGCTTGTTCCGAGCGTTCTCATCTGCTTGAAGCATTCCGGCGACGTTGAGGTCTTCTACGAACACGGCATCGTACTCGCGGACGAGCCACGTCGTCAGCTTGTGCTGGTAATCCAGCACCTTTCGGCGGATATAGCGCTTCACCGTGGCGACCTTCCGACGTTGCTTCTCGTAGTTCCGACTTCCGTATTCTTTCCGAGTGAGTTTGCGCTGTTCGCGCTGGAGACGCTCGTACTCGTCTTCGAGGTCGAGCCAATCGACAGTCTTGCCGTCGCTGGTGTGGATGTAGTTGAGGATGCCAAGGTCAATACCAACGCTGTTGCTCGTATCAAGCGAATCCACATCGGGTTTCTCGGGTAGATCGGCATCATCGGTTTCGAGACCGAAAGAGACGAACCACTCGCCGGTTCGTTCTTTCTTGAACGTAACCTCCTTCATTGTGGCGCGATCAGGAATCGCGCGTGAGTAGCGGATTTTGACCCACCCAATTTTGCTGAAGCGGACATAGGCGAACCTGTCGCAGCCCCTCTTTTCATCGAGGTCGAAACCACTCTGGTTGTATGTCACACTCCGGTAATCACGCGGTGTCTGCCGTTTGAGACGACCGACTTTGTACCCCTTCTCTTTCTTCTTGGAAAGGTTCGAGAGGTTCCAGTGGAAACGAGCGACAGTAGCCTGGGCGGCCTTGGAGTGCAGTTTACTGAATATCGGCCACTTACGTTTCCACTCTGGAAGTTTGTTGTTCTGGTCGTACTCGCTCGGCTTCTCGTCTTCGGGACTGTTCGTGTAGTCCCATCGGACATGGTTATAGAGTTGGCGATGGACATCAAGTTGGTATTCCAGTCGCTCCGCTACCTCGTCTGTCGGGTATGCTCGGTAGCGGTGGCTGTATTCCATCGCCACCCCTTGATTGGCACTATTATAACTTAATTTTTGGGATAGAATTATTGTCTTCATTCTGGATATAGTTGGTCGAGGCCTTTGTATTGCGATCTAATATTGAGGCAACGGGATTCACGGTCGCGGTTTCGATTCGAACGAGCGAGTACTTGCCCCGAACTTTCGAACCACGTCGTATGCTATATCGTCTCGATAGACCGGGCACACCGCCGCCATGAACGAATCTGACACTCGTACACGATTAGATCGGACGATACACGCTCTACGTCCGTTTCGTACGCCCGTTTTCATCCAGGAGCATATCGCCCGTACTCACGTACGATCGGGTGACGATGACGTATACGATCACCACGACAGTCGACGGTCAGTTCGAAGACGTTCTCGAAGCGACGGCCGGAGCCATCGAGGACGAGGGATTCGGGCTGTTGACTGAAATTGACGTACAATCGACACTAGAACAGAAACTCGATACGGAGTTCAGGCGGTACCGTATGCTCGGCGCATGCAACCCGTCGCTAGCTCGCGACGGGCTCGACACGGAGCCGGAACTCGGAGCATTGCTGCCGTGTAACGTCGTCGTCTACGAGACCGAGAGCGGTGCCGTCAGCGTACACGCGGTCGATCCGGAGCGCCTGATCGGTGTGACGGGCAACTCGGAACTCGCTGTGACCGCAGCCGACGTCGGCGAGCGGTTCGAGCGGGTCATCGCCGCCGTTGACGAACGGTTCGCGACGGCGACCGACGGGGATTCGGCCGTCGCGCAGCCGACGTGAACGGTTTCATCCGCTGGCGGCGGAGCGTCCGACAGGGGCCGGTGTCAGTCAGCACCGTATCGACCGCCGACTCTGGGTGGTCGGGGCGGTAAATCGTTACAGCAGTCCGTATCGGAGCCGACCCGTAACGAACGGTTTTTCACTTCGGGTAGCCCAGAGTGACGTATGGCTACCGAGACGGCCGACGGGTTGACCGGTCACGCCCGAAGCGTGACCGTGACGACGCTGGCCTCCCTGATGGGGATCGTCGCGGCGCTGATCTCCGAGTACGGTCTCGAAGCCGCGCCCGCTGGACGGATCAACGTCTTCGTCATTCTTGGCGCGGTCCTGGTTCAGATACCGATTCTCCAGGCCTTGGGCGTCGACACGCAGGACTTCAGTACGAAGGACCATCTCTACATCGCGTTTATGACGTTTTCCCTGTGGTTCATCTCCTGGACGATGCTTCTCACCGCGTCGACCGTATAGCCGGGTGACTCACAATGGCTGATGACAGTATAGCCGTCGTCGATCTTGAACGATGCCAGCCCGACCGCTGTAACTACGAGTGTATGAACTTCTGCCCGCCCAACCGGACGGGCAAGGAGTGTATCGTCAAGCGCGGCGACGCCTACGAAGAAGACGAACCGTTCGAGGGCGGACCCGATCAGGTCCGCATCTCCGAAGAGATCTGCCTGGGCGAGTCCTGTGGGATCTGCGTCGAGAAGTGCCCGTTCGACGCCATCGAGATCATCAACCTCCCCCAGGAACTGAACGACGAACCGATCCATCGCTACGGCGAGAACGCCTTCTCGCTGTACGGCCTGCCCGCCCCGGGCGAAGGGCGCGTGACGGGTATTCTCGGGCCGAACGGGATCGGGAAGACGACGGCCGTGCACATCCTCGCCGACGAGCTCACGCCGAACCTCGGGGCGTACAACGACGAATCCTCGTGGGACGCGGTACTCGACGAGTATCGCGGGACCGCCCTCCAGGATTACCTGGAAGCGCTGATCGACGGCGACGTCAGCGTCGCCCGCAAGCCCCAGTACGTCGATCAGATCCCCGACCAGTTCGACGGCACGACCCGCCAGTTGCTCGAGCGGACCGACGAGCGCGGCGAGTTGGACGCTCTCATCGAGCGCGTCGGTATCGGTCCCGTCGTGGATCAGGACATTGACACGCTTTCCGGTGGCGAACTCCAGCGCGTCGCGCTCGTGGCGGCACTGGCCCGGGACGCCGAGTTCTATTTCCTGGACGAGATCACGCCGTATCTGGACATCGGCCAGCGGATGACCGCCGCCCGGATCATCCAGGAGCTGGCCGAGGAGGGCGACCGGTCGATGCTCGTGGTCGAACACGACCTCGCAATTCTGGACCTGCTTGCGGACGCCCTGCACGTCGCCTACGGTGAGCCCGGGGCCTTCGGTGTCATCACCGACCCCAAATCGACCAAGAACGGGATCAACGAGTATCTCAAGGGCTATCTGGACAACGAGAACATGCGGATCCGCCAGGAGGCGATCGAGTTCGAACAGCACGCCCCGCGGAACGTGACCCGCGGCGACGTGGCCATCGAGTACCCGGCCTTGGAGAAGAGCTACGGCGACGGGGAGTTCTCGCTCGCCGTCGAGTCGGGCACGATCCGCGAAAGCGAGGTGCTGGGCGTGGTCGGCCCCAACGGGATCGGCAAGTCGACGTTCGCGAAGATGCTGGCCGGCCGGCTCGAACCCGACGCGGGCGAGGTCGACGCACAGCTCGATATCGCGTACAAGCCCCAGTATATCGAGATCGACCAGCCGATGCGCGTCGACGCGTTCCTCTCTTCGATCACCGACGAGTTCGGAACCTCCTACTGGAACACCGAGATCGCCCAGCCGCTACAGCTCGATGCGGTGATGGAACAAAATCTCGACGACCTCTCGGGCGGTGAACGCCAGCGGGTGGCCATCGCGGCCTGTCTCTCGAAGGACGCGGACCTGTACCTGCTGGACGAACCGTCCGCCCACCTCGACGTCGAACAGCGCGTGCTCGCGACCAGCGCGATCCGCCGGTACGCCGAGAACCACGACGCGACTGCGATGGTCATCGACCACGACATCTACATGATCGACCTCCTGAGCGATCGATTGCTGGTGTTCGACGGCGAGCCCGCCGTTCACGGGACCGCCTCCCAGCCCCAGGGCATGCGCGACGGCATGAACGAGTTCCTCGAAAACCTCGACGTCACGTTCCGTCGTGACGAACGCACCGGCCGCCCGCGGATCAACAAGCCCGGGAGCAATCTCGACCGCGAGCAGAAACAGGCCGGCGAGTACTACTACGCGCCGGAGTGATCGGCACGCCGCAGCGGCCGAGATACGTGACTGGTATTTTTCACGAAGTGCGCTAAGCCACTGAGGGTAGCTGACTAGTCGCGGTAAAATTTGTGACTGTTCGGGCACGATGGATGCGAACCGATAAGTTCCAGTAGCCGGACGGGACTGACACATGGCAAGTACAGCAGTTCTGGCGCTGTTCGCCGCGTTGCCGATCGCAGTTGCGTTCACGCTGTTGGTCTGGCTCCGGTGGTCAGCGGCACGGTCGATGGGTATCGGGTGGGCGATCGCGACAGTTCTCGGGCTCGTCTACTGGCAGATGGAACCGTCGTGGTGGGCCGCAGTAGCGGTCTACGGCGGGCTCGAAGCGGTCTCGATCATCCTGATCGTCTTCGGTGCGATCTTGCTGATGAACTACCTGGAGGTCAGCGGCGCGATCTCGACGATTCGCTGGCACTTCAGCGGCATCTCGACCGATCGACGGATCCAGTTGCTGTTGATCGGCCTGGGCTTCGAGACGATCATCGAGGGCGTGGCCGGATTCGGGACGCCCGGGGCGCTGGCCGCGCCGCTGTTGATCGGTCTCGGGTTCCCACCGCTCGGGGCGGCCGTGTTCGCGCTGTTCTTCAACGCGCCGAACCCGCAGTTCGGGGCGGCCGGGACGCCGATTCTCGGTGGTGTGAATTCGGTCATCGGAGCCGACGAACTCGCGGCCGCGTCGGAGCCGGTCACCCAGGCGGAGTTCCAGGGTCTGGTCTCGGCCTATTCAGGCGTGATGACGGGTCTCACGTTCGTCTTCTGGGGCGTCCTCGGGATCTTCCTGCTCAGCTACTGGTTCGGGCACGAGGACGAACGCACCCTTCGCGGGGCCGCGCGCGCGACTGCTCCCGTCGCTCCGTTCGCACTCGTGCTCGGGACCGTCGCCGGCGTCACCCAGTGGGCGATCGCGTGGTTCGTCGGGACGGAACTACCCTCCATCGTCGCCGGGTTCGTCGTCTTCGGCCTGGGTCTCGTCATGGCCTCTCGGGGCGTGCTCGTCCCCGAGTCGACGTGGACGTTTCCGGACCGTGAATCGTGGTCCGACACGTGGCTCGGTGGGCTTAGCCTCGAGAGTATCGAGGACGACAATCCGCAACAGGAGATGCCGGTGTGGCTGGCCTGGACGCCGTACCTGCTGGTCGGCGCCATCTTGCTGGTGACGCGCTGGCCGACACTCGATCTCGTTCCCCTCCTGAAAGACTTCGCAGTCACGCTACCGGGTATTCTGGGCTACAGCGACCTGGCCTGGGAGCTTCAGTATCTCTATCTGCCCGGGACGATGCCGTTCATCCCGATTGCAATACTCACGGGGCTGCTCTTCCGGATGAACAGCCAGGAGACGAAAGAGGCCTGGCGCGAGTCGGTCCGACAGGTCGCGCCGGCCGCGCTGACGCTGGTGATCGTCGTCTCGCTGACCCAGATCATGATCAAATCGGGCGAAGCGGAGTTCGTGACCCTCACTCCCGGTATGATGGGGGCGCTCTCGCAGGGCGTCGCGGGCGCCGCCGGTGGGGCACTCCCGGCGGTCGCCCCCTGGATCGGCGCGCTGGGGACGTTCGTCACCGGGTCCAACACCGTCTCAGACATCCTCTTCGCGAAGTTACAGTACAGCGCCGCCGGCGACGTCGGGATCTCCCGGTCGATCGTCGTCGCGATCCAGAACGTCGGCGGCGGCGTGGGGAACATGATCTCGGTCCAGAACATCGCGGCGATCTGTGGTGTCGTCGGCATCTCGGGCCGTGAGGGCGACATTCTCCGAAAAGTGCTCTTCCCGACAATCATCTTCGCGCTGTTTACCGGTACAGTCGGTATGCTGCTGGTCTACGTCGTCGCACCCGGCACCTTCTGACCGGAAGCTTTTGTCATATGGAGCCGTTCGATCGGCCATGTCCGGGATCGTCTTCTTCGGCACGGACCGCCACGACACCATTGTCGATTTCTACACTGGCCGGCTCGATTTCGACGTCTGGCTCGAACAGCCGGCCTGTACGATCCTCCGACACGGGACACTGCTCGTCGGATTCTGCCGACGCGAGGAGACCGAGACCGGCGGCGTCGTCACAGTTGTCCTCGATGATCGGGACGCCGTCGATGAGTGGTACGATCAGTTGACGGACGTGGCTGAGGGGCCGCCAAGCGAGAACACCGAATACCGGATTTACAACTTCTTCGGGACTGATCCGGACGGCCGGTCGTTCGAAGTCCAGACGTTCCTGCACGAGACCGACCTGATTCCTGGGACGAAATCCGAAGCCCGTAATCCGTGCGACACCTGAGGGCCAGTATGTACGATTACCACACCCACTCGAACTACTCGGACGGGGACTTCCTCGCCGCCATGCTCGCGGCCGCGCAGCGCCAGGGGCTCGACGGGATCGGGTTCGCCGACCACTGTAACGTCTCGGCGGACCCGTCACAGCAGCGGTTCGCGAAGGAGTTCGGATTCAACCTCGATCTGACCCACGAGCGTCGCCGGGACGCGCTCGAATCGCTTCGGGAGCACTACGACCTCGCGATTTTCGACGCGGTCGAGATGGACTATCGGCCGACAGACGAGACCGATATCGCCGAATTCCTCGACACGACGACGTTCGATTACGCGATCGGTAGCGTGCACACTGTCGAGGGGCACAACCTCCACGACGAGACGTACTTCGGCGCGAAATCGCGAGAAGAGCGTCGAGACGTCGTCGAGACGTACGTCGACCGCGTAGTAGCGATGATCGACTCGGAACTGTTTGCGATCGCCGGACACGTCGATCTCCCGCAGCGTAACGCGGCCTTGCGTGGGTTGTTCTCCGAAGAGCACTACCGTCGGGTCGCGTCGGCCTTGGAGACTTCCCGGACGGTTCCCGAGTTGAACGCCGGCCGCGTCACCGACGATTACGGGCAGTTTCATCCGGGGCCGGACTTTCGGCAGATTCTGGACGAATACGACGTGCAGTTCACCCTCGGTACGGACGCCCACACGCCGGAGAGCCTCCGCGAGAACGCCGAGGAACTGGCGTCGTTCGTCGAGCGATGGGACGTGAACCCGGCCGTGATCCAGGAGTGACCGATCGGGTTCGAAGCCCTTAAGCGCTCCAGCGGGAAAGGTTCGACAACTCGCTGGTGGCGGGCTCCAGCGGGCACCTGCTATTGGCGGCCGCATCGAGCGGTCGGCGACTCGCAGGCTGGAATGTGGTCGGGCGACCGACTGAACCACTCGACGCCCGCGGTGAAACCATGGCAAAAAGCTTCTACTCACACATCCGGGACGCGTGGAAGGACCCGGACGACGGCAAAGTCGCGGAACTACAGTGGCAGCGCATGCAGGAGTGGCGCGAGCAGGGCGCGATCGAGCGCGTCGAGCGCCCGACGCGTCTGGACAAGGCCCGCTCGCTCGGCTACAAGGCCAAGCAGGGCGTAGTCGTCGCTCGCGTCAGCGTCCGCAAGGGCAGCGCGCGGAAGGTCCGACACAAGGCCGGTCGACGCTCGAAGCGACAGGGTGTCACCCGGATCACGCGCCGGAAGAACCTCCAGCGCGTCGCCGAGGAGCGCGCGACCCGCAAGTATCGCAACCTGCGCGTGCTCAACTCCTACTGGGTCGGCGAAGACGGCAGCCAGAAGTGGTTCGAAGTCATCCTGCTGGATCCGAACCACCCCGCGATCGAGAACGACGACGATCTCAACTGGATCTGTGACGACGCTCACGACGACCGCGCACTGCGCGGGCTGACCAGCGCCGGCCAGTCCAACCGCGGGCTCCAGCAGAAGGGCAAAGGGACCGAACACACGCGTCCATCGAACAACAGCGGCAAGGGCCGCGGCAAGTAACGACCGGTCGTTTTTCGGCTTTCGATGATCGGCTAGCCTCGCGTATCGCTACTGGATGTACGACGGGTCTTCCGCGTCGCAGTTCTGTTCGTGCTGCTCGGCGTCGGTGCGATTGTCGAACAGCATCTCGCATTTCTCGCATTGATACCACGTTTCGCCGTCTTTCTCGGCCGTGGTTACCATACTCGTATGTGTGTCTTGGTACCGTATAGAGGTTTCTCCGGGATCGCGTGACGGCATAGCGTACTCGCTCGGGAACGTAACCTATATCAATCGCACTCCGGCTACAATGAGGTGCCCAACGCGTGTCCGGGTTGGGGTAGTGGTTATCCTCCAGCCTTGTGGAGGCTGGGACGCGGGTTCGATTCTCGCACCCGGACTTTTCTTCCCTTCGCAGTAACGTACTTTTCGGAGGTTACTGCTGAGTATACAAAGATGGGGCTTGCGGCTGAAACGTGGGTTGTACAGATCTATCCCCGTTCCGTCCCGCGATTCCAGCAAACAATCATGGCAGTGAGACAAAATCATGACTAAGGACACAGCCAAATCGACAGACGGGGATGGAACAGACATTACGACTGAGGTGAGGGACATCAACACGGTTCCAGAGCCCTCACGCGACCGCCTTAATGAGAGACAGTTGATCGACTACGCGGAACACAGAACGAAACTACTCAAGTGGGCATTGAACCTTGGGAAGAATCCTGAGAAGGCAGACGGCTACGCGAAGACGACTGTAGACGGCTACGCCTATCGGTTAGATCTGTTCTATCGGTGGGTGTGGCAGGAATATAACGGGTACACGACTGCTATCACCCGCGACTATGCAGACGACTTCACCCAACACCTTGCCTACAAAGACAGCACAGAGGAAGACAAAGCCAGTCACGTGAAAGCTATCAAGATGTTATTCCGCTGGCGGGCATGGGAATTCGGAGAAGATCCTGATTGGGAACCCCCCGTGTCGTTCAGCAGTGGAAACGCGGGTAACACGAACCCTCCAGATTTCTTGAGCCTCGAAGAACGCAAGCAGATCCGTGAGACAGTCCTTGAGTTTGGATCTGTCCCGTCGTACACGAACCTCACCCCCGAGGAACGTGATAACTGGAAATCACACCTTGCACAACGATTCGAGAAACCCAAGCGTGACGTGACGCGTAGCGACTTCGAGAAGGCAAACGGGTGGAAATTACCCTCACTGTTCTGGACCGCACTCGACACGGGACTACGCCCCATCGAAGTGAAGCGGGCAAACGTTAGTTGGGTAGACGTGAATAACAGGGTGCTACGTATCCCGAGAGACGAATCCTCGAAGAACGTAGATAATTGGACCGTCTCTCTCACGGAGCGGACTGCCGAGGCACTACGCCGTTGGCTACACGAACGTGACACCCGAGGGAAGTACGATGATCGTGATGCACTCTGGTTGAACAAGAACGGGAGTCGTTACGAATACTACTCCCTAAACAGACGACTACGGCAGATCTGTGAGGCTACGGGGATTCCCACTGAGAACAGAGATCTCACCTTCTACTCTATTCGCCACTCTGTCGGCACGTATATGGCCCGCGAAGAGGGGCTTGCGGCTGCACAAGCACAACTCCGTCACAAATCAGAACAGACGACGATGCGATACGATCAAGCCCCCGTTGAGGATCGACGTGACGCTCTGAATCGGAT
>JGI12451J12833_1000263_pt1 | contig 17529 bp, 16 predicted proteins | sample A23E3SouthBayCA_2_FD_12833 | JGI IMG/M metagenome (IMG submission 12833) | reverse complement strand
TCTTCCAGCCGGTCCCGCAAGCCGTCCGCGGTCAGCATGAGTGCGTGCCAGCCGTCGGCGAAGCGACCGGCGAGTTCGACTGATTTCGGCCCGAGACCGCCAGCGTCCACGGGCGGCGCGGATTCGGGCGGGTCACAGCGCAGTCGGAACCCGGACAGGGAAAAGATGTCCCCGTCGTAGTCGACGGTCTCACCGGAGAGCACTAATTTCATGATGTCGACGGTCTCCCGCGTGTACTTGAGCGGGCTCTCGAACTCACGGCCGTGCCACCCCTCGATGACGATAGGCCCGGAGGGTCCGACGCCGGCGCGGAAGCGGCCGTCCGAGACTTCCTGTAACGTCGCCGCGGTCTGGCCGAGCAGCGTCGGGGACCGCGAGTACACGTTCAGAATCGAGGAGCCGAGGCCGACCGTCGACGTATGTTCGGCAATACTGGTCAGCGTCGTCACCGCGTCCCGCCCCCACGTTTCCGGGAGCCAGACCCGGTCGTAACCTCGGTCCTCGGCCTGCTGGCTCATCCCGACGAGCGTGTCGACCGACGGCTGGGCTGCGACCGGGAGATACACGTCTCGCGCTGTCATCTGTCGCCCTCCACGCGTTGTGCGGTGACCGGGCAGACTCCTGTTAGCGACTGGAACATATGTATCTGAGACATGGCTCGCAGTGCGGCCGCACGGGAGATAAAGCCACATGAGAGGGGGAGTGTCGCCCGTTGTCCGCGGTTTATTGACAGGGAGGTGACCGGGTTGGCAGCGTTTCGGGAGAGGAGACTGCGGACCTGACGGCAGCCGAAATGTATATTATCTGTCCACAATTCTCGGCGAGTGAACCCGTGAATCCCTATGCCCTCCTCGGAGCCGCGATTGTGTCCGAACTGCTCGGGACAACGTCGCTGAAACTCTCGGAAGGCTTCTCACGCCCTGTCCCCAGCCTCGGGGTCGTCGTCGGCTACGGCCTGGCGTTCTATCTGGTGTCGCTGACGCTTGAAGACCTCCCCATCGGCGTTGTTTACGGCACCTGGGCCGCGCTGGGAATCGTCGGTGTGGCCGCAATCGGAATTGTCGTGTTCGATGAGCCTATCGACCTCCCCGGTGCTGTCGGCATCCTGCTCATCATCATCGGTGTGTACTGTGTCAACGTCCTCTCGGAGATGTCTGCGCACTGAGCGGGACCCGGTCACGACACGCCCAGCGTCGAGAGCGCGCCCGTGCCTGACGGCTGTGTGCCTGACTCGGCGACCGGCTATATGAGGCACCCGGTTCTACGGGTGCCTATGCCGTTCGACCCGGACCGCGTGACGACGATCACATTCGACTCGTACAGCACCATCGTCGACGTTGAGGCCGCCCAGAAAGCCCTCGCCGACCGGGTAGACGACCCCCAACCGGTATCCCGGCTCTGGCGCTCCCGCTCGCTGGCGTACACGTTCCTCGCGAACCAGATTGACGCTTACAAGCCGTTCTACGAGATGAACCGCGATGCGCTCCAGTACGCAGTAGATGCTCACGGTGTCGACATCACGACCGAAGAGCGCGACGAGATTCTCGCAGTCTATCACGAACTCGACGTGTTCGACGACGTTCGCGACGGCATGAACAAACTCTACGACGCCGGCTACGACCTCTATGTCGTCTCGAACGGCAACCCCGAGATGCTCGACTCCATGGTTGAGTTCGCCGGTATCGGCGGCCTGCTCGAAGACACCGTCAGCGCCGACGAGATCCAGACGTTCAAGCCAGCAGCAGAGCTGTACCGTCACGCAGCAGAGAGAACGGGGACCGAGATCGAGGAGATTGCCCACGTCACTGCGGGCTATTTCGACGTGTACGGGGCGATGCACGCCGGGATGCAGGGTGTCTGGGTGAACCGCGACGACGGGCCGTGGGACGCTTTCGCCGGCCAGCCAGACCTCACTATCGGGTCGTTCCACGATCTTCACGACGAACTGACCTGAGGAGTCGAACCGGTATATTATGGTTCCGGTTTGGCGGGTTTATGAAGGGAGGCAGAACGCCCTGTTCGGAATCACTGTCCGTACCCGGCGTAGAATTGCTAGAAAACCAATGGAGTCGATCGGAGCGGCACTCTCGGCCGAACAGCCTTCGAGTGAGAGCGAGGATAGCCGTTCGGTCAGGAGACGTGTTGGAGGTGGCTCGAGGAAACTGTCCCAATCAGAACAGTCGCTCAATCAGGTCCTCATCCGTGTCTCACCGCTCACAGTGGTGGGTGAAGCTATTCGCCGTCAAGCGCGTGTATCCACTTTCTCGGATCAACATAGCAAGCTACCAGTCCGACAATTCAGATCACTACCCGCGCATAAGCTTCAACACTTCGTCGACGACATCGGTTTCGACGGCGAGAATATACTGCTCCTCAGCCTTCAGAACCGTATCAGCTCCCGCGAGTTCCGTTCGGTCCGCCGTCGAGATCAGCAGGCTGCCGGACGGAAGCGCAATTTCGTCGAGACGACGCCCCGCCACAGGAGCGGACGGGGCGACGGTCACCTTGATGATATCGAGGTCTGCGGTCGGATAGACGAGTGTCCGGATGTCTTCCCCGGTCAGGATATCAGCCGCGTGGTCCCCACCGAGATATTCGGGTAGCAGCGTTGCGTCGACGACTTCATCGTACTCATGATCCGCCTCCGTCTCCGCTCTCGCGATGGTCCGAATCGAGGGCGCGTACTGCTGGGCTTCCATGCAGATGGCGAGGTTCGTGCCCGGTTCGTCGGTGAGCGCTGCGATAGCGTCGGCCTCGGTCAGGTCGGCCTGTTGCAGAATCGACGGTCGCGTGGCGTCACCGTGGATGACCGGCCCGATATACGCATCTGACAGCGCCTCGACGCGCTCCTCGTCGGACTCGATCAGCAGTACGTCGTGACCCTGATCGACGAGGTTTTCGGCGGTCTGTTTCCCGACGCGGCCGCCGCCGGCGATGACGAATCGCTTTGTCTGGGCCATTAGCCTACTGTTGACAACGTGCCATCTTCAATGCCCCGACAGTTCCAACCGACTGAGAACACAGTCGGCCGTACTGGGGGCCAGTCAGCAGAAGCTTTTATCAAATCCCCTCACAGTTCTTACAATAGAAGAACTAACCCCGGTACTCAAATGGACCGAATAGAGTACATACAGCGTATGATGGACGGCGCGCCGATTACAAACAGGATGCATGAGTAAGAGCCAGACGCGGTCGCCCGAAGCTGAACTTGGGCTACTTGACGCGACGATGATCGGGATGGGTGCGATGATCGGGGCCGGTATTTTCGTGTTAACGGGGTTGGCTGCCGAAATCGCTGGACCAGCCGCGATCCTCGTTTTCGCACTGAACGGCGTCGTGACGGCATTCACGGGACTTTCCTACGCGGAGCTTGCCGCCTCGATTCCGAAGAGCGGCGGTGGCTACGCGTTCGTGCGGGAGATATTCGACGACTTCGCCTCGTTCATCATGGGCTGGATGCTCTGGTTCGCCTACATGATTGCGGGGGCACTGTATGCGCTGGGCTTTGCGCCGAACTTTCTCGAACTGTTGCACGTCTACGACGTGGTCCCGTCACCGGACGAGATCGGCGCTGTTGCAGTTCCGGTCATTGATGTCGGGCTCCCACCGGCCTTTTTGCTGGCGTTTATCGCGGTTCTGGGCCTCGTGGCGCTCAACGCCGTCTCGACGGCTGCCAGCGGTAGTGTCGAGACGATTTTCACAATCATCAAAGTCTCCATTCTGGTCGTGTTCGTCGCGTTCGGGCTCACTTCACCGATGTTTTCCGGGGCCGAATTTCAGCCGCTGTTTCCGGAAGGGAGTGGAGCGGCTGCCGTCTTGCCGGCGATGGGACTCACTTTCATCGCTTTCGAGGGATACGACCTCATCACCACTGTCACGGAGGAAGTACAGAACCCGCGGGAAAACATCCCCAAAGCGATTTTTATTAGCCTCGCTGTGACTGTCGTCGTCTATCTGGCCGTTGTGACAGTCGCCATCGGGACGCTCGGGGCCGAGGGACTCGCCGACGCTGGCGAAGCCGGTATCGCCACGGCAGCAACATCGTTCATGCCGACCGGGTTACCGATTATCCAGAACGGTGGGGCACTCATCGTCTTTGGCGCTGTGTTCTCGACGCTCACTGCCCTCAACGCCGTCGTTATCGCGTCGTCACGCGTCGCGTTCTCGATGGGGCGTGAAGGGCAGTTACTCCCCTCGATTGGCCAGATACACCACCGCTACGGGACGCCGTTCGTCGCCATCCTCACCAGTGCCATCGTGATGCTTGGCTCAGTCGCACTGCCGACACAGAGCGCCGGCAATATGTCGAGCCTGTTCTTCCTGCTCTCGTTTATTATCGTCAACGTCGCGGTCATCAGACTCCGCAGGGAACGACCGAACATGAACCGGCCGTACGAGATGCCGTTCTACCCGGCACCGCCGATAATCGGTATCGCACTCAATCTGATTCTGACGGGGGTGCTGATAGAGTTCCTGCTCCGGACGGATCCACTGGCACTGGGACTCAGCGTCGCATGGATCTTGCTCGGCGCAGTCGTGTATTTCGCCCTCAAACGGATAAGACAGCAATCAGACCGTGAACAAGCGACTGCCGTCAGCGAAATAAAACCCGAGGCTGAAGACTAACTCATGACCCGAACACTCGATATTATCATCGCAGGCGGTGGACGCGTCGGTTTCCAGACAGCCGAGATACTCGCCGACCGCGGTCACGATGTGACGATTATCGAACGCGACGAGCGGATGGTTTCGGATATCGCCGATCAGTGGGTAGCGACGGTTATCCAGGGTGACGCGACGAATCCGGACATCATAGAACAGGCAGGCATCGAGCGAGCGGACGCAATTGCCGCGCTCACAGGTGAAACCGGACTGAACCTTGCGGTCTGTTTAGCTGCTGCGGAGCTGACGCCCAACATCCGAACGATTGCACGCATCGACCGCACAGCCGGTGAGGCGTACACCCGATTTGTCGACGCGGTGGTCTTTCCCGAACGAGCCGGTGCGAGGGTGGCAGCAAACGAAATCCTGGGGAGCGATGTCCAGACGCTTGCCGACGTGACTGGCACCCTCGATATCATGCTCGTCCGCGTTACTGACGGCGCTCCGGCCGCCGGAAAAGCACTCACAGACGTCCGCTTTCCCGAAGGCACCGTCGTTGTGTCCGACGATAACGGTGAGCGGATCGCCCGTGCCGACACGACCCTGACACCGGGGAGCCGCTACGTTATCGCCGTTGAACCTGATGTCGTCGATGAGGTACTGAACTTGATGCGCGGCTAGTGACCCGCAGTCAGCCTTCCCTCATCGCTGCGCGCTCCGTGTGATACGCTCTTTTCCACGGACAGCCGCGGGCAGTCGGGATGCGACGCAGGAGTGCGTGAAAATCTGTCGCTGCAGTACGACCAGCCGCGGCACTTAGACGCGCCGGGATAGCGAGGTCCGTAGTTCGCCGGCAAGCTCCCGGTGCCCGTCTTCGGCGAGGCTGTCGGTGACGACCTTCAGCGCAGCCGCGGAGCCGCCGACGTAGAGACTCCCGCCGTCTTTCTCGACCACCACTACATCAGTCACTTCGGCGACGGCCCGGAGGCTTGCCCGGGCGTCGTCGGTCACATCCCCGAGCAGGAACGTGAGTGTCGCGCCGTCGTCGGTCCCGCCGGCGACCGTCTCGCCGAGCGCCTGATGACGCGCCACTTCCCGCAGCGTCACGTCGGTCAGTTCCGCCACGGTGGGACCGGAGTCGGTCTCCGGTCGTGTCGTCCGCTCGTCACCGAGCGCGTCGGCCACTTTGACCACGTCGTGGGTTTCACGAGTGTCGTGGGTTCGGATGATGTGTGCGCCGCGTTCGGCTTCCATCGTCGCCGCGGCCAGTGATACGGCGAGCTGGTTCTCCGTCTCGGGCTGGTCGGCCAGATCGCCGAGGAAGTCCTCGCGGTTGGTGGCGGTGAGCATCGGCCGGTCGAAGGCGCGGAACTCCCGGAGGCGGCGGAACATCTCCCAGTTGTCCTCGAACTCCTTGCCGTCGTACCAGCCGCCGAATGCCGGGTCGATGATGGTCCTGTCCGTGAACCCGTCCCGCTGGAGCGCCTCGAAGATGTCGTCGATGGTTTTCAGCGCACCGGGACTGGCCAGGTCCGGCGGACTGGCCATCTTGACGACCGGCATATCGTGGTCTTCGACGACACCTTTCATCTCCGGGTCGGCGAAGCCACACACGTCGTTGATAAGGTCGAAACCGTGGCCGATCGCTTCCTCGGCCACCTCAGCATAGCGCGTTTCGAGCGACAGCGGCACGTCGGCGTCGAGTTCGTCGACGAGCGGCGCGACCTCTTCGAGCCGGTCTTTCTCCATCTCGACCGGTTTGGACTCGTATTTGGGGTTCGCTGACTGGAGGCCGACATCAATGATGTCCGCGCCGGCGGGGACGAGGTTCTCCTCGATAGCCTCGGCGGCTTCCGCGGGGTCCAGATACACGCTCGGCTTGTACCCGGAGTTCGAACTCATGTTCAGCACGCTCATGACGCGTGTCGGGTGACCATCGCCCACCGGGAGGCCGTCGATTTCGACCGTTCGCATACCGCTCTCTGAGGACTGTGGATACAAAGGTCTCGCGGCATCGGCGAAACGGCAACGCCACGCGACATATCACTGATACAGAATCACCGAGTTTTTATATTCATGCATGAATTGTACGGGATGGGTGGGGAGTTAATGATCAGATTCGATCTCGATTCGTTCGAGGCTGTAACACAGCAGCTGATGGCTGCGGAGTCCGAGCGGGAGATCTGTGAGATCGCAATGTCCGGAGTTTCGTCTGTGTTCGACGTGCCACTCGGAGCGCTGTGGCTGTATGATAGCGACGCTTCGGAACTGCAGTTGGCTGCGTCGACGGAGCGGGCGGACGAGGTGTTCGACCGGCCGGTGACGTACCGACCCGGCAACAGCCTCTCGTGGGAGGCGTTCGAGCAGGACGATGTCCGGACGTACTCCGAACTCGACGACAAGCGAAGCCAGTACAACGAAAACTCCCCCGTCAGTAGCGAGATCATTCTGCCGCTCGCCGAGTACGGGGTTATCAACATCGGGTCGCTGACCCCAGTTACATTCGACGATGAAACGGTTCGACTCGCGCGGATGTACGCAACGCACGTTCAGGCGGCACTGCAGAAAGCCGAGCGCGAGCACGACCTCCGCGTCCAGCGCGACCGGATGGAACAGCTCATTGGCGTCGTTTCACACGATCTCAGAAACCCGCTTCACGTTGTCGAGGGGCGACTCGAACTCGTTCGAGAGACCGGCGACCTGTCCCATCTCGACGATGCGGCGGAAGGCGTGGCTCGCATGGAATCGCTCATCGATGACCTGCTGACCCTCGCAAAGAAGGGATATGCGGTCGAATACCGAACAACGATTTCACTTGACACCATTGTCGAACGGACGTGGGAGATGGCCAGAACAGCCGACGCAACGCTGAAGATCGAAGGGTCCGCCCCGGTGTTCGGTGACCAGAACCGCCTCAAACAGGTGTTCGAGAACCTCTTTCGGAACGCGGCGGACCACGCTGGCGATGACGTGATCGTCTGGGTCGGTCCGCTTGTCGGCGACGGGGCAGCCGAGAGAGACAGTGCGAACGAGCGAGGTGAGGGCCGAGTGACAGGTTTCTACGTCGCTGACGACGGACCGGGTATTCCAGCCGACAAACTGAACGATGTTCTCTCGGTCGACGCCTTCTCAGGCAGTAACAACGGCCTCGGCCTGTCTATCGTTGCCCAGATCACCGACGCCCACGGCTGGGACATCTCGGTGTCTGAGAGCAGGGCCGGCGGCGCACGATTCGAAGTGACCGACGGGACGAAACCAGTCTCACCGTTTCACTCTTGGTAGCACGGAACTGGCGACTGACAGCGTCTGAACTGGGTGCCAGTGCTGTCCGTGGTGGGATTGACAGATTTATTTGGTCGCCCACTGTATGGTAAGTCAGTGCAGACCCCGGAACAGGACATCGAAGCCGTGCTCAAAGAGTCAGGCCCGGAGTACGAGGGGTTCCAGTTCGAGACCCCGGGTGGGGGCCACCAGAGCGATGTCTACATGGTAACGCTGCGCCACAACGGCGAGGCGTACGAGGTGGTCGTGAAGTTCAAGCCACAGGGCGATGTCCCGTTTGCCGTCGAACCCTGTCTCCACGACTTCGTCGCCGGCCGGACCGATGTCCCTGTTCCACGCATCCTTGTCTACGAGGACAACCCCGACGCCGATGTCCCGCCGTATTTCGTCACCGAGCGTATCCACGGCGAGAATCTGGCCGAGGAGTTCGCCGGGATTTCGACTGCGGACCGACGGCGGGTGCTGGCCCAGTCCGGCCGGATACTCGGCGATATGCACTCCGAGATCGGGTTTGAGGCGTTCGGTCGGCTCACGCTTCATGACGACCGGATCATCGTGAGTGACTGGATGGGCAACTGGCAGGAGTACTTCGAGAGTCTCACCAGATCCCACCTGTCCCACCTCGATGGGACGCCCTTCGAGGACATGACAGACCGGGCGTGGGACTGTATCGAACCGGCCCTGAGTATGGTGCCCGAAGACGGCGTTCCGCGGCTGGTACACGACGATTTCAGGCCGGCAAATCTGATGTTCGAGCAGACGGAGGAATCGCCGATTACAGCTGTCCTCGACTGGCAGGACGTACTCGCGGCGCTACCGGAGTACAACCTCGCACAGACCGAGTTCCTCTTCATCGACTCGTCGTTTCAGGACCCGTACGAGCAGCGACGGCCCCTCTACCAGCTCTCGACGCTCCTGTGGCGGATGGCCGGCTTCGAGGCCGTCTTCGACGACAAGTCAGGCCTTGCCGCCGCTCGGGCCGAAGCCCAGTACCGCCAGCAGTTCGAGCGGCTCGTCGAGGAGATACAGACGAATTAGCCCGTTTCGGGCGGTTGGCCGCTGTCGACAAGCTCCCACACGGACTCCCAGTCGAGTGTTGTCTGTGCGCCGGATGACTGCGCTGCGAGTGCGCCACAGGCGTTGGCGACTGCGAGCGCACGCTCCGGGTCAGTCTCCCGTGCGCTGGCGAGCAGATACCCGGCAGCGAACGCGTCGCCCGCGCCTGCAGTGTCCACAGACTCTATTGGATACCCAGCGTTCGTGACCGTTTGGTCGCCGATGTGGGCCGTTGCGCCGCAGTCCCCGTGCTTGACCACAACTGTCGGCACTGTCTCGAAGAGCCCGCTGTCTCTGGCGTGGTCGGCCTCCCGGTCGTTGCAAAACAGGATCTCCGCATGTGAGAGCACCGATGAGTAATCGCGGTATGGAAGCCGCCGGCCGGGGTCGAAGCTCACCGGAACATCCGCGGCCGCGGCGTCGCGTGCGAGCGTCGCAGCCGTCGTCGGATTTTGGCCGGTCAGGTGGAGGTGGTCGGCCTCGGCTAGGGTCTCGGCCGGGAGGTCCGACGCGTTGAACGCCTCGTTGGCCCCGTCGTTTCCAAGCACCGCGACATCGCCGTTCTCGTCCACGATGAGGTATTTCACGGCCGTCGCCTCGTCCGACTCGATCAGCAACGTCTCGACGCCGGTGGCTGCCAGTTCGCGCCGGGCCATGGTGCCGTGGTCGTCCCGGCCGACGCTACCGAGGACTAGCGGGTCCGCATCAAGTCCGGCCAGTGCGACGGCCGCGTTCGATGCGCTCCCCCCGCTAGACTGTGACCGGTCAGTGATGCGCCCCTCGCCGTCGGGCTTTGGAAGGTGGTCGACGTGGAGCGTCACGTCCCAGTTGACGTGGCCGGCACAGATGACGCGCATATCCACGGCTGGGAGGGGCGCTATCATAGCAGTTTCCCACTGCGGTCTATGCAGCATATTTAACACTGACCGGAACGGACCGGCGCACATGGTAACGGTCCCCGATAGCGTCCTCCCAATGAGTTGTCGGACCAGCATACGATTACTACAGCCAGAGGTGACTGCGTGATGCGTCACGGTGTGGCTGTACTCGCCTGCTTGGTCATCGTCGGCTCGCTTCCGCTGTCAGTCGCCGGCGCGAGCGTCAACGCATCGATATCAACCGTTGACGTGTCGCCGTCATCGCCAGCGCCGGGCGAAACCGTCACGTTCGACACGACTGTCCGGAATCTTGAGAGCAGCGATGCCCCGCTCGAAATCAACGATATTGCAATCCGGAAGTCGGGCGGCAGAGGAATCACAGAGTACGAACGCGTCTCGGACCTTGGCTCAATTTCGCCGGGCAGCACACTGGAAGTACCCCTGACCGCCTCGTTTGATTCGGCTGGAAGCAAGGACCTCCGCGTCATCGTGTACGGCCGTGACCGCAAGACCGGCGACAACATCGAACTCAAATATCCGGTCCAGTTGAACGTTCAGGAGCGGCACCCGCAGATGGATATCACGGCTGACGACTCTGTCGCCGGCGTTGAGTCGACCGGGGAGGTCACCGTCGCAAACGGGCTCGACACCCAGATAACGAACGTTGAGATTGTCGTCGAAGGCGATGGCGTCAAGATGACAAACAGTCGGACAGTCCGGTCAAGCGTCGCAGAGAACGGCTCGATTACAGCCCCGTTCCGGTTCCGACCTGAATCTGCCGGCGAACACTCACTGACCACAACGATTAGCTACACTGTTGACGGAGACACTACCCGTAGCACGACACGGACGACAGTCATCGATTCGGACCCGCTACGGAACAGTGTGGAACTCGATACGACTGCGGTCGGCAGCGGCACTGACCGCGCGTTGCGGGTCGCGGTCTCGAACGGGGCCAACGCTCCGCTCTCGGATGTCATGATTAGTGCAACGTCGGAGAACGCGTCGTTCCAGCGTGTCCTGCTTGAGAACATCTCAGCGAGTACGACCCGACAGGTGCGACTGAACGCTACGATGGACGAACCCCGTGCGGATGTCACTGTCACGGCCAACTACGAACTCGGGACTGAAACGGAGCAGATGACGACTGAAACGACGCTCCGATCCGTCCCGGGAACGATCGACCTCACCGGTCTGGACGTGATCCGACAGGGGGGACGCCTCCAGATTTCAGGGAGTGCAAGCAACGTCGGGTCGACGGATGCGGACAGCGTCCTCGTCAGCGTCGTCAACACTGAGAGCGTCACTCCGGCGACCCCGAACCGGGATTACTTCGTCGGCACGGTCCCGGCCAGTGACTTCGTCTCCTTCGACGTGTACGCCCAGACGACGGGGAATGTCACGTCGGTACCGCTGGAGGTGACCTACCTCGTCGACGACACGCGGAAGCGACAGACGTTCGACGTGGATATCGACCGGATGGGCGCTTCAGCACAGCAAGCGGGCCAGGACGACGACAGCGGGGGCGGTGACCAGAACAGTATGCTGCCGGTGTTCATCGCCGGCGGCCTGGCACTACTCGTCGTCGTCGGTGTCCTCGTGCGCCGCTATCGCCGCGGTGACGACGATATCGAGGTATGACGGTTATCGACGCACAGGGACTGGTCAAGCGCTACCGGACCGGCGGCCAGACCCTCTACGCACTCGCGGGTATCGACTTCACCCTCGAAGCCGGCGAGTTCGTCTCGATTATGGGCCCCAGCGGCAGTGGCAAAACGACCCTGCTTAATATCCTTGGACTGCTAGATACGCCGACAGAGGGGACCGTCCTGCTTGAGGGGCAGGACGTGACCGGCCTCGGTGACAGCAAGCGGACCGCGCTCCGCAAACAAACGATAGGGTTCGTGTTCCAGCACTTCTATCTCCTGCCGACGTTGACTGCTGTCGAGAACGTCGAAGTACCACTGCTGTTGGACAGTGACCCGAAAGTCAAAAAACGGGCCAGAACGCTCTTAGAGCGGCTTGGGCTCGGTGACCGACTGGGCCACAAGCCCGACGAACTCTCCGGCGGCCAGAAGCAACGCGTCGCCATCGCCCGCTCGCTCATCAACAGCCCGAAGGTCGTTCTCGCCGACGAACCGACGGGTAACCTCGACAGCGAAACCGGGCGGCAGATACTCGACGAGTTCCAACGCATCGCCGACGAGGACGACGTGGCAATCGTCGCAGTCACCCACGACGACCTGGTCAACGAATACGTCGACCGGACCGTCCATCTGGTCGACGGCACCATCGGGAGGGAACGAAAAAATGGCGGGTAGGTTCTTCCCGGCCGCGCTGATGGCGCGGCGCAACCTCACGCGAACGAAGATGCGGTCGTTGCTGGCGTCGCTGGGTATCGTCATCGGCGTCGTTGCCATCGCTTCGCTGGGGATGTTCGGCGTCGCGCTCCAGTACTCGTTTACCCAGAACCTCGGCAACGTCGGAAACCAGCTCACGGTGTATCCGAACTCCGGCGAAAACATCACTGAACTCACCGAACGAGATATACGCTCGATCCGCCGGGAGGCGAGCCCGACAGCAACTGTCTCACCGGTGAAGACCCGCGTGGAGCCGGTGTCGTACAACCGCGAGGACGCAGTCAGGGAAACAATATACGGCGTTGAGAACCCGGCGGAGTTGTACGAGGCCAAGGAGGGGCGGGTATCGCCGTTCCGGTCCGGTGCGCTTGTCGGGTCGAACGTCGCGGAGGAGCACGACCTGCATCCCGGGAGCCAGATCACCGTCAACGGGACCAGTGTCCGTATCCGGGCTGTGCTCGAAGAAGGTGACCCGTTCTCCTCGACGAACCCCGACAACCGAATCATCATGCCGGCGACGTCGTTCAGCCAGCGTGGCTACTCGGAAGTGTACGTTATCGAGTCGACCGGGACACGGGCCAACGAGACGGCAATGGGGATCCGCGACGCGCTCAACGACCGTGAGGAGCGGGTCTTCGTGCAGGAACTGGGCTCGCTCGTCGACACCATCGAAGAGCAGTTCCAGATCATCAACACCGTCCTCGCCGGCATCGCATCGATTTCGCTGCTCGTGGCCGGCATCTCGATTCTCAACGTCATGCTGATGTCCACTGTCGAACGCCGGGAGGAAATCGGCGTCCTCAGAGCTGTCGGCTATCAGAAGCGGGATGTCCTCAAAGTGATGCTGATGGAAGCGACGCTGCTTGGGTTCCTCGGTGGCGTCGCTGGTGTCATTCTGAGCCTCGGTGCCGGGCTGGCGATAAACCACTACGCCGTCGGTGACGCGATGGCCGTCTTCAGGCTACCGAACGCCTGGTACGTCGGTGCGGCGTTCTCCTTCGGGGTGCTGACGAGTATCNTCAGCGGGCTGTATCCGGCCTGGAAAGCAGCGAGCGAAGAACCAGTCGACGCGCTGCGCGGTTAAATCGTCGCGTCGACGCCCGGTTCCAGCAGCGGGTCGGTCCGGTCGACCGACAGGGAGTCGAACTGTGCGAGCCAATCTTCGTCGCCGCGCTCGAAAGCCTCTAGCGCGTCGCCGACAGTGTAGGTCCGTTTCTCGTCCGAGCACGGGAATACGCCCTCCAGGTGGTCACCGTCGTAAATCGCCAGCGAGACGACCGGGAACACAACCACGTCGTCGACGCGGTCCATCCCGACGTAGCTTCGGTTCCGCCGCTCGAACGCCGGTTCGAGCGAGTGGCCGTTCTGGCCCGCCCAGTCTGTAAACTCCTCGTAGGTCCGGATGGCTTCCGACCGCTTGTCCTCCGCCATCGTCCTGATCCGCTGCCACTCACCGGCGACCATCGACTCGCTGAACACGCCGTTGGCCTCCAGTCGCTTCACCCGATTGAGCACCTGCTGTTGTGCGTCGAACGTGCCGTACGTATCTCCACGAAGATACAGTTCTGCCCGAAGATGTGTGTCCCCTGTCATAGCTTTCTCATCGCTAGCTTCTCCAGAGACCCTCAAAACTCTTTCCCAGACTTATGTGCTAACACACAGCACGAACTATATTCGAAAATCATTGGTTTGAGGCGCTCTATATCCATAATATAGGGTATTCACCGGAATATGGAATACCCTTATACTATTAGTACATCAACAATTATATTCCTCTTGGGTCGATGTTAGTTTCGATGTCTGTCGAACAAACGTACGGTGTGTCTCTTCCAGTTTAGACGGCAAATTCACAAATTTATAAGAAAGTAAATAGTTGTCTTCCGGGTGCCTTGGTGTTCAAGCATTCCCGTGACGGACAGTTCGAGATCGCGCTGGTCGGAGTTCCACAGTTCTTGGTCGACCCCGCACCCGATATGGTCGCCAGATGTGTCTGCTACATTTGCCGGTTTAGGGGCCGCCGCGTGCGAGAATGTTCGATAGCTGCCGAAATCAAAGCCCACCTTCGTCGAAATACAGTCAACCGTGCACCGTGAGCAGACTCCTGTCGGTCGCTCAGCCCGCGCTGCTCGCGGGTCGCTCCATGCACGGCTTCACCGATTCAGGTTCGAAGCGCAGCGTGTCCCGCACCCTTCGCTTGGTATTCGAGAGCCCGCACCACGTTCGGACTCTCGCTACTCGTTCGCTACAAAACAGTTGACAGCTCGCGGTCGAGACTGCTTACCGATTCAATCGTCCGCTACACAGACGCTTGACAGTTTGCAGCCAAGACTGCTCACCGATTCAATCGTCCGCTACACAGACGCTTGACAGTTTGCAGCCAAGACTGCTCACCGATTCAATCGTCTGCGTGCGCTTCCGCACCACTCGCAACAACGTCAATCTCGCCGGCATCCAGCTCCTCTTCGATTTCCCGGGCGGCCTGCACCATGTTCTCCATCTTCCCGCGGGCGACCTCACGGGGCAGGAGCTTCACGCCACAGTCCGGCGAAACGGTGAGTCGCTCCGGGGGCACGACTTCCAGCCCCTTCTTGATGTTCTCCTTGATTTCCGCAACGGACTCGACCTCTGCGGTGTGGGCGTCCAGCACGCCCATGGCGAAGTCCTTCGTGAACTCGTGCTCTTTGAACACGTCGAGCTGGTCGTAGTCGCCGTTTGCGAGTTCCAGATCGTACTCGTGGACCGGGTAGTCCAGAATTTCGGGGTAGATGCGCGAGTAGTCGCCGTAACAGACGTGCAGGCCCAGACGCACGTCGTCAGGGATCTCGTCGACAATGCGTTCCAGACACTCGCCGACGATGGCGTGGTCGTCCGGCGTCGTGGCCAGTGCCGGCTCGTCGATCTGGATGTATCGAGCGCCAGCCTCGACCAGCGCCTCGATCTCCTCGTTGACGAGGTCGGCCAGTTCGTAGGCCAACTGCTCCTCGCTGTCGTACACTTCGTTGAACGACCAGTTGGCGAGCGTGTACGGCCCTGTAATCGGAACCTTGACGGGCCGTTCGGCGACCTCGTCAGTAAACTCGAACTCCTCGACGAGCCACTGCTCGCCGTACTCGACCTCGTCGGCGACGCTCGGCTTGTCGAAGTAGTTGTGGCCCCACACCTTCACACGGCCGTTGAACTCGTAGCCGTCGATGCGGTGGGCGAAGTACTCCACCATCTCGTTGCGGCGCATCTCGCCGTCACAGATGACGTCGAGGCCCGCACGCTCGTGCTCGTGGGTGATGAGCCGCGAGGCGTCGTCTTTCGATTCCGTCCACTCGTCCTCGCCGAAGTCGGCGTCCTCGTCCTCGAACAGCTCGCGGGCACGGTCGTGCCACTTGGGCTTGGGGTAGGAGCCGACGACGGTCGTCAGCAGGAAGTGGTCGTTCGGGTGGTCCGCCGGTTTGAACTGGTCTCGTGGTCCTGTCATCGTTATGCCTCCGCCGCTTCCAGATCCGCGGCGTTTGCGAGCGCTTCGAGCTTATCTTCGAACTTGTTCACCGGGAGATAGAACGTTTCCGTGTTCGCCGTCGCGTAGACGGTGTCGTAAGCAGTGTTGGTCTGCTGCTCGAACCAGTCGATTCGGTCCCGGATCGTTTCGGGCGACTCGACGAGCGTGTTCTGGCCGTCGACGACGCCAAGCGCCACGTCGTCCTTGGTGCCGTACTCCTGCACGTTGTAGACGGTCTGGTCGTGGTTCGCAACGAGGTCGAAGCCGATGGCGTCCACGTCGGCGTCCATCAGGTGCGCGTAGGCCTTCTCCTCGATTGCGCCCCAGTAAGTGTGAGCGACGACCTCGGCGTCGGCGGCTGAGGCGACGGCGTCGATTGCTTCGGCGGCGCGCTCGTCCTCGCCGTCGGCGGGTGCGTTCTCGACCAGCGACGGCTCAAGCAGGAACAGCGTCTCGACATCCGGGAACGCGTTCACTTCCTCGACGAGGAAGTCGGCGATAGCATCGAGGAACGCGGCGTCGTCACCGTAGTGCTCGTCTGTCGCGAGGTCCGCAAGCGAGTACGGCCCGGGGAGTACGGCCTGAAGGCCGTTGTCGACGTGCTCGGCGGCCGCGCCGAGGTCTGCGGCAACGTCGCCGCCGTCAGCACTCAGGTCGCCCTGTACGACCGGCTCTCGGTAGAAATTGTTGTTGTCGTAGTAGCGGACGATGCCTTTCGTCTCCACGCTGTCGTGGACCGCGAGCGGGTGCGCGAGCATGTCGTCCCAGCGGAGTTGGCCCTCGACCACGCGGTCGAGCCCGGCGTCCTGCTGGATGGTGATGACGTCCTCGCGGGCCTTGTCGTAGGCCGCGACAACCTCACCGGATTCGTCGCCCGAGATGAGGTCAGTCTTCTGATGGCCCTTCAGATCTGCCAGTTCGTCCTTGGCCCAGTCCGGGAGCGGAAAGAGCCCAGGGGTCGTGGCGATTACCTGTGTCATTGCCAAGGAGTAGTCAATGACGGGCTTTAATATTTCCTATTCACTAAAATGCTTAACAGTAATCAATCTCGATAGAACCGCAGGACGACGAGGGCCTCGTATGGGTGTTTCTCACTCGCAAGCTGCTCGCTCGCCAGCCCGTGTTCGCTCGCGTACGCTCGCACTGCAGCCGGGTCCGTGAGACTGCTGACGAGCATGAGTGCTTCGCCGCCCGGAGCCAGCACGCGCTCGACAGTTTCGAGAAACGGGTCGACGAGTCGCCGTCCGTCGTCGCCACCCGACAGTGCGTGCTCCATCCAGTCGTCCCACTCCTGTTCGGGCGGCGTCGGCAGGTACGGTGGATTGAACGCGACAAGGTCGAAGGCGTCCGCCCGGAACGGCTCGACGAGGTCGCCGCGAACGACCGGGACGCCGTTGTCGGCTGCCTCTCGACAGGCCAGCGGGCTCACGTCGACGCCCACCGCCCGTGCCCCGGCGTCGGCAAGCGTCGCGGCGACATAGCCGGAGCCCGTCCCCACATCGAGGACGGTATCACCCGCCTCGACTCGCTCGCGGGCCGTCCGGGCCAGCAGGTCCGAATCCTCCGCTGGCTGGTACACCGACTCGACGCCCCGCTGGTCGGCCAGCGAGGGGCGTTCGGTGCCGGAACCGTCGCCCCCGTCGCCGCTGTCGTTCGCCTCTTCACCCATCTCAGGCCTCCGGCTGCCCGACCTCGTACGCGAGTGTCGCCAGCGTGGCGAAGTCGGCTGGTGTGAGCTTCCCGGCACGGGCGCTCATGAGGCCTTCGTCGGCGGCCTCGACCACCGCGTCAGGGTCGCCCAGCCCGGAGATGTGGGCCGTGTTGCGGACGGCGTTGCGCATCGTCTTCCGGCGCTGGGTGA
>JGI12451J12833_1000260_pt1 | contig 17718 bp, 21 predicted proteins | sample A23E3SouthBayCA_2_FD_12833 | JGI IMG/M metagenome (IMG submission 12833) | reverse complement strand
CCGCCGGTAGGTCAGCGGGATGACGACCCCGTTCTCGCCGTCCCGACAGCCGGCGGGCCCGACCGCCGAATCGTCGAGGCGGGCGAGCGACTGCTCGTCGATCGCAGTCGCGAGCGGTTCGGCGCCGGGACTCGCGAGATCGATCTCCGCGTCGTCGCTGCCGGCCCGCGTCCGCACGAGTCGCGCTCCGGGATCGTATTCGCCGATCCAGGCCCGGCTGATCGCGTCGTCGCTCCCGATCCGATCGACGGCCCGCTCGTAGACGTCCGCCGTCGAGTCGGCCGTGACGACGATCTCGGTCACGTCGCCGATCAGTCCGTTGATGCGATCGAGCAGCCGCTGGAGACGTTCGCGCTCGCGTTCGATCTGGAACTCGGCTTCCTTGCGCTCAGTGATGTCCTGCTGGAAAGCGACGTAGTTGGTAACCTCGCCGGCCGAATTTCGGATCGGCGTGATCTTCAGTTGATTCCAGAACAGCGTGCCGTCCTTGTGGTAGTTGCGCAGTTCGACCGAGACAGGTTCCGCAGCATCGAGGGCGTCTCTGATCTCGCGGGTCTTCTCGATCTCGGTGTCCGGGCCCTGCAGGAACCGGCAGTTGACCCCGATCGTCTCCGCTTTGGTGAAGCCGGTGATGCGCTCGAAGGAGTCGTTGACGTAGATGAGCGGTTCGTCCGGCAGCGTCGCGTCGGCGATCGCCATCCCGACCGGCGCCTCGTCCATCGCGCGCTCCTTGAGTCGCTGTTCTTCCTCCGCGGTCCGATCGCTGATCGGCATGCGCACCCGCGAATCCGCCTCCGAGCGGATCATGACGTGCTGTTCGACCTGGTCGGCGACCGACTCGAGTACGTCGGTCTCGCTCGTCGGGACGTACGCGGTCACGTTCTGCTCGACGGCCTGTCGGGCCACGCTACCGTCCTCGACCGCCGGCACGAGAACGACCGGGAACGACGGGCGGTCCTGTCGTACCGCCCGCAGGAAGGCAATCCCGTCGAAGCCGGACGGGTGGTGATCGACGACCGCCCCGTCGACCTCGTTGTCGAGGACGCGATCCAGCGCCGCCGCGAAGTCGGTCTCGACGACGACGGATCCCTGAATCGCCCGCTCCAGTCCCTCGGCGTCCACCGGGCCGGACTGTGGGGCGTCGCCCACGCGCAAGAGCCGCCGCGTCTCCGCCACCGCGTTCATACCCTCGCGTAGTGGTGGGGGGTCATTAAAATCGACCCTTGACAACGCGGGGCAATCGCGCGGCCATGCCGCTCCGCGTGCGGTCCTCGACGACCGCCTCGGCGACGTGCTGGCCGCTGATCAGCGTCATCGGAACGCCGATCCCCGGGTTGGTGTAGCTGCCGACGTAATAGAGGTCCTCGAAGTTGGCGGCGCGGTGGGACGGCCGGAGCGGGCCGGTCTGGCGCAACGTATGAGCCAACCCCAGCGCCGTTCCCTGCGGGTAGTTGTACTGGGACCGATACTCGGAGACGCACGCGGAGCGCTCGAAGACGATCCGATCGCGCAGGTCGACGCCGACGTTCTCGGCCAGTTCCCCGAGGATCTTCTCGCGGTAGCGTTCGCGGGTCTCCCCGTCGTCGTCCAGCCCCGGCGCGATCGGGACGAGGATCACGACCGCGTGGTGGCCCTCGGGCGCGACGGTGTCGTCGGTCTTAGAGGGGACCGAGAGGTAGTACGCGGGGTCCTCGGGCCAGGCCGGCTCCTCGAAGATCGACTCGAAGTGGGGGTCCCAGTCATCGGGGAACACCAGCGAGTGATGGGCGAGCGGCCCCACGTCGCCCTCGATTCCGAAATAGTACATGATCGCCGAGGGCGCGTAGGTCTTGTCGTCCCAGTAGTCGGGTTCGTGATCGCGCTTGGCCGGCGAGAGCAGTTCCCGCTCGACGTAGGCCGGGTTGGCGTTGGCGACGGCCACGTCGGTCCGATGGCGCCCCGTGGTCGTCTGCAGGGCGACGCCGGTGGTCGTGTCCTGGATGTCGGTCACGGTACGGCCGGTCCGGTACTCGACACCTAGCTCCTCGCCGAGCCCCACCATCGCCTCGACGACGCTGTACATCCCGCCCTCGGGATAGTAGACGCCGAGGTTGTAATCGACGTGGGCCATGAGATTGTAGAGCCCGGGCGTGTTGTGCGGTGAGCCACCCAGAAAGACCAGCGTGTACTGGAGCAGTTGCTGGAGTTTCGGCTCCTCGAAGTACGACTCGACGTGCTCCTGCATCGACCCCAGCAGCGACAGCCCGCGGCCGGCCCGGGCGACGTCGCGATCGAGCATGTCCCGAAACCGCGATCGGTCCTCGTAGACGAAGTGTTCCATCCCGACATCGTAGGAGTACTCGGCGGTATCGAGATACTCCTCGAATGTCTCGCCGCCGCCGTCCTCGTAGGCCGCGAAGATGTCCCGACACTGGTCGAGATCGGGCGTCGTACTCACCCAGTCACAGTCGGCGTCGATCTCGTCGCTGTAGGGCGATCCCTTCTCGGGCTGTGGGTCGCTGTCGGCGTAGAACACCCGGTAATGGGGATCGAGCCGCTCCAGGTCGTAGTACGCCTCGGGCGAGCGGCCGAAATGCCCGAAAAACCGCTCGAAGACGTCGGGCATGAGATACCAGGACGGCCCGGTGTCGAACCGGAACCCGTCTTCTTCGATGAGGTTCGCCGCGCCGCCGAGGCGCTCGTTCTGTTCGAGCACGGTCACGTCGGCCCCGGCGTCGGCCAGATACGCGGCCGACGCGAGCCCCCCGAAACCGCCGCCGATCACTGTCACGTCCTCGCCGTCGAGTGGAGTATCGTCGAACATGGTCAGGGTACGTACCAGATCCCGCGGTCACGATCGTACCACGATCCGATGACGACGTGCGGGAGTGCGATAATACTGATGAAAATACTCCAGAACGCGACGAGACCGAGCGGGAGGGTCGCGCCGCCCAGCGGTCGGGACGAGAGGGCCCACAGCAGCGCCGCCAGCCCGAACGTGGCGATCGAGCCAGCGATCAACACGCCCCAGGCACCGAGCGCGACCAGGCGCGTGTCGTTGCTGTCCAGGACCGCCAGCAGGCCCTCGCCGTTGGACTCCTCGGCAGTGTCGTCATCGACGGCAGTCGTCCGGGCGACCTGCCGGGCGGAGTACCACAGCGGGAAGTACAGCCCGACCGCGACGACCACGGGGACGACCGCGAAATACGCGACCAACAGCAGCGTTTCGAAGAGATCAGCGGCGTAGGAACCGGTGCCCGAGGACCGGAGATAGCCCAGTCCGAGATGGGCGACGACGAGCGCCCCGTAACCGGCCCCGATCAGCCACCGCGTGGTATCGAAGTACGGGCTCACTGCCGCGAGTCCACCAGGCTCGAAGATATCGACCATGATGGCGCTGAACGTGTGGAACGTCTCGGGGAAGAAGAAGATCGGGACGGCCATCACAGCCCCGCCGCGGACCAGCGCCGCCAGCGCCCGCTGGCGGTTCGTTTGCAGGTGATCGGTGCCGTACGTGGCGTCCATGACGTGCAGTCCGCCGTGGCCCCCCTTCGCGACGGCGACGCTGATCGCCAGCGCCAGGCCGGCGACCGGCGCGAGAAAGAGCAGGGCCACGAACGCGGCGATACTACCCAGGTACAGCCCCACGTACCGGAGCTGGAACTCGGTCGTCCGCCGCCGGAGGTTGTTGAAGTGTTCGAACCCGCCGTGGGGGAGGTTCATCGCGACCATCCCGAACAGGTAGACGACTGCCTGTGTCTGTAGGGACACTTCGACGCCGACCAGCGTCGCCCCGGCGAAGACGGCGATCAGCGCCAGCAGTGCCGCGCGGGACACCCCCAGCGTCGTCCCGCCCGCCACGTCGGGGACGAGCCGTACCGTCGATCGGGAAGCGTGTTCTGACATCAAACAGAACTAGTTTCGGTCACGATATCAATGCCGGACCAAACACGTTGGGCGCGGCCGATCCCACAGTCATTTTGCCCCCGGGTCTCGAAGGCCCCGACATGGGCATCCGGCAACTGCGCTGTCCCGAGTGTGGCGCCGACACGAACATGGGACTCCCTCGGGACTCGACCGTCCAGGGCATCTCGGCGACCGAGCCACCCGAACCGGACGCGGACGGCCGCAAGATCAGACCGGTCGCGTGCCCGAACGATCACGAGTTCTACGTCACGTTCACGTTGTGAACTACCCCTGCCTACTCGCTCGCTTGCGCTCGCTCCTTGAGGGAGGGGGCTTAGCGCCTGCTATCAGCTAAACGGTGGCGGCGCCGACACTATGTCAGTGATTTTAAATGGGTCGTCCGTGACAGCCGGTGTATGAGCCAGCGTGAGGAGTACACGATCGAAGGAATCGACCTCTCGGACGACCGGTACACAGTCGTGCAGTCGCTCGTGCGCAACAAGTACCGCGCGGAGGACGCCCGCGGGAACGTCGTGTTGCGCGGCAAGCAGAAACTGCTCAAGATGAAAGAGGAGTTCCCGTTCGTCGATGGCGACGGGAACGCGGTGTTCACCGTCAAGGCAGGGTCCATTATCGACGTGGCCGGTGACTACATCCTCACGGACGCACAGACCGGGGAGGACATCGTCATCCTGGACAACGACTACTCGATCCTCCAGGACACCTGGCGGATTCGCGACGCGCGCGACGAGCGGAAACTCGCCGAGATCAACTCCCGGGGCGCAGCGGTCACGCTCGCGCGGAACATCGTTCCGTTCGGCGGCTGGATCCCCCACAAGTACGAGATTACGGACGTCGACGGGAATCACGTCGGGAACATCTCGGGACAGTTCTCGCTGAAAGACACCTACGACATCACGATCGACGACGCCAGCGACGTGCCCAGGGAACCGATCATCGCCGCCGCGATGGTCATCGATGCGATCCAGGGTAACTGACGAAAGCAGGGGTTGAGCCTCGGCTCAACGGGCGAGAAACGACTCGGTTCGGCCATCTTATCCTGAAGTTCGCGAGCGAGCCGATATGAATATAAGAAACTTTGATTACAGTATCGTGTGATGGTAGTACGTGACGCATGGAGTTCACACGTCAGGAGTCGCTAGACCGACTTCAGGAGACGGTATCGAACGGCGACCCGATCATCGGCGCAGGCGCGGGGACGGGTATCTCGGCGAAGTTCGCCGAGCGCGGCGGCGTCGACCTGCTGATAATCTACAACTCCGGGCGCTACCGGATGAACGGTCGAGGATCGTTAGCGGGTCTGTTGCCCTACGGTGACGCCAACGAGATCGTCGTCGAGATGGGCCACGAGGTCATCCCGGTCGTCGAGGACACGCCCGTGCTCGCGGGCGTCAACGGGACCGACCCGTTCCGACAGATGGATGTCTTCATCGAGGACCTCAAGCGGCGCGGGTTCTCGGGCGTCCAGAACTTTCCAACTGTGGGCCTCATCGACGAGGACAGCGGGTTCAGACAGAACCTCGAAGAGACGGGGATGGGCTACGACAAGGAGATCGACATGATCCAGGAGGCCGCCGAGCAGGACATGCTCACCTGCCCGTACGTCTTCAGCGAGGAGCAGGCCCGCGAGATGGCCGAAGCGGGCGCGGACGTGATCGTCTCGCACATGGGCCTGACAACCTCGGGAGACATCGGCGCCGAGACCGCGCTGGACCTCGAAGCCGCTGCCGAGCGCGTCCAGGCCCACCACGACGCCGCCAAAGAAGTGAACGACGACGTCATGGTGATCTGTCACGGCGGCCCGATTGCCTGGCCCGACGACGCCGAATACGTGCTGGAGAACACCGAGGGCGTCGTCGGGTTCTTCGGCGCCTCCAGCATCGAGCGCCTCCCGACGGAGGAGGCCATCGAGAACCAGGCCCGCGAGTTCAAGGAGATTGACCTCTGAGATGCCCGACCACGAGTACTTCGTCGAACCCGACGACGTCGAGAGTCAGCTGTTCGACTGGGGCGTCCTGAAGTGGCTGAGCACGCCCGACGTGACGGGCGGCGAGCGATTCAGCGCAGGGGTCGTCAAACTGGAGCCGGGGAAGGGCCACGAACGCCACACGCACCCCGACAGCGACGAGATCCTCTTCGCCATCCGGGGCGAGGGCGAGCAGGAAGTCGCCGATCAGACGCGTGAGATCTCGGCCGGCGAGATGGTGTTCGTCCCCGAAGGCGTCGAACACGGCACCGTCAACACCGGCTGGGAACCGCTGTTGTTGCTCGCGGTCTACGCGCCGCCGGGCCCCGAAGAGGTACTTCGAGACCTTCCGGAGTGTGAGATCGTTCCGCCGGGAGAACTGCCGACGCCCGAGAACGTGGAGGAGCGAGCATGACTGGCGTCCGAGAGGTGAAACGATGAGCGTCGTCATCGTCGGCACGCTCGATACGAAAGGCGAGGAGATCGGCTTCGCGCGGGACGTCCTCCGCTCGCAGGGCGTCAACGTGCACGTGATCGACACGGGCGTGATGGGCGACCCGGAGATCGATCCGGACACCACCGCGAGCGAGGTTGCCGAGGCCGCCGACACGACGCTGGAGCACCTCCGCGAGGACGCCGAGCGCGGCGAGGCGATGGAAGCGATGGGCGAGGGCGCGGCCGCGATCGTCCAGCGGATGCACGACGACGGCGAACTCTCGGGGGTGCTCGGACTCGGCGGGTCGGGCAACACCTCGATCGCGACCACCGCGATGCGCGCGCTGCCGGTCGGGGTCCCCAAGGTGATGGTCTCGACGATGGCCTCCGGCGACACCGAGCCCTACGTCGGGGCGAAGGACGTGATGATGCTGTACTCGGTGGCCGACATCGAGGGGCTCAACCAGCTCTCCCGGAAGGTGATCGCCAACGCGGCGCTGGCGATGGTCGGGATGGTCACGAACGAGCCCGACGTCGCCGTCGAGGACCGGCCCACCATCGGGGTCACGATGTTCGGCGTCACCACTCCGTGCGTCCAGACGGCCCGCGAGTACCTCGAAGAGCGGGGCTACGAGACGATCGTCTTCCACGCGACTGGGACCGGTGGCAGGGCAATGGAGGACCTGATACGGCAGGGAGTCATCGACGGTGTGCTGGACGTGACGACGACCGAGTGGGCCGACGAACTCGTCGGTGGCGTGCTCAACGCCGGGCCGGAGCGACTCGACGCCGCCGCGGAGACGGGCACGCCACAGGTCGTCTCGACGGGCGCGCTGGACATGGTCAACTTCGGGCCGCGCGACTCCGTGCCCGAGGAGTTCGAGGGCCGGAAATTCCACATCCACAACCCGCAGGTGACGCTGATGCGGACCACGGCCGAGGAGAACGCCGAACTCGGGGAGATCATCGCCGAGAAGCTCTCGGCGGCGACCGGCCCGACCGCGCTGTACCTGCCGCTTGCGGGCGTCTCGATGATCGACGTCGAAGGTGAGGACTTCCACGATCCCGAGGCCGACGCGGCGCTGTTCGAGGCGCTCAGGGAGAACCTGTCCGGATCGGTCGAACTGGTCGAGATGGAGACCGATATCAACGACGAGACGTTCGCGCTGGCGATGGCCGAGACGTTGGACGAGTATATGCGCGACGCCGGCATCGGACCCGAAGAGTGACTGTCAGAGGAGGTCGGTGTCACCAACCGCATCGCTCACCCCTGATGTCGTGGAGATTGACGGATCCACACGCGGACGGCAGGCCGGTCAGGCCCCGTAACCCTCACCCTCGACCGGACCGCTGAACACGCCGTAGAGGAACTTGAAGTACCACAGCACGAGCAGCAGGACCGGGAACCCGAGGACAGTCGTGAAGTCCCCTCTCGGTTAGAGCAGCGGTGAAAGGACAGAATACAACCGCCAGGTGATCCAGATGCCAAGCGGGAGCGCAACGGTTGCCGCGGCATACCGAAGCGAAAGAGCGCGCGCATCACGCATCGCGAACGTCCATATTACACCGCTCCAGATCGTGAACACGATGCCGAGAAGCGACGCCATTGTGAATAGCGGCCCGCTTGTCAATTGCTGGACGAACGGACCGAGTTGTCGTGCTGAGTCGGGAAATGTGGCCCCACGAACGCGCACGAATATCAGGCCGGCGTGGATGAGGCCACTAACGGCGATTGGGACGAACCCCCAACCGGTGTACGTTAGAGTCCGCCGAAAGCTCCCCTCGCCGCCGAATACCACCGAAATAGCGTGAAACGCTGCCGAATACAGTACCCACGATCCCACGACGCTGCCAATACCAAAGAAAATGCTGAGCACGTATGCGGTGGTAACATATGTACTGGCTTCGGCGATAGTCGACCACGAGGAAGCCAGCAGGATCACAGTACCAAGTACGTTCGTGACTGCCGCGATGAGAACGGTCAAAATGGGGCCACTCAACCGATCGGTTGCTCGTTCCTGATAGAACAGCGCCGGATCCCTGATGACACTGAGCATAGAGACGGTTCTAACGAAAGGGTGATCAATTCACTCCCTAGACTCTAACGATAGAATCGTCGGTTGACGACCGGATTGTCTAGTTTGTATCGATCGTCGGGCAACGACACAGTAATCAGAATTTAAATCGGCGAATTAATAGCCATATCGAACCTATGCTACTCGCGGGTCGAAACGATGACCGAGAGTGTTACGTTACAGACCGCAACCGCGAACGAGTCGAATAGTCCCATCACCGCCGCAGTCGCCGTTGTGCTCGCGCTCAGTCTCCTCACTGCTGGAGTCGGCACAGTGGTGGCCACCAGTTCAAGCACCGGCGATCTCGGTGCCAGCTACCTCGCGTACAAGGCGTGGAACAATGATCTCGGTGCCGACAGCGCTGCAACTGGAGGATCACTTGTTCTCGGTGGGTCCTCGACTGCTATGACCGGAACGGCAGCGTACTTGGAAGCGTCAGGCACGGCTGCAACACTTGCTGCCGGTGGAGCCGCATCTGGCGGCCTAGTTGTGGCGTAGATAGACTAACGTGAATTAAAATCAAATGTCACTACGAGGGCTTTCTATCCAACTGGGAATCGGGCTGCTCGTCTGGATAGGCACGTTCTTTCCATACAAGCGAATGGCCAACGAGGTGTTCACTGAGGCCTCTAGGGTGTTTCGGACACTATACGCAGCTGGGCTCAGCTTGACAATGGGTGCGGCGGCATTCCTCGCGTGGGGGTCAGAGCCGTGGTGGTTTAGATACAGCGTGCTGGCAGTATGCCTCGGTTTCATCGCATTCTACGTTGCCCTCGTGTTGATTGAGCGATTCAGGTAGCCATCAGAGGAGATGTTCCCCCTGTCCCCACGACGATCGCTCGCGAACAACGCGAAACCGCTCGTTCTTTCAATCGGTACGACCACACTTGGAGCTATCACCGGCGTCGCTCTCGTACTTACCGGCACAGCGAAAGGGGGTCCGGAGACGGTATCGATACAGCAGACCACCCAGCAGCTTCAACTGGGGCACCTTCTCGTCACAAATACGAGCGTCCTGACAGTGCTGGCACTCGGAGGACTACTGATCTGGATTCCGACGCTTATCGTCTTGTTTCAGAACGGGCTCGTGATCGGATTGCTTGCAGGGACTGCAGCCGGCACCGGGGGGCTAGGTACATTCTTCGCGTTGACACTTCCACACGCCGTCTTTGAACTCCCAGCGTTCTGGATAGCCGGGTGCGTTGGTCTGAAAGTGCCAGTTGATCTAGGTGCGTATTTGCTGAAACGGCGTGATACTCCCCTCTGTCAGCGCGATATCGTCCAGATAGCAGTTCTCCTCATTGTCGCATTCAGCCTGGTTGTCATTGCAGCCACCATCGAGAGTCAAATCACCGCACAGATCGCTAGACTGAGAGCACAAGGAGCGATTTTAAGTATATGAAAGTAGTCAGAATTTAACGACTCATATGTATTCACAAAATGGTGAGGTGGAACGGGTGTCTCCACGGGTTCAAGAATTACTCAAGCACGTCTCAAGAACACCAATCAGGATCGAGATCTTATCGATACTCGCTGACGGGACGGTTGACCTCCGGGACCTCTCTGATCGTCTGGAGTCGCCACGGACGACAGTCCGTCACAATCTCCAAGAGATGGTCGAGGCGAACCTAATCGAGGAGACGATCGACAACGAGTTTCGGTCTACGCCGCTTGGGAGTGTTGTCTTGGACGCCCTCACCGCGTTCAGCGATCACGTCGAAACGGCCCTCGAGTTGGAGTCGCTGTTTTCGTGTGTACCGCCATCAGAGTTCGACTTCGACATCCGGAGCCTCTCGGCAGTGACTGTTACTGAGGCAACGCGTGCCAAGCCGTATGCTCCTCACCAACGGTTAACAGCACTAATCGAGGACGCGGCAAAGGTGAGTGGATATATCCCGACGAATCCGCACCTCGTTAATCGGACGGACGCCCCGATATTCCAGCCAGCGGATAGCGACATCTCTCTGTACGTTCCCGAAGACATCGCAGACACATTACAGGCCGAACACGAGACCAAACTGAAGAAGCACGTTCAGCGCGGTCCTCTCGATATTGGCGTCCTGGCAGGTGCAAAGATTGACTACGGCGTCGCGCTAATCGACGACCGAGTGGTTATTCTGGGACTCGACGAGCACGACAAACCCCACGTTCTGGTCGAGACGACCGACGAGACGGTCCAGAAGTGGGCGAGCAAACGGATCGACTCGCTCCGAACTCGCGCGTCTTCTATTATAGAGGCGGACAATCGAGGGATGTCGATCTCTCACGGGCAGGACTGACTGGCTCCGCAGGGACGACCCAGCTGACGATGGCTGCTACCGTGACGAACTCGTCGCAACGTTCCTCTCGATGGCGGCCTCGCAGATCCAGTCAATTCCACCGGAACGCGCCGCTACACTCGTCCTTCAGCAGTTCGAGGGCGACTCGTTTGCCACCGTCTGCGTCGCAACTGCCGGCGCTGGCGTCGTCGACGACCCGGCCACGGTGGCGACCGGCATCGGCATGATGGAATCGGGGGATCGCTGCCGCCGGGTCTGCGTCGGATAACGACGCCATGGCTTATGCCGGAGCAGCCACGACCTTCCTGTAACGCGTGCGAAGGCCATCCGACTTCGTCACGTTCGCGTTGAGCCTCCTAATCATGGTACTCGGCGTCGGCGTGGGCTACGCGGTGTGGGCCGACCTTGAGTCGCTCTCGATCACGCTCGCCGCCCCGGCCGTCGCCTGTGCGGCGATCATCGTTCGACGTCGACGGACGAAGCGGATGCCAATCTGACTTCTATCGCTGTGATACGATCGGCTAATCGTCTGACAGAAACACCACCGTCGATAGATCACGGAACACATAATATATTGAATTTATTGTTCGTAGATTGTAATTATGGCGCTACCGAGAGCGAGACAGTCGCCTCGATCCATGCAGCGACGACAATAAGAATGAAAGAGAGAGCCAGATACGTCGCAGTCTGCACGTTGCTCTCGCGGGAGATGAGCCGGTCATTTATGCCACGGAGATAGTTGATAATTTGGAGGGGCAGTACCACCCCGACAGCACTCGATAGCGCGAAGGCAAATACCTCGATAGCCCCGTGTGGAAGCGTAGTCATAGCGATGAGTAGCCAAGAGCAACCCGTCGCTCGCGCGGCGAGGATCGTCGTGCCGAGTACGTAGCCGTTTAGGACGAGTAAGAACGCACCGATAATCCAGAGCAGCGTCAAGCTCGTCAGAAATAGCAATACTGTCACCTGCGCGTTGTTCCAAAGGATGCTAAAAAAGTCTAGACTCTCAACAGAGTAGTACGATGGGTCGGATACCGACATTCCCTGGTCAGGAACGCCAAGGATCAATCCGGCTGATACTCCGCCAAGGAACAAACCCAGGTTGATTCCGACAAGAGACCTAACAGTACGAGAGGGGCGTATCAGTTGCATCGGATATGGATAGAGGAAGTTACGGGGCCGTCTTGGCAGTACTCTGCTGTCGAGCAGCGAACGCATGTATTCCATTAGTTATAATCCCGAGAACAACGGCGCCGAATAGTCCTTTGAGTCCGAAGTAATACGCTGCCCCCACCATCGCGAAAATGAAGAGGTAACTGACGGGACTTCCCTCATGGCGATAAATGTCGCGGTCAAGCGCAAATATGACTACACCACCTGCCGCAATCGAAGCCGCTAGTATCCACGTTTGTAGCATGTTTATCTGAAATTAGCGTCGCATAATAAAGCGGTGGGTCTGTTTATGCCCCACCGAGCGCGACGGCACCACCGGACGATTCGACACCAGCGATAAAGCCAGCAGTACCCGTTGCGGGCCCAGCGACGGAAGTAGTCGCAGTGGCTGCACCGACCCATATCGAACCGCCGACAGCGCCACCAACCGCTGTACCAGTGGCAACATCAGCGCCCGTCACTCCGGCAAGCGCACCGCCGATTGCGCCGATCGTCATCGCGTTAGCCATAACGAAGCCGAGGGCTATGACAGCAAGCCCTCCGACGATGGTCATCTTCTGTACTTGCTTTTCTGAAAGTGATTCCGTCTCAGTCATGGTTAGACTGCATTTTCGCAATGCTTCGGATCGGTATTATATTAACTGATATTTCATATGCAACACGTTCGAATTTGTCCAAGATCTCGAGACCATACAAATGACTCGACGACTCGGAGAGGAGTTGGGAGAGTCCAAGCACTTTCGGGAACGGAATAGAAGTAGAAATTAGTTCTATTCATTCTAGCCAACAAGTATGCATCAAATAATAACGAACCCAGACAAGTTCTTCAAGAAGAACGGTGACCAATTTTCTCTTCGATGGCCAAGCAGCGTAGTATTCGCAGCTGCAGTGATGAGTGTATCGCCAATACTAGTCATCACGCTAAAACTAGCGCCAGTATTATCCAGCGGGACGGGTCTCATTGCTTTGTTCGGATTCTTCATCGGCGGTCTATCCGGTATTGCAATAACACTAATACTCTGGTTTGTCAACACTGGGATGTTTTATCTACTCTCCAGCCGTTTCGGCGGAAACGGAGACTTCAGGAGGCTGTTTAAATTCGTCGGATGGGGCTATTTGCCAGTGTTCCTCGGCGGCATCGTTAAATTCGTACTGCTCTTACAAGCGGCGTCCGGGATTGAATCGGCCCAGTCGATAGAGGCTGCTGCAACAGTTTCGTCACAGCTTCACTCACATCCACTGTTGCGATTTAGCAGTGTATTGAACGTCATTTTTGCGGTCTGGCAAGGGTTTATTTGGGTGTTTGCTCTCCGTTATGCGAGAAATATCAAACTCCGGGCGGCAGCAATCTGTGTCGTTCTCCCCGTTGGCCTCTCGGTGGTACTGAAGCTACTGAATCTGATTTCTCTGTAGCTCGGTGCCTGTTCTCTAACTATCCGTATTCGCTTTCGCCGCCCTGATGGTTTTCGGACTCGCCTTCGCCGGAGCAGCCGGTGGTGGTGTCGCTGGCGCAATCGTTGGTGCCGCCGTTGGGACAGTCTGAGGGCAAAGAACAGTATTATTTTCCGCTCTTGGGGAATACATATGAAAAATTACTAAGAGGGTGAGTATAGCAATAATCGGTAGTGCTGTTGCGTCAGCGGCCATTTCTGTGCTCGCTTTCGACCGGCCGATAACTAACAGTATGATGGTTGTTCTTAGCGGGCTCGTAATGGTTGCGGGGGTAGTCATCGTCTCCGAGATGAAGTGAGACAGCCACAGAGAGATTCCCGCCCCGGAAAGGATATAGGTAGCGTCATTGACGCTGCCTCTGCAATCACACTAATAACCGTCGCAGCGGGTGATTGAGCGCCACGTCACACCCGTGATCGCCGAAGACATTGCGTAACCGCACAACTGTCAGGCCCCGTAGCCGTCGCCCTCGATCGGGCCGCTGAACACGCCGTAGAGGAACTTGAAGTACCACAGCACGAGCAGCAGGACCGGGAACCCGAGGACAGTCGTGAGGTTGAGCGCGAGCGGAGAGACGACGGCCTCCTGGATCGTCAGCCCGGTCGGCGGGTAGATCGTCGGGTACAACAGCAGGGCGACGAGGAGGCTCAACAGCGTGGGCAACGCCAGGGCACTGGCCAGCCAGGCGCGGTATTCCCCGCGGCCGGCCAGGATGATGCCACCCAGTCCGGCGACGACCGAGAGGCCGACGATGGCCGCCGCAGGCACCGAGAGGATCGTCCCGGCGTGGCCGCCGGCGTCAGTTATGACGACGGTCGCCAGCAACACGACGACGCCGCCGAGATACGCGAGCGTCGCGATGATGCCGTAAGCGCTGATATCCTCGGCCAGCGTCGGCGAGGTCTTGGCCGCCAGGAACGCCGCACCGGTGACGACCGAGACGGCGACCAGGCCGACCCCCGTCAGCAGCGCCGGCAGCGACAGCGTCGCCGCGTCGAACACCCAGCGACCGGCGAGCATGCCGAACAGAAGCGGGGAGAGCAGGCTCCCGCCGATGAACGAGTAATCGGAGTAGCGCTTCCATTGTTGGTCGTCGCGTTGTTCGCGCAGTTCCGGGCCGAGCCCGCGGAACAGCAACGCGAGGACGAACCCGATCGCGAGGAAGTAATGATCGGACAGCAGTCGGGAGTAAACGTCGGGGAACGCCGCGAGCGTCATCGTCCCGAAGGCGATCACCCACACCTCGTTTGCGTCCCAGACCGGTCCGAACGCCGACAGCAGCGTCTCCCTCTCGTGGTCGTTGTCCCGGGTCGCGTACAGCATCCCGATCCCGAAGTCGAACCCGTCGAGGACGATGTACATCGTCAGCGCGAACATGACGGCACCGAACCAGATCTCGGGCAGCGACTCGACGAGATACGAGTCGACGGGCAGCCAGTCAGTCATCGTCGCTCACCCCCGGGAGCGGACCGTACCAGTGCCCCTTCGATTCCGTGACACCCAGGTCGCGGAGTTCGTCCTCGATGAGCCACCGGAGGATGTACAGCGCCGACAGGACCAGTCCCGTGTAGATGACGAGGAAAGCGACGAGCGTCAGCGTCGCTTCCGTCCCCGTCAGCGTCGGGGAGACCGCGTTGTCCGTCTTGAGCACGTCCTGTATCACCCACGGCTGGCGGCCGATCTCAGTGACATACCAACCCGTGAGCAAGGCGGCGTACCCCAGCGGCGACGCCGCGATCATCGCCTTCAAGTACCAATCGCTGTCGGTCAGTCGATCACGGTACATGAGATAGCCACCCCACAGTGCGAGCCCGATAAACAGGAATCCGAGCCCGACCATGAGCCGGAACGACCAGAACACGAGCGGGACTGGCGGGTTCTGTTCGTATTCGTCCAGCCCAGTCACGACCGCGTCGAAATCACCGCCGCTGGCGAGGAACGACCCGACCCGCGGCAAGCTTATCGTGAAGAGATTTTCCTCGCTCGGCCGCATAAACGCATCAGGATCTGTCGGGATTGCAAAGAGGTGGAGATCAGCGGTGCCCGTCTCGTAATGCCCCTCCATGGCCGCGAACTTCTGGGGCTGGGTATCCTCAACGTGGCGAGCGTAGGCGTCACCGTGGATCGCCTGTAGCGGTGCCGAGACGAGCAGGATGAGCACCGCGATCTTCAGCGCCGTGCCCCAAGCGTCCGCGTCGCGTTTCTTCCAGACGATGTACGCGGAGACGCCGGCGACCAGCAGCGCGACCGAAATCACCGACGCGTTGATCATGTGGACGTACATCCAGGTCATCCGGGGGTTGAAGAACGCGGCGATAGGGTCGGTCAGTCTCGCGACCTCCATCCCGTTTCGCATCACCATCTCGTAGCCCTGGGGGGTCTGCATCCAGGAGTTGACGACCAGAATCCAGAAGCCAGACAGCCAGGCACCGAAGCCGACCAGAAACGACGAAAGGACATATGTGCGATCGCTGACTCGATCACGGCCGAACAGCAGGACGCCGAGGAAGACGGCCTCGAGGAAGAAGGCCATCTTGGCCTCGAAGGCCAGCGGACCGCCGATCATCTCGCCGGCCACCGAAGAGAACTGCGGGAAGTTCGTCCCGAACTGGAAGCTCATCGGGATTCCCGTGACTGTACCCATTACGAAGCCTGCCGCGAACACCTTCACCCAAAACGAGCGCAGCCGCGTGAACCGCTCGTCGTCGGTTCGGACCTCTTTCCAGGTGAAATAGACGATGAACGGCGCGAGGCCGATCGACAGGGCGGCAAAGAGGATGTGGACGCTGATGGTCCACCCGAACTGCGCCCGGCTCGCGATTTCGGGCGACAGCTGTATTGCCGGTCCGTCGAGCAACGACAGGGCAAATCCCGCATCAAGGAGTGATTGTACAGGTGCAAACATCCGTTTTCCTACGCCTCAGGACGTGAAAACGATAAACTGATGTCGCGATCCCGGATTTCGAAAATTGCCGAAAGAAATTTATGTGTAGATCGAATTTTCGTTTCGATTTCGGCAATATATACTGGTTCCGAGGTGGAAAAGGGCGATTCTGATTACGTTGTCTCACTCACCCTCGGCGAGATAATCGTCCTGAACGTCGAGTACCTCGGTCGAGTCCTCGCAGTCGCGATAGCGCCGGAGCGGTTCCTCGTTGAGTTCGAGGAAGGTATGTCCCCAGGAGAACTTCGAGAGGATCCGCTCGGCGTGCTCGCGTTCGTCGAGAATCACCAGCGCGCCGGCGAACGCCTCGACCGTGTTGAGCTGGAAGGGTGTGCCGTAGTTGACGGGGTTGGCGGCGACCAGAAACGGGAGCGCCCGGTGGACGCCGTCGAGATCGAACGCCTCCCGCTGGGCGGTTTCCCACGAGCAGTCGAGGGCGACCAGTCGCTCGTGGTCGGCGTCGGCGGGCGACAGCGCCCGCTCGGCGAAGGGATTGAGGACGACACCCGGGGGAGTGGCTCGGGTCGATCGGTGTAGCTCCGCGAGATCGAAGCGCGCGAGTTTGCGGGCGCTACACTTCTCGGGGTCGTCGTCGCCCTCGTAGCGGACGTGTAATTCCACGNCCGGGCGTACTGTCGGGAGCGCTATAGGGGTTTCNGTCGGCACGAGAGAGTNCGGCAGTTACCGTCCGAGAGAACGCCCGGCAGTCTTAACTTGCTAGATTGGCTGTCNGTNGGTATGGTCACTCCGGGGGAAAAGGCNCCGACGTTCGAGCTACCGGCAGTGGTGGATGGNGGCCTCGAGCGGCGTGCTCTCTCGGACGTGCTCGGCGAGGAGGTCGTCGTGCTCATGTTCTATCCGGCGGATTTCAATCCCGCATGCGACCGGGACGGCTCGGACGTCGGCGAACTCGACGTGTTCACGATGCAAAAAGACGTGACCGTCCTCGCGGTGTCACCGGACAGCGTCTACAGCCACCGGAAGTTCGCCGAGGAGTACGATCTGAAGATGCCGCTACTGAGCGACACGCGACGGACGGTCGCGGAACGCTACGACGTGGTCGACGACCGNGATGAGGGGTATCTGCTCAAGCGCGCCGTCTTCGTGATCGACCTCGAGGGGCGAGTCCAGTATCGCTGGGAGAGTAACGGTCCCCACGAGCTGCCGGAGGTCGAGCCGATCCGGGTGACGACCGAGGCGATCGGTGGCGACTCGACGGCGCTGTCCCGGTATCGGGTCGGACACGCACACTACGTCGAGGGACGGCGCGCGTTCACCAGCGCAATGGGTGCCTTCAGCGACCACGAGTGGATGCTCGCGAGGGGCGACTTCGAACAGGCACGCGGGGAGTTCGAGGAAGCCGCCGAGGAGTTCGACACCGCCTACCGGTTCAGCGAGACGGCCGTGCTGGACGAGCCGTTCGATCGTGCCCGGAGCAAGGCCAACTCGCTCTGGCAGGCGGCCGACTGGCTGGCGACCGCCGCCGAC
>JGI12451J12833_1000253_pt1 | contig 17863 bp, 8 predicted proteins | sample A23E3SouthBayCA_2_FD_12833 | JGI IMG/M metagenome (IMG submission 12833) | reverse complement strand
GCTGTACAACCGGATCCTGATCAAGGAGTTCGCCAAGGGCAAGTTGCCCGAAGCACCGGTGTCGATCCACGAGCCCGGCTGGTACGACGACCGGGATATCGACCTCGAACTGAACACGCACGTCACCGGCGTCGATACCGCGGACAAGGTCGTCCATACCTACGACAGCGGCACGTATGGCTACGACAAGCTGCTGATCGCCACGGGGGGGACGCCGATTCAGCTGCCCGTCGAGAACGCTGACGCCGAGGGGATCCATCACTTCTGGACGTTCCAGGACGCACGCGAGATCCGGGAACACGCTGCCGAGGCCGAGACGGGTATCGTCATCGGGGCGGGGCTGCTCGGGATCGATCTGGCGGCAATCTGTGGGGCACAGGGCGTCGACGCCAAGTACCTCATGCGTGGCAACCGCTGGTGGCGGTATGCGCTGAGTTCCGACGGTGCGGAGATCATCCACGACGCCCTCGAGAATATCGGTGTCGAGCCGGTCTTCGAGAGCGGTCTCGATTACTTCGAAGTCGACGACAGCGGCCACGTCAGCGGCGTCGTCGACACGAACGGCGTCACCCACGAAACGGACTTCGTCGGAATCGCTGTCGGGCTCGACTACAACACCGAGTTCCTCGAGGGGACGCCGATCGACGTCGAGGACGGCGTCCTGGTCGATCAACACATGCAGACGAACGTCGAGGACATCTATGCCGCCGGCGACATCACGGAATACTACGACGTGATCCTCGAAGACCGCACGCAGAACGGTGCGTGGGGCTCGGCGAAAGAGCAGGGCGTCGTCGCCGGGACGAATATGGCCACCGACGACACGACCAAGGAGTTCCGGTACGTCCCCTCCTACTCGATCACGCACTTCGACTTCCCGTTTCTCTCGTTCGGTCATCCGACGATCGGCGACTCGGACGCCGAACGCAAGTACTCCGAAAGCGAGTGGCGCCGGCTCACGTTCAAGAACGGCAAGCTCGTCGGCGGCGTGCTGATCGGGGACCTTTCCCAGCAGAGCACGTTCAAGAAGATCATCCGCCAGGAGCGACCCGTCGCCGATCAGAAAGAGAAACTACTTGAGAAAGACGTCGACCTGGACGCGCTGGCGCCATCGGCGATCGAGTAGCCCATTTGACGCTGCTGGCGGTGGGCCGTTTGATCACCGACTGACGTCCGGACGTTTTTATCCGATACCGTCCCAACTGCTAGGCGATGGGACCGGTTCCGGAACTCGACGCGCGTGCGCAGGCCTGTGCCGATCGATTACTGACGGCCGAGGAGGTCCTGCTGGCCTCGCATATCGACGCGGACGGATTGACGAGCGCAGCGATCGCTTCGACGGCGCTCGAACGTGCCGGACTGGCACACGAGGTGGTCTTCAAGAAACAGCTCGACGCCGAGGAGATTGCCTCAATCGCGGCGATGGAGTACGAGACGGTCCTGTTTACCGACTTCGGGAGCGGCCAGCTGGACGTGATCAGCCAGCACGTCGACGACGGTGACTTCGAGGCCGTGATCGCCGATCACCACCAGCCGTCGGACGCGGGCGACTGCGCCCCCGGATTCGAGGACACCGACGGGTACGGGGACTTCGCGTGGCACCTCAACCCGCTGCTCGAAGGTATCGACGGCGCTTCGGAGCTGTCGGGCGCGGGCGCCAGCTACGTCCTCGCACGTGCGCTGGGTGGCGACCGGAACCGCGATCTCGCTGCCCTGGCCGTCGTCGGCGCCGTCGGAGATATGCAAGCGACGGGCGGGGAGCTACGCGGCGCCAACGAGCGGGTCGTCGCCGACGGCGTCGATGCCGGTGTCGTCACCGAGGCTCGCGATCTGTCGCTATACGGCAAACAGACGCGGCCGCTACCGAAACTGCTTGAATATGCCAGCGACGTACACATCCCCGGCATATCCAACGACGAGTCCGGAGCGATCGCATTTCTGGAGGATCTCGGACTCGATCTTCGTTCTGACGGCGACTGGCGACGGTGGGTCGATCTCTCCGACGGGGAACGCCAGACCCTTGCAAGTGCGCTCGTCCAGCGAGCGGTCTCCCGTGGCGTCCCTGCCGAGAAGATCGACCGGCTGGTCGCGACGACCTACACATTCCCGAACGAGCCGGAGGGGACTGAACTCAGGGACGCAAGCGAGTTCTCGACGCTGTTGAACGCGACGGCGCGCTACGAGCGGGCCGATGTCGGCCTCGCGGTCTGTCTGGGCGAGCGTGGCGAGCCGCTCGAACGCGCCCGACGACTCCTTGCGAACCACCGACGCAATCTCTCGGAGGGGATCGACTGGGTGACCCAGCAGGGTGTCGAGCAGCGCGAACACGTCCAATATTTCAACGCGGACGATCGGATCCGGGAGACGATCGTCGGCATCGTCGCGGGTATGGCGCTCGGCAACGAGGGCGTCTCGCGGTCGAAGCCGATCGTCGCGTTCGCCCGGAAAAGTGACGGCGAGTTGAAGGTGTCCGCCCGCGGCACGGGCGTGCTCGTCGGGCAGGGACTGGATCTATCGGTCGTCATGCGCGAAGCGTCCCGGGCCGTCGACGGCGACGGCGGCGGGCATGACGTCGCTGCCGGCGCGACGATCCCGGACGGACGCGAGGAAGCGTTTCTCGATGCTGCCGACCGGATCGTCGGTGACCAACTCGACTAACGCAGCGACAAGAAAAAGATCGGGCGGCGAAGCGCCGCTTATTCCTCGTCTTCGACGTCCTCGACAGCGACGTCTTCAGGCTGTGCGGGGTCGTCGTCACCGAGCAGCGATTTGGCGGCGTAGGCGACACCACCGGCGGTGCCCAGCGCACCGCTGACGACGCCAAAGCCGGGGCCGAATCCGTCGCCGGACTCGGTCGTCGTACCACTGCCGCCGTCAGCGGGCGAGACAGTGACGTTGACGGTGTCGGTCGCCGTCTTGCCCTGGCCGTCGTCGACGGTGAGTTCAAAGGTCAGCGTCGTCTCACTGTCGACGTCCGGCGCGTTGAAGGCTGCGCCGGGACTGTCTGCACCGACCAGGTCGACCTCGGGACCGCTCGTCTGTTCCCAGTGGTAGGAGAGCGTCCCACCGTTGGGGTCCTCGGAGTCGACCGACTGCAGCGAGACGGTGTTACCCGGTTTCGCGTTCTTGTCATCGCCGGCGTCGGCGATCGGCGCGTCGTTTTCCGACTGCGGGAGAACTGTCGCCGTCGTCGTCGCCGTCGCTTCATTGTCGTCCGGATCGGACACTGTGACCGTGAACTCCAGCGTCGTCTGTTCGTCGACGTCTGGTGCCACGAACGTCGGCTGTGCCGTGTCCGTACTGTTGAATTCCTGGACGTCGGGGCCGGCCGTCTGCTCCCACTGGAAGGTCAACTCCTGGCCGTCCGGATCCTTGGACTTCGAGGCGTCGAGCGAGGCTTCGACGGTACTGAAGACTTCCGGACCGGGCGCGGCGATGGCTTGCAGGCCACCGCCCTGAGTCTGGCCGGAGACCAGCGCCTGGATGGTGTACAGCGGGATGAGCGGCGGTGATCCCTCGCTGTAGGAGAGTGAATTCTCCTGATCGACGACGTTGTCGGGCCCGACCAGATCGATCACGCGGGGCGCGCTCTGGACGGCGCCCTCTTTGGCGCCACCGAAGTTCCAGTCGCCGGCCTCGCCGGGGTTGAAGCCCTGGCGGATGCCGTTCTCGCCGAAGCCGTCCTGGCTGAACACCACCATCGCGGTTTTCAGCTGCGTGATGTCCTCGGTGTTGATCGGCGATTTCGGAATGCCGAACGTGATCGTGTTGTTCTCGGTATCTCCCGAGGCCGGGATTTCCTCGACGATAGCGTTCCCGTTGGCGTCTTCGAGGCGAGAACTGCCGGCCTGGATGTGAGCGACGTAGTGGTACGGCTCCTGGAACTGCGAGACTGTCCCAGCAGTCCCTTCCGTGCTCGTCGGGGCGTCATCCGGCGCGTTCGGATCCTGGATGTACACCTGGATGACTTGGGAACTGAAGCCGGCGTCGTTGCCGAACTGGTTCTTCTGGACGCCCATCGTGGCGGTGAACGTCCACTCCTGTGCCTTGCTCTCGATGTCGACGTTCGTGACGTCGAACTGTCCCTCCTCGAGGTTGGCCGGGTAGGTGTAGGTACCCGGACCGAAGTCGTCGCCTTCCGGATCGGAGATCGAACCGATCCCCTGCTGGATCTTGTAGACCCCGTCCCAGCTTGCGAGCGGGATCTGGGCCTTCGCATCCGCGGTGTAGGCCAGCGCCTGCGCCTGGATCGTACCGGCGGGCGTGACCATGTCCATGACGTGCGGCGCGGTCTCGGTCGGCTCGCCGCTGGTACCGATCGTGTACTCGCCGGGCTGGCTGGCGAAGCTCTGGCGGACGCCGCCGGTCCCGAAGCCGTCGTACGGTGCGACCAGCGCGGCGATATCCATCCCTCGCGGGGAGCCGCCGATGGCGTCCATCGGGAAGTCAAAGCGGATGTCCGTCCCGTCGACTGCGAGGTTCACGTCGGAGCTGACGACCTCGCCGTTGGCGTTCTCGACCTGTGCGGTCCCCTCACCGTGGACGACCACGCGGTAGTGATACGGTTCAGCGAAGTTGACGTTCATCCCGTTGCGCCCTTCCGTGGACGTGGGCAGGTCGTCGCCGGCCTCGGGATCGCGGAGGTACACCTGTGGGAACTGCTGGGAGATCCCGTTGAGGCTCCAGACGTTCTGCATCTCCGTTGCCATGGTGTACTCGAAGCGTGCGCGGGACCGGCTCTCGTAGACCTTCACACTGTCGATGTCCCACATACCCTCGTAGAAATCACCTTCCGGCGCGTTGGGGTACTGGAAGTTGCCGGGACCGTTGTCATCACCGGTCGGATCAGTTGCGCGCCCGGCAATTTCAAACTCCGACGCCAGCGACGTGTACGGCAGCGTTGCCTTCGCGTCGGACGAATATGCCAGCGCGTCGGACTGTGTACTGGTCTCGGGCACGACCATATCGATGACTCGCGGGGCCTGCCCCGGCGTCTCGGCGCCGCCGAAGGCGTTCGAGCCTGCCTCGGCCTGCACGGGCATGACGTTGCCCTCGCCGTCGGGGTGGTACCCGAGCATCAGCGGCGCGACGTAGTACGAGCGGATCCCGCCCTCAATGGCGGTCTTGGGTATCTCGACGACGATCTCGTCGGCGACCCCGTTGGCCATGACCGACCCTTCGGCCACGACGTTGCCCTCGTGATCCTCGACGCGGGCACCGTTCTCGCCGTCGGCGACCAGCCGGTACTGATAGGGTGCCTCGAAGGTAACGTTCGTTCCGGCCCGACCCTCGGTCGCTCCGTTCTCGGCTTCGGGGTTCTGCAGGTAGATCTGCAGGTGCTGTGCCGTGATGCCGCCGGCGTACCCTTCGGGGTTCGTCAGATCGCCGGCGATCGGCGCCCGGAACTGGACGCTGTCGGCCGTCGTGTGGATCGTGAACCCGGACATGTCGAACGCGCCCTCGCCGTAGGCGTCGCCTGTCGGGTACGTGTACGATCCGGGTCCGTTGTCGTCGCCGGTGCCCTCGTCGAACTGGGCGATTCGGTCGCCAACGCTGAACAGCGTGTCCGTCTCGACGACGGCCAGCGTGTCGAACTCGACGGTGACGCCCTCGGTGTCGTTGTCGACGCCGATGTTCTCGCCGGCCGGATCGCCGGCGAAGCGGTTCGTCGTCGAGGTGCCCGGCAGCAGGTCGACCTGCGCCGTGCCTGGGTCGAAGTGGACCATCACGACGACGTTCTCAGTGCCCTCGTCGGTCTCCATCGACCGACCGAACACGAGCACGCTGTCGTCGGACTGGAACCACGTCTTCTGCATGTCGGCGTCGGGCTTGAGGATGTCCTCGTCTTTGTACAGCTGGGTGACGTCCTTGTAGAACTGGAGGTGCTCTTCGGGCACGTCGTCGCCGTTCTCCTCCCAGTTCATGAACGCACGTTTGTAGTTCTCTTCCCCGACGTCACCGGATCGCGGATCGTTCCCTTCGCCGTTGTAGTCGTAGCGCTGGTGGCCGTACTCGGTGATCAGTCGCTCCTGGCCGTAGTAGATGAACGGAATACCGGGCAGAGCGACCCCGGCCGCCCAGACCGCACGCTGGGCCTTGGCGGGGTCGTCGCGGGCCCCGTCACGAGCGATCTTGTAGAGCCGCTGCTCGTCGTGGTTCTCCGTCGAGTTGGCCAACAGTGTGTGGTCGGGCCACCCCTCGTTTTTGCGTTCTGCGACGGTGTTGTACAGCTCCATCGGGTCGCCGCCGTTGACGACTCCCTGGCCGCCGCCCTTCATGAAGCCCGCCGTGTCGAAGTGCATGTCGAACTCGTTCTCGGCGAAGCTGGGGTCGTTTGGGATGGTCTCGTCGAGCATCATGAACTCGCTGTTGTGCTCGCGCACCGCTTCCCGAATTTCCTTCCAGAAGCTGTGTGGCACGCCGTAGGCGATGTCACACCGGAAGGCGTCGACGCCCATCTCCGCCCAGTGCTCGGCCGCCGCGAGGATGTGCTCGCGCAGCGCGACGTTGCCGTAGTTCCACTGGGGCATCACGCGCAGCCCCGAGAAGCCGGTCATCGCCGGCGCGGGATCGACGACATCCCCGTCGGCGGTCGTGTTCGGGGCGTCCTTGCGGGCGAACCAGTCGAAGTACTTCGAGCTTGAGTTCTGTTCGGCGATGCCCCTGTAGGTCCATCCGGACGGACGAGTATCGCTCAGGCTGGCGATCGTGTCCTGGAAGAACGGATGGTGGCGACCGCCGTGGTTGATGACGAAGTCGATACAGACGTTGATGTCCTTCTGATGGGCGGCCTCCAGGAACTCCTGGAACTCGGCCATTGCGCTCTCGCGAGCGGCCTGGCGGGCGTTGTTCTCGGGGTCGTAGCCGTCTTCCCAGGGCCACGGTTCGTCGACGTAGTCGCTGAAGGAGTACTCGGAGGTGAGGTCCTCGGCCTTCTGGAAGTACGACAGCGCGTCGTAGCCGTGCGGGCCGCCGCCGACGTACTTGAACCGGTTGCCCTCTCCGGACCACTCGTCGAAGTTCTGGCGCTTCCAGTTACCACTCTCGGAGGGCACCGTCGGCGTGAACCAGATCACGTCGACGTTCAGTTCTTCGAGGTAATCCAGCTTCTCCTGGAAGCTGCTGAAGTTCGCGTTGGAGTTGTGGGTCGGCCACTCGCCGTCCTCCGGCGGGCCCATGAACGATCGCGGGAAGATCTCGTACATGATCCCGTCGTGGATCCACTCCGGCGGCCGGTTGGGATACTCGATGGCCTCGTTCTGCGGGTCGAGGACGACGGTGTCGGTGTAGCCGTGGGCGTTCGTATCCCAGGGTGCCGCGTGGACGCGAGCGGTCTCGCCGCCGAGCGCGCTCTTGGGAATCCGAGCCGTCCAGGAATCCGTCCCGTCGCCGACTGCGATGTCTTCGGTCGAGAGGGCGTCACGGCCGTCAGCGAGCCATTCGACGACCAGGTCGGCGGTCGACATCGTGCTGTTGGGCGCGAGTTCCGGGTTCGATTCGAGGACGAACTCGCTGTTGTCGCTGTCGTAGTGGCCCTCGACCGCGACCCGCGGCGGGCCGCCCTGATCGCCGTTCTCCGGGAAGATGTGCAGCAGCTGCTCGTAGGTGTTGCCGTCCGGACCCGTGAGTTCGAGGACGTACCGGCCGGGCACGTCCGGCGCGAACTCGACGACGTTCTGATCGCCCGTATCGTACTGCTCGAACGTCTCCCCGTCGGATTCGTCCGACGGAGCGTATTCGAGCGCCGCGGAGCTGTCCTCCGGACTCTCCGTCAGTGACCACGAGAAGTTCTCGGCGTCGTAATTCTCCGGATCCTGCTGCGGTTCGCCGACGATCCGTGGCGCGAAGTTGTCACGGTCCTTCCCGCCGGCGTGGAAGTTCGTGAACGTCGTGAACATCGCGTCGTAGAACTTCTGTCCGACCTGTCCGAACCGCGGTGGCCCCGGGTGATACGTGTCGTCCCCGACCGCGCTGGCGAGGCTCAGCCGACGAACGTCCGACTGGGCGTTTGTCTGTCCAACCGCCGAAAGTGCTCCGACCCCTGCAAGTCCTGTGAGATATTCTCTTCGTTTCATGATTGAGTAACCACGATGGACGATCCCAGCGCGACCCGGCCGTTGCGGAACTCGCCTGCGTGTTCGGTCCCCGACTGCTTCTCCGCACTGCCCTGCCGGCCCGGAACTGAGATATCCATACGTACGCACACAACGTCTGGCGTCACATCTAAAAAGATTATGTTCTTCTTCATCACGGATGCAGGCGCAACGAGAAAAGTCACCCTAAAGCAGGGACTTGTCTCGATTCCGACGCAGTCGCGGGGTCCAGTTCCGTGTCAGCACTTGGCAACCGTCGATAGTGAACGTTTTGCTATGCGGCCACACGTTCATATCACTGCACGGTCACTATTCTCGCCTGCACCCGCCGTAAACGAGTCCGCGGGCGGCGGGAAGTCGTGCACGCCTCAATCGTCAGACGCAGCCGTGATATCCTCCGATCGGCTTCCAGTCTCCGTGGTCGCCGGCGCGGGCAGGTCGGTCCGGACGTCGTCGTCCGGCCGCGACTCGATGGCTTTGGCGTATGCCTCGGGGAGGACACGCACGAACGCGTCCAGCGCTGACTCCCAGTCTTCGAGCAACTCCTTCGCGCGCGCCGAGTCCGTGTACTCGGCGTGGTTCTCGACGAGCCGCCGGAGCAGCCGCCGGTCGGCGCGCGTGAGCTGTCCGGAGAGCGATGTCATCTCAGTGTTCGCCCGCTCCGGGAACTCGTCGTCCGGGTCGTAGACGTATGCGATCCCGCCGGACATACCCGCGGCGAAGTTCTTGCCGGTCTCACCGAGCACGGCGATCGCGCCGCCGGTCATGTACTCACAGCCGTGGTCACCGACGCCTTCGACGACGCCTGTTACGCCGGAGTTGCGAACCGCGAATCGCTCGCCGGCCATCCCGTTGACGTAGGCCTCGCCACCAGTCGCGCCGTACAACCCGACGTTGCCGACGACGACGTTTTCGGCCGGATCGTAGGACGCACTATCCGGCGTCTCGACGATCAGTTTTCCGCCAGACAGGCCCTTGCCGACGTAGTCGTTCCCGGTCCCGGTCAGCGACATCGTGACTCCACTCGCGAGGAAGGCGCCGAAGCTCTGCCCGGCAGTCCCGCCGAAATCGAGCTGAATCGTATCGTCGGGCAACCCCTCGGGGCCGTGCGCTCGCGAGACGCGGTTCGAGATCGTCGCCCCGACCGCCCGATCGACGTTGTCGACCGTGCCGTCGAGCGCGACCGGCCGCCCCGTCTCGACGGCGTCACCGATCGCCTCGAGGACGTCCCAGTCGAGCTGGTCGTCGACGTCGTGGGTCTGCTCGCGGGTCTTGATCCGGTCGTCCGTCCCGGCGGGCGGGTCGGTGATCGCCGAGAGGTCCAGGTGCTGTGCCTTGGGGTGATCGACGTCGTCACGCTGGGCGAGCAGCTCGGCGCGCCCGATCATCTCGTCCAGTTCGGCGAACCCGAGTTCGGCCATGATCTCCCGCAGCTCCCGGGCGATGAACGTCATGTAGTTGATGACGTGATCGGGCTGGCCGGGGAACCGCTCGCGCAGCTCCTCCTTCTGGGTCGCCACGCCGACCGGACAGGTGTTCTCGTGACACTGGCGGGCCATCACACAGCCCTCAGTGACGAGCGGCGCGGTGCCGAAGACGTACCCCTCCGCGCCGAGCAACGCGGCGACGGCCACGTCCCGGCCGGTTTTCAGCCCGCCGTCGGTCGTGACCGTGATCCGCGAGCGCAGTCCCGTTGCCCGGAGCATCCGGTTGGCCTCGGCGAGCCCCAGTTCCCAGGGGAGGCCCGCGTTCTTGATCGACGTCTTGGGCGAGGCGCCGGTCCCGCCCGAGCGACCCGAGATGTGAACCACGTCGGCGTTGGCCTTCGCGACGCCGGCCGCGATCGTCCCGATGCCGTCTTCGGCGACGAGTTTGACGTTGACGTCCGCCTCGGGGTTGCCCGCCTTGAGATCGTGGATCAACTGCTTGAGGTCCTCGATGGAGTAGATGTCGTGCTGGGGCGGCGGCGAGATGAGCCCGACGCCGGGCGTCGCATGGCGGACGTCGGCGATCATCTCGTTGACCTTCTTGCCGGGGAGATGGCCGCCCTCGCCGGGTTTCGATCCCTGTGCCATCTTGATCTGCAGTTCCTCGGCCGCCGAGAGGTACGCCGAGGTGACGCCGAACCGCCCCGACGCGACCTGCTTGGTCTTCGAGCCCGTCTCGGTGTCGAATCGCTCGGGCGGCTCGCCGCCCTCGCCCGTATTCGAGTGTGCACCGATACGGTTCATCGCCTTCGCGAGGTTCTCGTGGGCTTCCGGGGAGATCGAGCCCAGCGACATGGCCGCCGTCTCGAAGCGCTCGACGATGTCCTCGACGGGCTCGACGTCCTCGATCGGGATCGACGCGCGGGCGTCGGTGTCGAACGCCAGGAGTCCGCGCAGCGTCTGGAGCGTCTCGTCTTGCTCGTTGATCGTCGCAGCGAACTCCTCGTAGGTCTCGTAGTCGCCCGTCCGGACGGCCTGCTGGAGCGTGCCCGTCGTCTCGGGGTTCCACTGGTGGTGGATCCCGCCCGAGCGGAACTCGAACTCGCCCTGGCGTTCCATGTCGGCCCCGTCTTCGAACGCGACCGCGAACCGCTCGCGCAGATCGGCCTCCAGTTCGTCGATCCCGATCCCCTCCGTGCGGGTCGCCGTCCCCTCGAAGTACTCCGCGACGAAGTCCGAGGCGAGCCCGACGGCCTCGAAGATCTGGGCCCCCTGGTAGCTCTCGAGCGTCGAGATGCCCATCTTGGCCATCGTCTTCAACAGGCCGTCCTCCAGGGCCGTGACGTACGCCTCGATCGCATCCCGCCGGTCGGCGCCCTCGGGCCCCGCGACCAGGTCCTCGATCGTCCGGTAGGCCAGGTACGGGTTGATCGCGTCCGCACCGTAGCCCACGAGCGCCGCGTGGTGGTGGACCGTCCTGGGGTCGGCCGACTCGACGACCAGTCCGACCCGGTTGCGAAGCCCGTTGCGCACGAGGTGGTGGTGGACGCCGCCGACCGCGAGCAGGCTCGGGATGGGGAGTCGGTCGGCTCCGGCGGCCGTATCCGAGAGCACGAGCACGTCCGTTCCGTCCCGCGCCGCCTCGGTCGCGGCGTCCCGGAGGTCCTCGACGGCCGTTTCGAGGTCGTCCTCGGAACCGAAGGTGGCATCGAGCACGCGCGCCGACAGCCCGTTCGCGTCGAGCGATTTGATCGCGGCCGTCTCGGTGTCGGTCAGGATCGGCGAGTCGGCGACCAGTTGGCGGGCGTGGGCGGGCGTCTCCGCGAGCAGGTTGCGCTGGTTGCCGAGACGGGTCTCCAGGGACGTGACGACTTCCTCGCGGATGTTGTCGAGCGGCGGGTTCGTCACCTGTGCGAACAGCTGCTTGAAGTAGCTGCTGAGCGGTCGATTGTGCTGGGCGAGCACCGACAGCGGCGTGTCGTCGCCCATCGAGCCGACGGGGTCCGTGCCGGTCTCGGCCATCGGCTCGATCAGGTGGTCGACCTCGTCGTAGGTGTAGCCGAACAGCGCCTGCTGGTTTCGCAACCGGTCGATCTCGTGGCGCGTCTCGTACTCGCGGGTGGCGACCGCCGAGAGCTGGACCTGTTCGTCGTCGACCCACTCGCCGTATCTGTCCGCGACCAGTCCCTCGAAGACCTCCTCGTCGGGGATGACGCGTCCCTCTTCCGGATCGGCCAGGAAACACTGTCCGGGCTGGAGCCGACCCCGCTCGCGGATCGCCTCCGGTTCGTACTCGAGCGCGCCGGCTTCGCTGGCCATCACCAGCGTGTCGTCCTCGAGGATGTCGTACCGCGCGGGTCGAAGCCCGTTGCGGTCCAGCACGGCCCCGACGCGCTTGCCGTCGGTCGCGGCCACAAGCGCCGGGCCGTCCCAGGGTTCGACCAGCGAGGCGTGGTAGTCGTAGAACTCCCGGCGCGTTCCGGTGAGATCGTTGTCCTCGTGGCGCCAGGCCTCGGGGATCAACATTCGGAGAGCGTGAGGCAGGTCCCGCCCCGCCTGAAGCAGCAACTCCAGGGCGTTGTCGACGCTCGCGGTGTCGGACTGTTCGGGGTCGTCGATAATCGGCGTGATCTTCTCGATGGCCGACCCTTCTCCGGGCGTCACGTCCACAAACGCGTCGGTCGCGAGATCGGTCTCGCGGGCCCGCATCCAGTTGATGTTGCCCTGAATGGTGTTGAACTCGCCGTTGTGGACGATCCGCCGGTAGGGATGTGCGAGATGCCAGGCCCCGAGCGTGTTCGTCGAGAACCGGGCGTGAACCATCGCGAACGTCGACCCCACGCGTTCGTCGGTGAGATCCGGGTAGTACTCGGGCAACTGCCCGGCCTTCAGCAGGCCCTTGTAGTCGACGGTCTCGTGATCGAGTGAGACGACGTAAAAGCGGTCGCTACCCGGGAGATCAGATTCCTCGACGTGACTTTCCAGCACGCGACGGGCGACGTACAGCTGTCGGCCGAACGCGTCGTCAGCCCGTTCCGTCGCGGATTCGACGAAGACCTGCCAGACGTCCGGCTCGCTTTCCAGCGCCGTCGCGCCGAGCCCGTCGTTGTTCGTCGGGACCGACCGCCAGGCGAGCACGTCGAGTCCCTCGCCGGCGAGTTGCTCCTCGACGACAGCCTTGAGTCGCTCTCGTTGCTCGTCGGCCTCGGGAAAGAAGATCGTCCCGACGGCGTAGGCCCCCGGATCCGGCAGTTCCGCGTCCACCTCCTCACTGAAGAACGCGTGTGGAATCTGTATCTTGATTCCCGCTCCGTCGCCGGTGTTCTCCTCCGCGCCGGTCGTCCCTCGGTGCTCGAGGTTCGCGAGCAACTCCAGTGCGTCCCCTACGACCCACGGGCCCCCGCCGTCGTCGAGGTCCATGACAACCCCGACGCCGCAGTTCGAGCGCGCATCAGTGACCGGCGCACGGCTGTGATCTCCGTCCACGCCGGGTGTGCTATTTCGGCTCATGTGCTATACTGTGTCGACCGAACGAATAAGAGGCTGACCTACAAGGGGGAAGGGACTATTAAATCCAAATAAGGCACCTAATACAATTCGACCGGTAGAACGAGCGTTACGCCAGCGCCACAGTTTTCAGATGTTGAAAACGGGGCGATACACCTATTGGCTGACTTTGGGTTGCTGTGGATATGAAGGCGGCATTCGTCGAGCGGTATACGGCTGTACTCTGGTGGATGATGGACCAGATCGGCGTCACCGAGTCTGTCGAACGGAAGGTCCTCGCTGCCGTCGTGATCCAGTTTTCGATTTCGGTATCACTGGTCGTCGTCTCGCTGTTCACCAGCGGGCTCGTGCAGATCGGGCTGGTGCTCGTCCTGTTGGGTGTTGCCGTCGTGGCGTTCGTCAATACGATCATCATCACGCGCTGGGACATGATCGAGCCGATCGAGCGCCTCGAAACGCATGCGAGTGCGATCGCCGAGGGTGACTTCTCGACGGACGTCCAGCGACTCGACCAGGACGACGAACTCGGCGATCTCACCGACGAGTTCGTGGAGATGCAGGCGTACCTGGACGTCGTTGCCAGACAGGCCGACGCGCTCGCTCGTCAGGAGTTCGACGCCGAGGTACTCGATCGGGACGTGCCCGGTGATTTCGGCGCGTCGCTCCGGGAGATGAACGACAGTCTCACCGAGTACACGACGGAGCTCCAGGAGATGACCGAGCGACTGGAGCGTCGCTCAGATGGACTCGACGAGCTCGTTTCGGCGTTCGGCGACGCTGCCGAGCGTGCCCGCGACGGCGATCTGACCGCGACGATCGACGAAGCCCACCTCCAGCTCGACGACGACGCCTACCGGGACGTCATCGACAACTACAACGCGCTGGTCACGACGCTCGCGGAGACGCTCGGTGACGTCGTCGCGTTCGCGGAGCGCGTCGATACTGCCAGCGACGAGGTCGACGAAAGCGTCGCGGAGATCAGCGACGCCAGCGACGAGGTGGCCCGCTCCGTCCAGGAGATCAGCGACGGGGCCGCTGATCAAACCGACCAGCTGCGTACCGTCTCGGAGGCCATGAACGACCTCTCGGCGACCGTCGAGGAGATCGCCGCCTCCGCCGACGAGGTCGCCGGCACCGCGAGTACGGCCGCCGAGCGCGGTCAGTCCGGTCAGGACGCCGCCAGCGAGGCCATCGAGGAGTTGCGCGTCCTCGAGACGCGGATCGACGAGACGGCCAGCGCTGTCGAGCAGTTGGCCGAGGAGATCCGCGAGATCGACGAGATCGTCGCCTTCATCGACGAGATCGCCGCCGAGACGAATATGCTCGCGCTCAACGCCTCGATTGAGGCCGCACGCGCTGGCGAGGCCGGGGAGGGATTCGGCGTCGTCGCCGAGGAGATCAAAGGTCTCGCCGGGGAGACGGCCGACGCGGCGGGCGATATCTCCGATCGGATCGAGACAGTCCAGGCGACCTCCGAATCGACGGTCGACGACGTCGAAGACATGACCGAGCAGGTCGACACGACGGCTCGCTCTGTCGAGGACGCTGTCGGGGACTTCGAGGACATCGTCTCGCTCGTCGAGGAGATCGACGGCGGTCTCCAGGAGATCAGCGCGGCGACGGACGATCAGGCCGAGACGGCGACCGAAGTCGTCGATCTGGTCGACGAGGTCGCTTCTATCAGCGAGCAGACAGCCGCCGAAGCCGAGGACGGCGCGGCGGCGGCCCAACAGCAGACGGCGACCATTCAGACGGTCACCGGCGCCGTCGAGGACCTGTCGACCGACGCCGCGACACTCGCCGAGCGCCTCGAATCGTTCACCGTCGATTCGGACCCTGGTCGCCGCGGGGCACCGACGCGGTCTGTGGCGAGTACTGACGACTGATTCGTTCGCGATCACGCTGCGGAGATCAACACACGGGGCCGACACGCCCGGACGACTCCTCGAACAGCAGCAGATCCGTCCTGTCGATTGTACAGCGAGCCCGCTCACCCGGAACCAGTTGCACGCGCTGGGTTTCGACCGTCAGCTCACCGCCGGCATCCAGCGTGAGGACGACCTCGTAACGCGTGCCGAGGTCGGTGACGCGATCGACGACGCCGGCCAGTGTGCATTCGGTTTCCGTCCGCTCGCTGTCGAGGAGCGTGAGATCGCTCGGACGGGCGAGACAGATGAGACTCGTGTCGGCTGGCGTGCCGCCGTCGCCGGCCAGCGCTCGGCTCTCGAGGGTGAGCCCCGGGTCGCCGGGCGGCGTGACCGGAAGCCGCGTCGACCGGCCGAGAAACGAGGCCACAAACGGCGTCGGCGGTGACTCGTACAGCTCCCGTGGTTCGCCGATGCCGGCGACCTGTCCGTCGCTCATCACGACGAGTCGGTCGGATAGCGCCATCGCCGTTTCCTGATCGTGGGTGACGTACAGCGTCGTGACGCCAGTCTCGCGCTGGATCCGTGCGATCTCCTCGCGCAACCGGTCGCGAAGCCCGCGATCGAGCGCGGACAGTGGCTCGTCGAGCAACAGGACGTCCGGCTGGGGGGCCAGCGCCCGCGCGAGTTCCGCTCGCCGGCGCTGGCCCCCGGACAGCGCTGCCGGCATCGCCTCGCGCTGTTCGGACAGCGAGACGAGTTCGAGGTAGCGATCGACGGTCGCCGCCCGCTCGTCTGGGCCGACCCCGGCCGGCAGAAGCCCGTAGGCGACGTTTTCGGCGACGGTCATATGGGGAAACAGCGTCGGCTCCTGGAAGACGACGCCGACGTCTCTTCGCTCGGGCGGGTCGGCCGTGATGTCCTCTCCCCGGAGGTGTATCCCCCCGGCAGTCGAGTTCACGTGGCCGGCGATGGTCTGGACGGTCGTCGTCTTGCCACAGCCACTTGGGCCGAGCAGCCCGACAATCTCGCCGGCATCGACCTCGAAAGAGACGTCTTCGAGGGCGAGTTCGTCCCCGTATCGGTGCGTGAGACCGGTCACTTCGAGCGTCATCGATCGATCACCGTCGGAACCCGTCCGACTCGCTGAACGACGGCCAAGACCGCCAGCGTCACGGCCAGCAGTGCCAGCCCGACCGGGACGACGGCGTCGATCCCGCCGTTGATGAAGTCGACCCAGATGCGCGTCGGCATCGTCCGGGGGTTCGACGCGACCATGTACGTCGCGCCGAACTCGCCCATCGCACGGGCGAACGTGAGCGTGATCCCCGCGAGGATCGCCCCGCGGGCCAGCGGGAGCGCGACGTGTCTGAACGTGCCGAGCGCCGTGTACCCCAGCGAGCGCGAGGCGCGTTCGAGCCGCTCGTCGATCGCGCCGAACCCGGCCCTGGCGGTGACGACGACGAAGGGGGCGGCGACGAACGTCTGTGCCAGGACGATACCGATGAAGCTGCCAGTCAGTTCGATCCCGACCGCGTAGGCTGTCGCGCCAATCGGTGTGAACCGGCCAAACGCCGTCAGGATCATCGCGCCGGCGACCACCGGGGGCAACACCAGCGGCAGGATGATCAGTCCCTCGAGCAGTCGTTTCCCGGGGAACGATCTGCGGGCGAGGACGTACGCCAGCGGGACGCCCAGTACCGTTGCCACTATCGTCGAGGTCGTCGCCGTCAGGAGTGAGTTTCGGACCGCTACTTGTGCCTGTGGCTCGGCCAGTCTGGCGAGGACGTCCGCCGTTCCGGTCCGAGCGAGAAACGCCACGAACGGCACAGCCACGTAGACCAGCAACAACCCGCCCAGAAGCGCCGGCACGAGTAGTGTCGAGCGCGCTGTCCACGTTGTTCGCGTGTGCGTGCTCATAGTTCTTGGCCGTCGGGCATTGTTATCCGTCGGATCGGTCTCATATTGTCAGTCCATCCGGGAGAGTTCCGTGAGCGCGGGGGAGGCTATCTGCCGTCGCGAGTCCCGCCTCCCCGAGCACGTCGTCGGGATTGTTTGCGAGAAATTCGACCAGCCTGCGGCCGTTCTCGGGCGCGTCCGCCCGGTCGAGTACTGTCGCGTTGTACAGTATCGGCCGCCCCTCGACAGTCGTGCCGTCTTCGAACGTGTACTCGGCGGTCGCGTAGTGATCAGCGAGCGACGGGTCGGCGAAGTTGTACGCCGCCGGGAACGGCTCGAAGGGAATGTCGTGATCGCGGGCCATATTCCCGTAGACGACTGCACCTGCTCTGGAGCCCCCCTCGACACCGCCGAGCACCTGTGGTTCTTCGGCCACCTGTTCGACGAGGTCCCACACCTCCGCTCGAAACCCCTCGATGCCGTGCTCGCGTTCGGCGAGGCCGAACGCCTGCCAGGCACGATATCCCAGCGGGTCCTGTTCGGGGTTGCTGATGGCAATGTCTCCCTGTTCGGTTTCACGAATGAGATCGTACCAATCTTCTTCGCCTGCGGCCATTCGCGACCCGAACGCCGTGTCGGCGTTGTAGCCGATACCGAGGACGTTCGTCGCGAACTCGACGTCCCAGTCGGTGTGCGTCCCGACGAGGCGATCCCGCAGCAGCGTCGCGTCCGCGCTGACGACCACGTCGGGGTGTTTCGTCCCGTCTTCGACCATCCGCATGACGGCGTTCGAGCCGAAATACTCGCCCTGAACGGTGATCTCGGTCTCGGACTTGAAGGCCGGCCCCACGTGATCCTCGAACGTCGCCGCGAGACTACCCGCGGAGAGAACACTGACTGACGATTCGGACCCCAGACAGCCCGCGAGGCCGACCGCTGCACCCCCCGTTATCGATTTGAGCACAGTCCGCCGCGGCCGTTGTTTCGGCATAGACATATCGAGATTTCGCTGACCCGGACATAACCGTTATGGGGCCGCCGGCGAACCCCTAGCCATGAGTCGTTACGGCGA
>JGI12451J12833_1000250_pt1 | contig 17978 bp, 18 predicted proteins | sample A23E3SouthBayCA_2_FD_12833 | JGI IMG/M metagenome (IMG submission 12833) | reverse complement strand
GCCCGGAGTCGATATCGACGAGTCGTTTCTCGATGGCTGCTTCGAGGGCGTCATCCCCGGGAGTAGCGTCGTATGCAGGCGGAAGCCGATCCATGCTTCCCATACAGCGGCGGTCCGGGTAAAACTGGTGGTGCTTACTGGCATAATACAAACCTAACCCGTGAACCCGAATATCGGCGTTTCAGGCACTCTGGTAGTAGAAATTCGGTACTTCTGTGTTTGGTAAAGTGTATGTAGCTATATCAATCTCGCTCAAATGGGAAGTTGAGACTGCACCGGGTTTAGCGGGGCTATGATGCATGGTTTCGGCTGTTTCAGTGATCGGGAACTGGCTCAGATTGGTCTCCAAACGGCTATTCCTATTGAACTTCCAACGGCATGCGCGAATTTCGGCGACTTCCGACAGCATTGCCACTCAGACGCCACGCTAACACGGGTAGAGCCCCCACACTATCCGATTCCCGTTTCCTTCTTCAACAGCGTCAGCGTGTTATCGGCCGTCACAATTGGCGAATGCTCGTAGTCGTCGGTCAACTCAACCTGCACGAGCAAATCCACTGCTCGCCAGATCGAGTACAACAGACACGCGAATGCGAAGTAGAAGAACCGGAGGCCAAAGTCCTTCGAGGTCGTGGCGGCCATGAATCGCTTGATCGATTTATAGCCGCTTTCAATCTCCCAGCGATACCCATACTCGAGGGTGTCATAGAACAGTTAACACACCAAAGAGCAGGGTGAATGCTGAGGTGGTATGGACTCAGCGACCCTGCAAAATGATCCTTCGGTCGAGTCGTTCTTCAATGTCGTGGAGACAGAGACGCTTGCGTTGTTCGAGCACCTCTCCTTCGAGTTTCTCGAAGAGTTCGACGTGTTCGCCCCGACGGAGACGGGGCGAACACGAGAGCACGAGCCTCCAGAAATGATGCGTGGCTTCCTCCACTGCTATTACAAAGACATCTACGGGATTCGTCCTGTTGCAAGAGAGCTGCACAACACGGTTGTCTGGCTTGGCTGTGGCTTTGATTCACCGCCGTCCAGAGATGCGGTTGATCGCTTTCTCACCGACTTCGAACACGTCGTCGACGACGTATTCGACCGGTTCGTCGAGCAGGCCGCCCGCCGCGGCCTGCTCGACTTGACCTACTGTATCGATTCAACCGACGTGAGGACGATGCCCGCCGATCAAGACGCGTCGAAATGCTATGATCCAACCGACGACGAGTACTACTACGGCTACGGCTGCACGATCGTCTCGACCGGACAAAAGATCCCGATTGCGGCGGAGTTCACAGAGAGTAAGCAAGCGCCAGAAGAGACGGCGATGCGCGTCACACGTAACGCGCTCGCCGTCGCCACACCGATCTGGATGGTTGGTGACAGCGCCTACGACACACTCGACTGGCACGACCACCTGCTGGCTGCAGGGGTCGTGCCAGTCGCCCCGTACAACGCGCGAAACACCGACGACCCGAAAGACATCGAGTACAGGGTCGAAGACCGTATCGAACAACACGGCGAGGACGTTCAGCTGAAGCAGTCCACGTTGGATGAGACGTACAACCGACGTACGGGAGTCGAACGAACTAACGACTCAGTGAAGGACTGCGGCCTCGGGCGAACGCACGCCCGAGGCCGCGTTCACGCACGAGCACAAGTGTTCCTCGCTCTGTGCCTTCGTCTCGTCGTCGCAATCACCAACTACGAACGCGGAGACAATCCGGGAAGCACGATCATCACGGTGTGAGAAGAGTTCTATGACACCCTCATACTCGGTAAGATAGGCGCTGCTAGTGTTTGTCATGAATACCGAGTATTGCCGGTGGTCGTCGTGCTCAGAGTCTTCTTTCCGGCGGTAGATCAGTGTCGTATCGTGCCACTCGTTCTTCCCGAGATGGAGCTTGCGGTCGGTCTCGTATCGGTCTTGACCCCGCTGGAGCAATCGCTTGGCCTGGGCTTTCTCGCTGGTCTGCATCCGCTTCGGAACAACATACGACAGTCCACGCTGGCTAAGCATCTCTAGAATGTGCTGGCTGTCGAACTCCCGATCCATCAACACGTTATCGACGTGGACCAGTTCCTCGGCAGAGTTGAGCAAGTCTTCGACGATTTCCTTACGAGCCTCACCCTTCCGAACTGGTCTCGCATCCAATACGATTGGGACAGCGTTCCCGACCAGCTGGACTGTCGCCCACTGATAGGCGTACTCATCGGTCTTTTCTTTTGTCCCAATAATCTCGTCTTCATGCCCGGTTCTGTCGCCTGTGAACGGGTCTGCTTCAGTAATATCGATAGCGACGATCCCTGCTCGGAAGAACTCCCCCGTCTCCGCTGCTTCTTCCAACAATCGATTCACAGCCTTCCGGTACATCTCTCGGACCTGTTCAATCGAGAGGTCACGAATCTGATCGCGATGGNCGTGTCCCAANGGCGTCCTATCCCGAGTCGATTCATAGACGAAACTGCGAGCACCTTCGTTAGCAGCCAGCCCCTCACGAAGTCCGAGATCCGTTTGTAAGTCCCAATACGCGTTCACGTGGATCTCACAGCCATCGCCACGATTCAGTGAGAATGCCGGGAAAACGACGTGACTGATGTGGTCCGTAATTGATTCCGCTTCGTCGAGGAGAGCTTGGTTATCTGGGTCTGATTCCTCTTGTTCATCACCGGAAAATGGAAGCTGACGTTCTGGCTCGCGTGGGACAGCAACGTCCGCGTCCTGAGCTTTGATGAGAATCGTCCGAGCGGCTGCCTCGACTGTTTCACGAAGTTCGGCGGTGAACCGATTATGCCAGCTGCGCCACAGCGTCGACTGATCCGGAACTGTTTCCATCCCCAGTTGTTCACGGAGTTCAGGGTGGTGGGTGAGGCACGTAACGAGTGCTGTCTCATGCGTCCAGCCGTGAATTTCTTTGAACAAGAACACGCGAAACAGGTTCGATATCTCATATTCGGTTGCTCCAGAATATCGGTCGTGTGGTCGAAACTGGAAATACGCTACTGGGTAGTGAGACACGAACTCGTCAACGGAGTGGTGTGCCTGGTGGTCGAACCATATGGAGGCAACGGCCCAGATGTCTTCTTTGAGACCAGCAAGGGAACTCCGGTCGTAGAGTGGCGTTGAATCATATGCTGGCCACTCAGCGTATGATTGAGATGCGATTCGTCGAAAGACACTACGTCGAGAGCTACAACTTACAACCACTACAAGTCCGTTTACTGCTTAGCGCGTATGATAGACTTACCAGTGACATAGTACAATTTCGTTCGATGCCTTCAGGTAACTGTTTGACGTCTTTTTAACAGCGCCAGGGTTTGCCAGGTTGACACACAAATCCGGTCCGCAGTGAGGATGCCCCATCAGAGGAATTCAGACACCCGAGCGGATTGTGAGTTGAGGTTTGGCTGTTTCTTCAGCAAGCGTTTTTTGAACAGACCCAAAGACTCGCTCTCGCACTGACGGTTCGGTCTCGCCGAGGACAACAAAGTCAAAGTCAGAAACACGCGAGAGGACTACATCAAGCCGTTTATCTTTCGTCGATTGTTCCCACTTGATTCGGTCGGGGTCGATACCGAGTTCCGCAAGTCGATCTGCGAGGCCGCGGAGCATATACTCTGTTGCATCATACAGACGTTCATTGTCGTTCGTCGCGGCGTGAAAGAGAAGGAGTTCCACATCACTATCGGCAAACAGGGCTCCAAGGGTAGTGACAATCCGATTGAGATCGGCATTCGGTTTCACCAGAACAAGTCCACGTCTCGTCTCCGACGGCGACGATGTTGTCCCCGGAAGGAGGATTGATTCACACTCGTACTTGTTCGCGGCCCCATCGATTGATTGGTCCTTATCATTTGTAAATACCAATCGAGTCTGCACCGTGGCACCCTCATCGGTAAAACGGCGTGCCACTGTCTCAAGTCGCTCCTGAGCTTCCTCTTCGAACTGATTACGGACTTGGCTGGGGGCCGATTGGTCCGGAATTGGCCAGTATCCCAGAAGGATAACCTCTGATGATTGTACTATCTGAGTGTCCATCTCAGACCGAGATGTTGAATCGGACACATCAATCGGAATCAAGACCCTGTTGAGCGATTCCGGCATAACGTACGAAGATACGCTCCCCAGCGCTTATTTGTGTTTTCCCTGTCACCTCAGTGAGTCCAGTGGCTACATCACGTGGGTAGTTGTGCAACAGGACAGGCCCGACCACGGTTCACAGGCAGTCGAGACGGATGCCACGAGGCTTGACTCCGAGGTGAGTGATTAGCCGCCTAGCCGCGCATCAAATTCATGACCTCATCGACCACGTCAGGTTCGACAGCGACGACGTAGCTGCTCCCTGGTGTCAGGGTCGTGTCGGCACGAGCGATTTGCTCACCGTTCGCGTCGGACACGACGAGGGTTCCCTCGGGAAAGCGTACGTCCGAGAGCGCTTTCCCAGCGGCCGGAGCGCCGTCAGCAACGCGAATAAGCATGATATCGAGGGAGCCCGTGACGTCGGCAAGTGTTTGGACATCGCTACCCAGGATTTCGTTTGCTGCCACTCTCGAGCCGGCCCGTTCGGGAAAGACCACCGCGTCGACGAATCGGGTGTAGGCCTCACCGCCTGTGCGGTCAATACGCGCGACCGTCCGGATGTCGGGTGTCAACTCTGCGGCAGCTAAACAGACCGCGAGATTTAATCCTGTTTCACCCGTAAGCGCGGCAATTACGTCCGCTCGCTCAAGGCCTGCCTGTTCGATGATATCCGGATTTGTCGCGTCACCCTGGATAACAGTCGCTATCCATTTATCGGCGATATCCGAGACAATCCGGTCATCGCGTTCGATAATCGTCACGTCGTGACCGCGGTCAGCGAGTATCTCGGCTGTCTGGAAACCGACGCGTCCACCGCCAGCGATGATAATGTCGAGGTCACTAGTCATGGTTAGTCTTCAGCTTCAGGTGTTATTTCAGTGGCGGCAGCCGCCTGCTCGCGGTCCGATTGCCCTTTGACCCGTTTAAGCGCGAAATACACGAGGGCTCCGAGCAGAATCCACGCCATGCTGAGTGCCAACGCCAATGGATCTGTTCGGAGCAGGTACTCCACGAGCACCCCTGTTAGAAGCAGATTGAGCGCGATACCAATCAGTGGCGGTGCCGGGTAGAACGGCATCTCGTACGGCCGGTTCATGTTCGGGCGCTCCCTGCGGAGTCTGATGACGGCGACGTTGACGATAATGAACGACAGCAGGAAAAACAGGCTCGACATGTTGCCAGCACTTTGTGTCGGCAGTGCCACTGACCCGAGCATCACGACTGCGCTGGCGAGGATTGCGACGAACGGCGTCCCGTAGCGGTGGTGAATCTGGCCGATCGACGGGAGCAACTGTCCTTCACGTCCCATCGAGAACGCCACGCGTGACGACGCGATGACGACTGCGTTGAGGGCGGTGAGTGTCGAGAACACGGCCCCGAAAACAATGAGTGCACCACCGTTCTGGATAATCGGTAACCCGGTCGGCATGAACGATGTTGCTGCCGTGGCGATGCCGGCTTCGCCAGCGTCGGCGAGTCCCTCAGCCCCGAGCGTCCCGATGGCGACTGTCACAACGGCCAGATAGACGACAACCGTAACGGCGAGACTGATGAATATCGCCTTGGGGATGTTTTCACGCGGGTTCTGTACCTCCTCGGTGACGGTGGTGATGAGGTCGTATCCCTCGAAGGCGATGAAGGTTAGCCCCATCGCCGGCAGAACCGCGGCCGCCCCGCTGCTCTGTGGAAACAGCGGCTGGAATTCGGCCCCAGAGAACATCGGAGATGCGAGTCCGAACGCGACGAACACCACCAGAATGGAGACTTTGATGATGGTGAAAATCGTCTCGACACTGCCGCTGGCGGCCGTCGAGACAGCGTTGAGCGCCACCAAACCGAGTACCGCCACGAACGCCAGCAGGAAGGCCAGCGGGAGCGCCGCGTCGATGACTGGAACCGCGACAGCCCCCACTTGATCCGGTGGCGGGACCACACCGTAAACGTGCAGCAATTCGAGAAAGTTCGGTGCAAAACCCAGCGCATACAGCGCCCCCGCAATCATGTAGGCAAACCAGAGCATCCAGCCCATGATGAACGAGGCAAAGTCATCGAATATCTCTCGCACGAAGGCGTATCCACCGCCACTTTTCGGAATCGAGGCGGCAAGTTCCGCATATGAGAGTCCTGTGAACGCTGTGACGACGCCGTTCAACGCGAAGACCAGAATCGCTGCCGGACCCGCGATTTCGGCAGCCAGTCCTGTCAGCACAAAGATACCGGCCCCGATCATCGCTCCCATCCCAATCATCGTCGCGTCAAGTAACCCGAGTTCAGCCACAGGTGATCGAGTCTGGCTCTTACTCATTGCGTCCTGTTTTTATTCGGCGTGCCATCAATCGTACGCTGTATGCACTTTGTTCAGACCATTTGAGTACCGGGGAGAGTTCTTCCATTGGAAGAACGGTGAGTGGATTTTTTAAAAGCTTATTATAGCTGTTCCCCGGTACAATAGTGGTATTCTCGACCCATTAGAACTGCCGGGGCATTGAACATGACGCGTTTTAAACAATACTGCAATGACCCGAACAAAGCGATTTGTCATCGCCGGTGGCGGCCGTGTCGGGAAACAGACCGGCGAGAATCTCGCGGATCAGGGTCATGACGTACTGCTAATCGAATCCGACGAGGAGCGTGTTGAGACATTGTCCGATGCGTACATCGGCCCCGTTATCCACGGCGACGCCACAGCCCGTCAATTCTTGAACAGGCCGACATAGCCGATGCGGACGCCATCGCCGCACTCACTGACCAACCGGGCACGAACCTCGCAATCTGTATGGAGGCCCAGCAGTACGCCCCGTCGATTCGGACCATCGCGAGAGCGGAGACGGGGACGGAGCAGGAGTACGACGAGGTGGTGGATGCGACGCTGCTACCCGAGTATCTTGGTGGCGACTATGCGGCAGATATACTGACCGGCGAGGATATCCGCACCCTCGTCTATCCGACCGCTGAGCTCGACATCCTCGAAGTGAGTGTCGCCCCATCGGCCCCCGTTGCGGGGCGCCGTCTCGATGAAATCGCTCTTCCGTCCGGAAGCCTGTTGATCTCGACGGCGGACCGGCCCTCGCAGGAGCTGATACGGTGCTGGAACCTGATGAGCGCTATATTCTCGCTGTCGAAACCGACGTGGTCGATGCAGTGCTGAATCTCATGCGTGGCTAGCATTATAGAGATTAAGACAGAGTACAACCACGAGTGATTGGAATTCTATATATAACCGATAGGCGACTTCTGAGCGGTTCAGCCATCGCACAGCTTTCGACCAGGCTAGCGGAATATTTCTTCAGAGAACAGGTCGTATCGTAACCCAGCAAATATTCTACCTGCGGTACAAAAAGTACCGGCATGAACCCAGGGGTGGACGTCACAAGTCGGTTTCAGGGTCGAGGTACCTGAGATCCTCACGAGCCTATTAACGATTGTTTGGGAGTGGCCAGTGGCCCTGCCACGAGGACTCACATCCGCCATTGAGTATACCCAAGACTATATAAGTTGAAATAGTATCAGGAACTCTTTTCAAATCATAATAACTATACTGGTAGCACCCACCGATGGTTGACCCTCTGAAACGACTGACTAATATCCAGCTTTCTCGGCGAGACCGCCTCGTCACCTATTACCTCACCGGGCTCGCTGCATTGATTGTTGTCTATACGGTCACGTATAATTTCGCGCTGGCACAATTAGAGGGGGTCAACCAATCGATATTCGCGTCATTCGAATTTATCGTCCAGACAATGACGACGACTGGATACGGCCAAGATTCGAGTATCTGGAGCCATCCATTGATGTTCTTGTTCGTTGCAGCGACACAGATCTCCGGCATCGCGCTCGGGTTCTTTACACTCCGGCTCATCATTATCCCGCTATTTACTGGTGCAGAGGTCAATCTTGACAATCGTCTCACCTCCAAGCAGGACCACGTCATTATTTGTGAATACCGTCGGGATTCGGCCGTACTACTCGACGAGCTAAGAGAGCTCGGCATCGAGTATGTCCTGATCTCCTCGTCCGAAGAGCACGCCAAGGAACTCGCTGACGACGGGTACTCCGTCATTGACGGCTCACCGCAGGATATGTCGGCGTTCGAACGAGCCAGCATCGATTCCGCACGGGCCGTCATTACAGATGCCGGTGATGCGAACGTCAACACTATTCTGACAGTGCGCTCGATCGACCCGGACATAGAAATCATCACCCTTACCGACGACAGCGATATGCGTGATATCCTGCTGGATACGGGCGCCGATACCGTGCTGTCACCACACGGCGTTCTCGGTCGCCGACTCGCCGAAAAGGCCATCTCTTCGTTCAGTTCGGACTTGACGGATACAATCGATATCGGCGGTGAGATAGAGGTCACAGAAGTCCCAGTCCAGCAGGGGAACCGACTCATCGGGACGCGAATCCGCGATTCGAAAATCAGGGAAGAGACCGGCGCAAATATCATCGGTGCGTGGATCGACGGGGAGCTACAACTCCCACCTCACCCGGATGCGATTATCCGCTCGAATACGGTATTGCTCGTCACGGGCGCCCACGATGCCCTGGAGGCGTTCAGTGACTTTACCCAGCCGGCCCGAACGCTCCGGAAACACGAGCGTATCATCGTTGCCGGACAGGGAGAAGTCGGCCAGGCTGCACGTGACGTTGTGTCCGAGAGAGGGCTTGATACCGTGACGATTGATATCGAAGACCGAGATGGCGTGGATGTCGTGGGTGATTCCGGATCTGACGAAATCTTGGCTGAAGCGGGTATCGAGAGTGCTGGTGCTATTATTATTGGTCTGCCGGATGACTCTGCGGCACTACTGACAACCGTGTTAGCTCGGTCGTTGAATCAGGATATCGAAATCCTCGTTCGGGTGAGTGACACCGATGCGACCCGGAAGGCACTCAGTGCTGGAGCGGACTACGTGCTGTCGGTTCCACGGGTGAGCGCTCGAATGGTCGCCAGGGAACTCCGCGGCGAGGATGTCCTTGCACCAGCGAGTCAGATTCGGCTACTCCGTGTTCCCGCCACACCGCTGGTTGGGTCGACACTCGCCAAGTCAGGCATCTACGAAAAAACGGGTTGTCGCGTCATCGCTATCGAGGACGAGTCTGGGTTCACCAGCGCGGTTGATCCACAACGGAAGTTCACTGGAACCGAGCACATTGTCCTCGTCGGCTCCGATGAGTCAGTCCAGCAGTTCAGAAAGCAGTTCGACGTCTCACCGATAAAGTCTTAGAGATAACAGCCTGGGGGGTATCTAACCCTGCTGTTCGATGGGAGTGGATCTCTCTGAGGCCGATGATTGCGCCACAGACCGACCCAATATCGAATCGATACCTGATCTGCTGTCAATCCGTAACCGACCGGTCTTATTACAGTAGACAAGTGAATGTAGGATACGGATTCTCATGACGGACCCGGATCCACTACGAGTCGAATACACGACAGTGAGAGAGCTGATTGATTTTCTCATGTATACGGTCGAGAGCATCAGCCTTGGCTTCGATCGGTGGGAGGAAGAGCACATCCGCGGCCCTGGATTGTATTTCGTTATCGTGACTGGGGTCCACTCCGGGGCATATGCTGACTCATTAGGCGAGAATATGTGGCCGACCGAAACCTGTCAGGTCGTGTCGGAAGATCTTGATAGACTCGTCGAGGCGGCACGCACGGTTGGGTTCACACGTGATGGTGCTGTTATCATCAGCACGGACGGCACCATCCAAGAGCAGATGGTCCGAATCAAAAGCCAAAGTGACGCCGACGAAGACACACCGCTTGATTATGCCGACTGGATGGGAACAAAGCATCTGAGCGCCATTGAGGTCTCGGTTCGTTCAGAGGTCGTTGCAGCTATCACACTCAGCGAAGAAGACGGACGGATGTCGCTTTTCCAAGATGGCAGTTACGAGGATTACAAGCGCCACGAATTAGGTGGTGTGTGGCGTCCATCAGACTAATCAAATCGTCTTTGTCCCCGCTCACAAGTCGATTCCAATTNCACTACCCCATAAAAAAGGCAGTTAGCTACCTCTACGACGGATACATATCGTCGGACGGTATATGGGAGACCAGAATTGCTTCGATCCCTCAGCGAGTATTTCCGTCGGTTGCGGTTGCTCGTGTGGAACCAGCAAAAGGAGGATGACACCCAGTGCGACTCCGATCGACTGGACAGCCGCCCCGATATCACCGCCCCCAAGCAGCAGTGCCGAGGCGATCATGAGGTACACCGCGATGACGAGGTCCTCGTAGACGAGCGTCCCCAGCATCGGTTCGGCCTCATCGTTGGCGATCCACCCGATGTCGATGAGGGATTTCGTAATGATGGCCGACGAGGAGATGTAGACGATTCCCGCCACCAGAAACGCCGGCAGGAACGCCCGAAAGAGGACGAACCCGAGCACCAGCCCGCCCCCGAAGTTGACGACGAGGTCGACCGTCCCGGCTTTGCCGATGCGGCTCCGGTTGGCGAGCAGGCGATTGAGGTTGAACTCAAGCCCAAGGAAGAACAGCAGGAACACGATACCGAGTTTTGCTCCCAATTCGACGAACTCGGTCGCGTCAAGCGCGTAAGGACCGAGTCGCCTGGCAACATTTGGACCGAGAAGGATGCCAGCGCCGATATAGAACGGGACGACCGACTGCCGGAGCTGGCTGGCGATGCTACCGACGAGTGCAACCGCGGCAAATAACACTCCGAGTTCGAAAAGCGCCACTTCACTGACCACACCACATCACCTCCAGTTCGTTCGCCATGGNGTCACTCTGAGTTAGCGGCGTCGTTGGAGAGGAACGAATCGAACTTCTGCAGATCCTCTTGGGTGCCTAATAAAAACGAGCGAGTATCCGGTGAAAATCAGACTATTCGCTCCATCGGTGTCGTCAAATCGACCCCTGTCGATGGCACTAAAAACTAGGAGAGCGGTAGTGGGCAATCATTATTTTTGACTTATTTGCTTTCCACAGTTTGGACAATACCTGACAGAGGACAACACAGGATGGAGANATTTCACTTCGAATTCGTAGTCACAGTGTGGACAGGTATTATCGGGCGGTTCACGCATCCAAATTCGGAGATTGGGCTCTGGTTCCTTCTTTTGAATCCTCCCAGCCATGGTGAGACTTCGAAGGATCGACCACATGTTACCGAGAGATGTACCGATGCGGTCTGCCAACTCTCGGGTAGTATAGGGTACGAACGGTTCCATTTCCTCGTAGACCGTTTCATCTGAGATCTGTCCAGAATCGTGGTTGTCCGATGGGGGATCAGTGGGCATTTGATAGCAGTACACTCCGGACCGTTGTAAACGCCTATATTCACAGTGACTCCCTCAGATGGCGTTCATGACTTCTGAGAGGATATGGGTACTAACAAAGAGCACGACGTGGTCGCCAGGCTTGATAATGGTCTCACCCCGAGGGACAATGAACTCACGGCCACGGGTGACTGCGCCAATCACAACTTCGGATGGAAGGTCAGTGATGCTTTCGTTGATCGGACGGTCCGCGAGAACACTCTCCTCAGTGACTTCGATCTCGATAACCTCTGCTTGACGATTCTCAACTAAAGAGAGATTCTCGATCTGTCCTTCTTGAGTGAAGCGGATAATTTCCTCGGCAGTAACTTCCCGCGGGTTGACTGCGACGTCAACGCCCACCGCCTCAAACAACGGGGCGTACTCCCCGTCTTCAACGATTGCAACCGTCCGCTGGACGCCAACATCCTTGGCCAGCAAGGAAACGAGAAGGTTCTTTTCGTCGCTATCTGTCGCTGTGATGAGTGTCCCCACCTGGCCGATATTTTCACTGCGGAGGAACTCCGTATCAGTTGCATCGTTATTCAGCACTAGGGTGTGTTGTAGCGTCTCGGCCAGTTCCTGTGCTCGGTGTGCATCTTGTTCGATCAGGCGCGGCTCGATATCTTGGCCTTCGAGTCGTCGTGCCGTATGATATCCGATATCGCTGCCGCCAACAATGACGATATCGTTACTCTTGTCTGGGACAGTAGCAGGGGTAACTGTTCTCGAAAATGCCCGAATGCTTGCTGCCTCACCAATGATAATCACTCTATCTCCGGCTTCAATGAGGGAGTCTCCATCCGGGATAATAATGTCTTCATCTCGGGCAATCGCAGCAAATGTCAGTGCCTCGAACTGGTCCGCCTCCGCAACAGTTTGGCCGACAAGTTCGTTTTCTTCCATAAGCTCAAATTCAGCCATCTGGACAAGGCCGCCAGAGTACGTCTCAACATCAACTGCTGCTGGGAGTCCGACGATGCGAGCAATGTTATCAGCTGTCAGGAGATTCGTTGAGACCATGAAGTCCACGCCGAATGCCCCCTCAGACAGTTCCCACGTATTAAAGAAGATCTCGTTACGGACTCTGGCAATCGTAAAGGCGTCGCTGACGGTCTTTGCTGTCCCACAAGTGACTAGGTTCGTCTCATCATCGTCTGTGCTGGCGATGAGCATATCGGCCTCCGCAATGCTAGCTTCCTGTAGTGTCTCAAGGGAGGTCCCATCTCCCTCAATCGCCAGCACATCTATTGAATAAGTGAGTTGTTCAACTTTTTCCGGGCTAGTATCGATAACGACGACATCGTGGTTCTCAGAAAGACTTGCTGCGATATTTAACCCCACCTGGCCAGCGCCGACAATCACTACTTGCATTGGCTTCCGGGAACCATTCATACTCTGATTAATAGACGACACCCACTAATGGTCGTTCTGCATATCCCAGTTTGATGACGTATACTATATGGGGCTCTCGGCAGCATCGGGAGACGTGAAGACTTTTTATACTCCTCTCAACATGGTGATGACGGGAAGTTAAACGGAGAAAGTTGATTCTACTATGAGAAGCTACGTCGACTGGCGATCTGGGTTCAGCTTCGTTGGGACAATCCTGCGGAAACTATCTATGGCCCCGCTTGTTCCGGCTCTGGTTGCAGTGTATTACGGTGAGAATATACTCCCGTTTATTGTCACCACAGTAGCTATGTTTGGAGCTGGTTTCGTACTCGAACAACTTCGTGATGACCGGGAACTCGGCAAGCGTGAGGCGTTCCTAATGGTGAGTGCTACATGGCTAATTGTTCCTATTTTTGGTGCCATTCCGTATCTTATCGCTGGTCAGGGGACAATCGCACAACCCGTGAATGCCCTGTTCGAAAGCATGAGCGGATTTACGACGACCGGGTCAACCGTTCTGGCAGAAATCTCTTTTGAACAGCACTCCCACTCGATTTTGTTATGGCGACAACTCACACAGTGGATTGGGGGAATGGGGATTATCGTTCTCATGGTCGCAATTCTCTCTGAACTGTCTGTCGCTGGAGCCCAAATCATCAACGAGGAAGCACCCGGTTTTTCACTTGAGAAGTTAACGCCACAGATTCAGGAAACTGCACGAGCACTGTGGAAGATCTATCTCGGATTCACTGTTGCCGCCGCTCTCGTTTATTATGGTTTGCACTTCGCCGGGGTCGCTCCAAACATGGGTGCTTACAATGCCGTTGCACACGCTCTTACGACAATGCCGACAGGTGGTTTTTCGCCCGAAGCACGGAGTGTCGAAGCCTTCGCTCCCATCGTCCAGTGGGCAGTGATGCCGTTCATGATCGTTGCCGGAACCAATTTCGCGTTATTGTGGTACCTCTTCAACGGTGAACCGAGACAACTAACGAAGAATCCAGAGTTCCGAACGTATCTCCTCGCTGTAGCTGCCATTGGCTCGCTCTTATCTGTCCTCTTAGTAACTGGATTAGGGATAGCGGAGATTCCGACCAATATCGGTCAGCTTTCCGGGGATCTGGAAAATTCGCTACGCCAGGGACTCTTTCAGACAATCGCGATCATCACGACCACGGGGTATGCCAGTATGGATTTCAATACATGGGGAGAGTCAGCTCAACTGGTTCTTCTGTTCGCCATGTTTCTCGGCGGGTCAGCTGGCTCAGCAGCGGGGTCTGTCAAAATCATTCGCTGGTATATTGTCTCCCGAGCGATGGGTCGACAGTTGTTCACGACAATACATCCGTCGGCTATTCGACCAATTCGTCTGAACGACGATACAGTCAACGAAGAGACTGTTCGAGACATATTTGTCTTTATATTCACATTCGTCTCGATATTCGTGTTTTCAACCGTGTTAATCTATTTAGACGCACTCCGTATCGGCCTCGATATCTCCGCACTCGAAGCAATCAGTGCCACGATTGCCACACTCGGGAACATCGGTCCGGGTGTGGGTATCGTCGGCCCAATGGACAACTTCCGGCCGTTCTCTGCGCCGGCCAAGCTCTATATGGTGGTTCTAATGTGGATCGGGAGACTTGAGATTATATCCGTGCTGGTAGTCTTCACGCCGAGCTTCTGGCAGCGATAGGAGTGAACCGCCTCGGGGTCAAGCTCCGAGGCACTCAGCCTGTCCCGCCTGTAGAGCACTCTGGATTACCGTATTTCTCTCTTTGACTTCAAAATTCGCTGACCGATTTTCGAACGAGTATAGAAACTGTGCTCCCTGTAGATACATCCTATCTCCAGAAAGCGTCGTTGAGACAGAATCCGCTACCTATAGGCCCAGTATGAAACAAACGATAGGAAATGAGAGTTCAGATAAGGATCAAAAAAAATTGAATCGCCTGCGGGAGGGTAACTCGAAGTACTGCCCCGCTGCACCCGAGACTAATGAAACCAAACAGGATAGCAAGCTGTGATTTATCATCTTCTATCCCGACCAACATCTGGTACAAAACGAACGATCCGGAACTCTGTAGCATAAATAGTCCCATCAGTGCCCCACCACTTACAAAAAATGGGTCTGCTTCGAGTGAAAAGACTGGATACGATAGAGCAGGCCATCCGAGCAAAATTGCAGATATACCTGTAATGACGTAGAGAAAGAACGGGGCCAATACTACAAGAGTGGCACGGACCCCCATAGCTAAAGTGAATTTGAGAGACGCCTCCAGAAGGGTAGCTATCATGGCCATCCGTGATTGAGGCGAATCCAGCGTATCGGACACAGCTATCTCGTATCGGCGTTATGTGGGGAGAGCTTATCAAAATACTGTAACGACTGTATACCTATCGAAAAGCATCAAACTGATGAAATGTTTGCCTTGTAGTATTGAGTTGGCAGAGCCGCAATCCGTCATAGACTGGCCCCACACACTACGGAACTGGATACACACTCTTAACAGATAGTGGATGAACCTACCAGTATGAGCAGTGAGACCGACGACGAAGATATCCTTGCACACGTGCTTCTTCCCGTCGCTCACGAAGCCGACGCGTTAGCGACGGCAACCGCGCTTGAACCATACGGGCCAGCCAATGTGACCGCCCTTCACGTTGTAGAGAAAGGCGGTGGCGTCCCGGACAAGACACCAGTCGAACAGTCCGAGGACCTGGCAGCGGAATCGTACGCCGCTGTCCGGTCCGTGTTCCCTGACGCCGACGACCACACCGCCTACGGACGGGATGTCGCAGCGAAAATATTCGACGCAGCTGACGAGGTCGACGCCAGTGCCATTGCCTACCGTTCCCGCGGCGGGAATCGCCTCATGCAGTTTCTGTCCGGCGACATTTCGGTGAAGCTGGTGACCCAGGCAAATCGCCCCGTCATCGCGCTCCCCCGCGAGGAAGAGTCATGAGCGAGGAAGACCTCGCCAAGGACCTCGGACCACTCGCGGCGCTGACCATCGGTGTCGGAACGATGATCGGTGCAGGCATCTTCGTTCTGCCGGGCGAGGCTATCCTCAAGGCTGGGTCGCTGGCGTCTGTGGCGTTCGTTTTGGGTGGCATCATCGCCATGTTCACGGCACTGTCTGCCAGCGAACTCGGCACTGCGATGCCCCGATCAGGTGGGGCCTACTACTACGTCAATCACGCGCTGGGGCCGATGTTCGGGTCGGTCGCTGGCTGGGCCAACTGGCTCGGACTGGCCTTCGCCAGTGCCTTCTACATGGTCGGGTTCGGCCGGTACATTGCCCGCATCTTCGGTCTCTCCGGTAGTGTCGGTGTCGGTCCGATATCGATCACCGTAGTGAAGATAATCGCGCTCGTCGGTGGCGCCTTCTTCGTCCTCATCAACTACGTCGGTGCGAAGGAGACCGGCCGGCTTCAGAACATCATCGTCGTCCTGCTGATTGGTATCCTCACGGTGTTTACGTTCCTCGGGACGCTCCGAGCCGAACCGTCGAACCTCCCGGCTGCTACTGATGTCGTCACCACCCTGGAAACCACGGGCCTCATTTTCGTCTCCTATCTCGGTTTCGTCCAGATTACGAGCGTCGCCGAGGAAATCAAAGACCCTGGTAAGAACCTCCCGCGAGCGGTCATCGGCAGCGTCGTCATCGTGACTGTCATCTATGCGCTTGTCTTGGTGATCATGAGCGCAGCCGTCCCACAGGGCTTCATCGCGGACATCATCAGCTCTGACGCCGAGAACCCCATCGCTGTCGTCGAGGTCGGGAGCTACATCCAGGGGGCCGCGATGGGTGGTGCACTCCTGTTCGGCGGCTTGCTCGCTACCGCTTCCAGTGCGAACGCCTCTATCCTCGCGTCCTCGCGTATCAACTTCGCCATGGGACGCGATCGGATCGTCACACCAGCTCTCAACGAGATACACCCGAAGTACGGAACGCCGTACAGAGCCATCGGTATCACTGGCGGTCTGATTCTCCTGTTTATCGTCATCGGGGACTTAACGCTGCTTTCGGGCGCTGCATCGGGACTCCATCTCATCATCTACGGGTTGCTGAACCTCGCACTCCTCGTCATGCGGTACGTAAACCCCGAGGAGTACACGCCCGACTTCGTCGTCCCACTGTATCCCTTGATGCCGATTCTCGGTGTCGTGCTCTCCTTTGCGTTGCTGGTGTTTGTCGCCGGAGACGCCCTGTTGCTTTCGTTTGGTATCGCCGCCGCGGCGGTACTATGGTACGGACTCTATGCCCGCTCACGTACCGAAAAACAGGGGATCCTCTCGAAACACATCATTTCACGGTCCGAGAAGATGCCCGACGCGGCCGTCAACGCGGCGGCCGGCGTCCAACCCGATGGCGGACAGTACCGTGTGATGGTGCCCCTGGCCAATCCCGAACACGAGAAGGACCTCATCACACTCGCCAGCGCTGTCGCCAAACAGCGCGGCGGGAGTGTAATTGCCACCCACATCGTCACGGTGCCTGACCAGACGGCGCTCTCGGCCGCTGCCGAGCGGTCCGACGAGATAGACAAGAGCTCACAGCACCTGCTTGATAGCGCCCGTGAGGACGCTGAAACCTTCGGCGTCGATGTCGAGACACATACTATCCTTTCGCACAAATCCTACGAAGCCATCTTCGATGCCGCCCGCACACACACCGCCGACCTCGTCGTGATGGGATGGGGCCCGGACTCACACGGTTCACCAGGGCGGGCCGAATCGGCTATGGACGAACTCACCGAGGCGGTCCCCTGTGACTTCCTCGTCCTCCGTGACCGCGGGTTCGACCCCTCGCGTATCCTCCTTCCCACAGCTGGCGGCCCGGACTCTGAGCTGTCAGCCAACATTGCGAAGCTGCTCCAGTCCGAATACAACTCCGAGGTGACGCTGCTCAACGTCAACGACGACCGCGGGGCAGGCGAGCAGTTCCTCCAGGATTGGGCGGCCGACCAGGGATTAGAGGACGCCGNACTCCTCGTCAAATCCGGTGANGTCGAAACAGCTATTATGAATGCCGCTGATGACGCCACACTCCTGCTCCTTGGCGCGACTGAGGAAGGGTTACTTCGCCGACTCGTCTCCAGGTCGCTCGTGTTAGACGTTGTTGACGACGTGGAGTGTTCGGTACTGCTGGCGGAGAAACACCGTGACCGAGGCCTGATTGAGCGACTGTTCTGAATGGGGGACCTC